>Ga0210396_10000379_pt1 | contig 61469 bp, 62 predicted proteins | sample IncBWH17OmetaG_FD_155466 | JGI IMG/M metagenome (GOLD analysis project Ga0210396, IMG submission 155466) | Forest soil microbial communities from Barre Woods Harvard Forest LTER site, Petersham, Massachusetts, United States - Inc-BW-H-17-O ... | reverse complement strand
TTTAAGGGCAGCAGGGTATGTAACCTCTTTGTCTTCAGAGTTTTCTGTTTTTTCGAACCATTTATCTACAAACAGCATAACTATACCGCCGGCAAGCAGGCTAATACCCACTACAAGCGGATAACCCAACACTTTATCGATCCATTTGCTGGCAATAAAGCCAATTACTGCTGCAGGAAGAAATGCGATAAAAAGCTTTTTATAAAAGTCGAATGTTTGCAGAAAGCGTTTCCAGTAAAGCGCCACTACTGCCAATATAGCCCCCAATTGTATGGCTACAGTAAAGAGTTTAGTAAATGAATCTTCGGCAATGCCCATAAACGAGGAAGCAATGACCATGTGGCCGGTAGATGAGATGGGAAGAAATTCGGTGATACCTTCAATTATACCCAGAATAATAGCCTGAATTATAGACATACGTGTGATTTTGTTATCCGGGGCAAAACTAAATAAAAGGCTTTACTGTTGCATAGCCTCTATTGCCTCGATAACCAGATAACACGTATAGCCCAGCAGCAGTGCGGCATATACGAAAAGCCCTATTAGTTGTTTAGTCTTCATTTTGGACAGGCGTTTAATCTGATACGACAAATGTAGTTATTTATAAGACTAAAACCAATAGCTAAGGTTTAAAAGGTTATGAACATTTTTTTGAACATTTTAATAAAACGCTATTACTGATGCAATTATTGTATGTTATTATTCGTTTAACTTTGCATAAAACACACCCCGTCTATGAAACGCTTATTACTTATGCTCTCTCTATTTATAATTGTTTCAACCGCCCAAGCCCAACGCTTTAGGGTTGGAGTAGTTGCTGGTGCGGCTATTACCGATATTGCAGGGGCCGACCTGGTAGATAATGATAACGATTTTGTGAAGGCCGGGCTGATTGTTGGTGGCCTGGTAAACACTAAAATTGGCGCTACCACACAAATGCAGCTGGAGATATCATTTATACAAAGAGGCAGCCAGGTATTGCCCGACACTTTGCATATGAATGACTATTATATAATGAACCTGAATTATATCAACGTGTCACTCCAGGTAAGGCAACCTATACATATTAACATTAACCGGAAAATGAGTGACAAATACGGGCTTATTTTCGGACTTACCTATGGTAGCCTCCTGAGCTATTCATATACTATTCAAAGTGTAAGCTACACTGCCGATCTCAGCAATAATGATGCAAATGCTTTCTTTGGGTTTTATTACAACTTCACTCCGAATTTCTTTTTCGATATGCGTTACAGCAATTCATTTATACCGGTTATTAAGCGCGACGGATATAACCAAAGCTTCTACCCCTGGTTCAATTCATGGAATGCCGGCGACAACATGGCTTTTGAATTGAGGCTTGGCTATATATTCGGAACAGGAGCCGGTAAAGGCAACGCACCGGCACCTGATGCTACACCGGCCCAATAATAAATATTGTTTTTGGGAGAAGAACAACTTATAAAAGGTTTACGGGTAGGTGATGCCAGCGCTTATAAAGAACTGGTAAGTCTGTTTTCAAATAAAGTATTCAACACTTCAGTAAGTATACTTCAAAACAATGAAGATGCCGAAGACATTACGCAGGAAGTTTTTATTGAGGTATTTAAATCAATACATAATTTCAAGGGCGAGGCCAAATTATCTACCTGGATATATAGAATAACTGTTATAAAAGCATTTGAATTTTTACGCAAGAAAAAACGTAAAAAGCGCTTTGCCATAGTACAAAGTTTGTTTGGATTAGAGAGTGTTTTGCCCGAAACCGATATGCCTCACTTCTATCATCCGGGGGTGCAGCTAGAGAACAAAGAGCGCTCGGCCATATTATTTAAAGCCATTGACCGATTGGCAGAAAACCAAAAGACCGCTTTTGTATTGCATAAAATAGAAGGGCTGAGCTATGCCGAAGTAGCGGAGGTTATGAAAACGACTGTACCATCGATAGAATCGCTTTTATTCAGGGCAAAACAGAACCTGCAAAAACTATTAGCCGATTATTATAACAAAAATGAAAAGTAAGCCGCAAGTTTTAAAAACAACCAGCATCTAAAAAGTATGGAACCAAAAGAAAAGCTAATTAAAGAAACCATGGAAAGCATTGACGGCATCGGCCGGGCAAGTACCAATCCGTTCCTGTACGATAAAATTATGAATCGCATGAACAGCGTGACTAAAGGCAGCATACTGAGGCCTGCAACTATTGGCTGGGCAATGGCTTTTATGGCAATTTTGGTTGGACTTAATATTTTAACTATTACCCATTATAACAAACAAAGCTCATCGCAAGTTGATGGAAGCGGCCTTGTGAACAAAGAATATTTCTCATACCTCAACAATTATTAAAGATGGCAAACTCACGTTTCCTTAAAATAGTCCTTGTATTACTTTTATTGATAAATATAGGTACGCTTTCCTATTTATGGTTGGATAGCCACCACGGACGTCCGGAAGGCGGACCGGGCAGGCCTGATGTATTTACCTTTTTGTGTAACGAACTTAAGCTCGACGATCAGCAAGTGAAACAATATGAGGCGTTACGTGATGAACATCACCATGCTGTTGAAGCCATGCAGGAACATGGCCGCCAGTTGCGCGAACAGTTCTTTGGTATGCTGCAAAACAACCCTGTTGATTCTGCAGGAGTAAAACGCATGACCGATTCTATTGCTGCAACACAGGAACAAATTGAAATGGCAACCTTTTACCATTTTCGCAAAGTGCGCGCCATATTAAGGCCAGAACAGCAAAAAAGATTCGACGAGGTGATACAAGAAGCTACCAAAATGATGGCTCCTCAACCCCCACCCCGACCAAGATAATTTTTAACACCGCAAGTTTTTATAACCAAGCGCATCAAAAGAAGTATAAAACCAAAAGAACATGAAAAAAATAATTGCAAGCCTTATTCTTCTCGCCGCCGGAATGCAACAACCCTTTGCACAAATACCGGTAATCACATCGTGGATAGTAAATACTACCGGCGCCACCGGTTATGCCGGAATATCATCGAACGTACAGCTCGATCAGTTCGACAGTACTTACGTATATATAAGCTGCACCTGCATACCGGGTTATAGCATTGGCCCATGGACAGGCAACCCTAATATTCCGAAGAACCAGAATTTTGTATTTAAAATACCACGTACCCCTGTACAAAATACCGGTAAAGCTGATTCAGTAGGCCTGGGGCAAATTGCAGTATGGAGCAATGGTGTAGCTGCATATAATGCCAGCGATGGAATGACCTATAATAACGATGGAGTATGGCACCGCAATGCATATTATTTTGAAGGAGTAAGCTTCGACAATTGTCTCGGCCACCCCGACCAAAGTGGTTGCTACCACCACCACGTAAGTCCAACTTGTTTGTATAACGATAAGGACAGCACAAGCCATTCACCTATTATTGGCTATGCATTCGACGGCTACCCTATTTATGGTGCATATGGTTATAAAAATGTAAACGGCACAGGAGGAATTAAACGCATGACCTCATCGTACCAGTTACGCAAAATGGTTAATCGTGATACATTACCAAATGGCACTGTGTTATCTTCCGGAAGCTATGGCCCTGCGGTAAGCACCACCTACCCGCTTGGAGATTTTATGGAAGACTATACTTATACAGCCGGTTCAGGTGATCTTGATTCACATAACGGAAGATTTTGTGTTACCCCCGATTACCCTGCCGGAACATATGCCTATTTTGTAACGCTCGATGAAACCCTAACACCTGAATTTCCTTATGTAATTGGTTATACTTACTATGGCACCATTGCAACAGGCAATACAGGCCCTGGCGGAGGCCATATTACTCCTCCTGGCGGTACAGTAGTATATACACCCACCGGAATAAACGAGGTTACCAAAACCATTACCTGCACACTTGAGCCTAACCCAACACAAGATTATGCTTACATATATATCGACCCAAGCAGCGACAATAACATTACTGCAACATTGTACAATTCGCAAGGGCAATTACTAAAGACATACGATTACTGGCACCCTAGTATGAGCTATGCACTTAACCTTACTTCGTACCCTGCTGGTGTATATTTTTTAAATTTGCAAACAGAAAACACCCACGCAGTACAGAAAATTGTTAAAGTGAATTAATGCGAAAACTGTTTTATATTTTATTCAGCATAGCAGCCCTGGTGGCTGCTATGTCGTTTATTGCACCTAAGCAGCCTTCACTTACTATTAATTTCGAAAATTATGTTGGCAACCAATTATTGAAATTAGATAGTGTTACTTATAAAAATGAGATGGGGCAATCTTTTACTGTTTCAAAGTTCAAATACTACATCAGTAATATTACGCTGACTAATTGGGAAGGTTTTTCATACAAGATTGACAGCTCGTTTTTAGTAAATGAAGAAGAACCTTTATCAAAAAAGATAACCATTGATCGGATTCCCTCTCTGGAATATTCAACTATCACATTCACTATTGGGGTCGACAGTATTCATAATTGCAGCGGAGCACAATCGGGAGCCCTTGACCCTGTTAATGCTATGTTTTGGGCATGGAACACCGGCTATATATTTGTGAAGATGGAAGGAAAATCACCTGTGTCAAAATCTCCGGGCAACCTGCTCGAGTTTCATATCGGCGGTTATAGGACTCCATACAACTGTATACGAACTGTAACATTAAAACTGCCACAACAACTGAATATTACTAAGAATAGAACTGAAGCTCTTACCATAAAAACAAACCTGGCAGAACTATTTAAAACACCCACTACAATTGATTTTTCAAAACTATCCTCAGTTACCGATTTTCATAATGCCACTACCATTGCAGATAACTATACTGATATGTTCAGCATAAAATAAGGCTATGCGCAGAAAGTATTTTTATATCTCTTCATTTGTAGTTCTCTTTATTATCTCTTCGGCATTTATAGGCGATGACAAATACTGGACCATTACCAAGGCCGATGTAAAACTCGATTTCCCGAAAGATTTTCCGAAACCACTTTATGAATTTAAGAACAACACACCTACTCCCGAAGGTTTTACGCTCGGCCGCAAATTGTTTTACGACCCAATACTTTCTAAAGACAGTTCCATTAGTTGTGGCTTTTGCCACCAGCGCATTGCTGCCTTTGCCCATATCGACCATGCTATAAGCCACGGTATAAATGGTTTGCTGGGCAAGCGCAATGTGCCGCCATTGCAAAACCTGATATGGGAAAAAGAATTTATGTGGGACGGAGGCGTAAACAATCTGGAAGTGCAACCCGCATCGCCCATTACCAATCCGGTAGAGATGGATGAAACCTTTAAGCATGTAATAACCAAGCTACAGCGGAACAAAACATATGTAGCTATGTTTAAAGCTGCCTTTGGAGATACTATAGTTAATTCAGCAAATTTGTTGCATGCACTGGCACAGTTCACTGGCTTAATGGTTTCATCAAATTCTCGTTATGATAAATATATAAGACGCGAAGACACCCTGTCGAAACAAGAAGCACACGGACTGCAATTGTTCCGCGATAAGTGCGCACAGTGCCATAAAGAACCTTTGTTTACTGATAACAGCTACCGTAACAATGGCATAGCATACGACAGCGCCTTTAAAGATTCAGGGCGCATAAAAATTACCGGCAACCCAAAAGGCTTCATGAAATTCCGTGTGCCAAGTTTAAGGAATATTGAAATGACCTACCCTTACATGCACGATGGTCGATTTAGAAATCTGAAACAGGTATTAGATCATTATACCCAAACCTATACCCAGGCTTCCGGTGCCGACCCAATATTGGTAAATGGAATTGCTTTAAGCGAGCAAGACAAAACTGACATCATAGCATTCTTAAAAACACTTACCGATAAAACCTTTTTGTATGACAGAAGGTTTGCTGACCCGAATATGGTGAGGTATTAAAGGATGAGTTATTTCTTTTCTTCCCCCGTATTGGCATCACATTTCCATTCAGAAACTAATTTACCTTTCTCCCACACTCTTTCAATTATCAGTTTCCCTTTATAATATGTTTTTTCTTCACCATCCGGTAAATCATTATGATATGATTTTTCTCTCCATGTTGAACTATCACCTGGCATATATGTTTTTTTGATTCCTTCTTTCTTATAATGTATATAAGGTTCTTTTATTTTACCATCTTCATCATAAACCTTGCTCGCTCCAATTATAGTGTCCATTCTATATTCACTTTCTGACTCAATAGCACCATTATCATAATATGTAATACATCTGCCATTCCTAAAGCCATTTACATATCTATCCATCTGAATTAAGGTTCCTTTTTGGTTGTAATCCCTTTGTATACCATTGGGTTTACCAGCTTTGTATACAGCTAAAAAATAGCCAATTGTATCTCTAAGTGATGAATCAAAATAAATCAACTCACACCACTTCCCTTCCTTCTTTCCATTTACCATTAAATTCTTTGCTTCAGCTTTATTGGTAAAGCCACTATCGGACAAGTTTTGGCCATGAGCACTATACACAAAAGAAAATGATACTATTAGAATGAAAAGTGGTTTCATGCTTTATTTACTCCATTGTAAACGTACTCTTGCTCTCTATATCAGTCCTTTTATCAAAACTAAAGTCAACGTAACGGGCATCTCCTTTTGTGCCCTGCACATCTAATTTTGTTCTGCCATATTCTCTGCCTTCCTTGTCAAATACTTTTACCCAAATGGTTTGTTTAAAATCTTTGTTGAATATCAAATAGCAGGTAAGCACATAATCTTTACTGGTATTCGAGTCGCTAATGGCAAACTTGCCAATATCAAGCCCCTTTATTTTAAGGCTATCTGATAGGTTTATAGTACATTGAAAAGTACGGTCAACGCCTTCCTTTACGCCACCAAAAAATTCAGATGCACCAGTACCAACCGCCTGCCCCGTTTTGTTAATGGTGTCTTTTGCACCTTCTTTTACACGATTACATGAACTAAGTAATACTATGGCTGCAAAAACTACAATGGGTGTCTTCATAAAGTGTTCGTATTTTAATTTACTAAGCTAACTAATTTTCACCGCATACTGTTGTTTTGCTATACCTTTGTTGCTAATAATCAATTATGCCGGTGGTAGAAACAAAAGAGTGGTTTAAGTGTTGGTTCGATTCGCGCTATTACGATATTTTATATAAGGACCGCAACCAGCAAGAGGCTGACATGTTCATTCATAACCTGGTTGGTTTTTTAAGGCCCTCAGCAGGTTCTTTCATGCTCGACCTGGCTTGTGGCAAGGGTAGACACGCTATTTCGCTGGGCAAAATGGGTTTTAATGTTACGGGTATAGATATATCGGAAAAGAACATTCACACTGCCGAAAAATCGCAAAGCAAAAACCTCAAGTTCTACATTCATGATATGCGCAACCCATACATGGTCAACTATTTCGACTATGTATTTAACCTCTTTACCAGTTTTGGTTACTTCGATAATGAACGTGAGAACCATGCGGTTATTACCAATATTTATAATGCTTTAAAACCTGGTGGCGTTTTCGTTCTCGATTTTGTAAACATTAATAAAGCGACTCATAACCTCTCAGAATTTGAAGAGAAAGATGTGTATGGCGTAAAATTTAAAGTCCACCGCAGTATAGTAGATGGTTTTCTTATAAAACACATACATGTTGTTGATGGCCCGCAAGAATTTGATTTTGAGGAGAAAGTACACATGTTCACTCCTTCTCTCTTAAAATTAGCCATGGAAAAACAAGGATTTGAGATAGTAAAAACCTTCGGTGATTATAACCTTAGTACTTTTGACGTCGATTCATCTGACCGTTTTATTCTGATAAGCAAAAAGAAATAATGCGCATACTTTACCTCATACTCTTCGCTGTAGTTTTCACAAGCGGGTTTACAGTTTCACTTATAACCATACCCAAGCAAGCACTTAAGCTATTGCTGGCATTTACAGGTTCACTCCTGTTCTCAATTGCCGTACTTGATCTTATACCCGAAGTATATAGCAGCATGGGTAAAACTGCAGGTGTGTATATCCTTGCCGGATTCTTTCTGCAGATCATATTAGAGTTTTTCTCGCATGGTATAGAACATGGTCATACGCATCACAACGAAGGGAAATCGTTCGTAATAATGATGCTGATAAGCTTATGTATTCACTCCCTGCTTGAAGGTATGGCGGTAAGCTACCACCCGCTGAACACCAATACACTGATCGACCAGGGACTATACATTGGCATTTTACTGCATCACGTACCAATTGCAATAGCTCTTATGGTAGTGCTTTCAGAAATTTATGAAGAAAGAATAAAACGCCTCATCCCGCTTTTCATATTTGCCTGTATGTCGCCACTGGGTATGTTTTTAGGCGCACACACCGATTTCCTTATGACCATTTCGGGCGGCACATTCATACTTAACGTTACCACCGGCCTTGTAACAGGTATATTATTACATATATCAACAACCATATTATTTGAGAGCAGTGAAGACCACCGGTTCAACCTTATTAAGTTTATAACGGTGCTGTTTGGGGCATTATTAACCATGTATATCATTTTGTGATAGGTGACCGAGGAGTTTTTACATTACATCTGGAAGCATGCCCTGCTTGACCGTTCGAAGCTAAAGACCACGGAAGGCAAACCCATTGAAATTATACAAACAGGCCTGCATAACTACGATTCGGGGCCAGATTTTTTCAGCGCCAAATTAAAGATTGATGATACTCTCTGGGCTGGGAATGTAGAAGTGCATATCAATGCATCGGACTGGAATGCACACAAACACCAGCACGATGCTGCTTATAAAAATGTAATACTCCACGTGGTTTGGAACAATGATGCCAATATTACCATACCCGGTGGTTATGCCTTGCATGCGCTTGAATTAAAAAATATTGTCCCGGCAAATATCCATGCCAAATACGAAGAACTACGCAATTCGGCCAAACGCATACCCTGCGAAGATGAAGTACACAAAGTAAATGAAATGGTTTGGCATGCCTGGATGGACAGACTAGTAGCTGAAAGGCTGGAACGTAAAACAAATAACATAAGCACCAAGCTTAAAGCCAGCGTTAACGACTGGGAAGAAACCTTTTACCAGACCTTATTGCGAAACCTCGGCAACCCAATCAATACAGAGCCTTTTGAAAGATTGGGCCGTGCATTACCTTATAAAAGTATTGCCAAGCACCGCCCTAACGTTATAGAAATAGAGGCATTACTTTTAGGCCAGGCTGGGTTATTAGAGGGTACCTACAAGGATGAATACGCACAGAAACTGAAAAAAGAATATACCTATTTACAACATAAATACAGCCTGACACCTATTCATAAGTCTGAATGGAAGTTTATGCGTATACGCCCGCCTCACTTTCCAACATTTAGATTGGCACAACTGGCAGCTATATTAACGAAACAAGGTAGATTGTTCAGAATGATAATGGAAGCGGAGAAGGTGGATGATGTAGTAAAATTACTTTCTGTTGCGCCATCAGAATACTGGCTGACACATTATACTTTCGATAAGCAATCGCGCAAAACAAGCGGCATTATGGGTAAGCCCATGATCGAGATGCTGATCATCAATGCAATTGTTCCTTTGCTTTTTATTTATGGCAAGAATACTGCCAATGAAGAAGCAAGCGAGAAAGCTTTAGAATTACTGCACAGCCTGAAAGCAGAAAGCAACAGCATTATTAGCAAATGGGCATCACTCAAAATAAACGCTGCCGATGCCTATGAAACACAGGCTCTTTTGCAACTAAAGAAAGAATACTGCGACCAGCGCAGGTGCGTGCATTGTGCTATCGGACATGATCTATTAAAGAGAAAGAAAGGATAAAATCATCTACATCTTTTCAGCCCCAAACCCCTAAAGGGGCTTTAAATACCTTTGCAACAACAATCCTGTTTCAAAGCCCCTTTAGGGGTTTGGGGCAAAATGCGCTCATTAGTGTTTCTACTTTATTTTCTGTACCTTTGTAAGTATTAATCTTCGCTTAGAATGTTTGTAGGTATCGTTTTAGATATTATTGGTTGGTTTGAACAACAGGCCTTTGGTGTATGTTCCTGGTTGGGTAATAAACTCGGTATTAAAAGCACCACTATCCGTATGTATTTTATCTATCTTTCCTTTTTCACATTCGGTTCGCCCATTATCATCTACTTTATTCTGGCATTCTTACTCGAGAACAAAAGAATCTTCTCACGTTCAAAGCATATTCGCCGCCGTACCTGGGACTTGTAGCATTTAAATGACCATTAAAGCATTATTAATACCACTTCTAATTGTCACAGTTTCCTATTCAGGAACACAACATATTATTTCAGAAGAAGGAGTTGATGGTGCTAAGCTAGGTCGATCGCATTTAATTGATGTAGAAAAAGCCTTCCCAAATGGTATACTCCATAAAGATTCTAGTGGTGGAGGAGTGCAAACTGTTTCCGCGAGATGGATGGATGGTTCATCGAGTGCTGTTAAGATGTATAGAGAAAAGAAAATTTCATATACTTATTCTATAAAAGATGAGGGTATATTTTTTTACTTTAATTATGGTGATACATTGGATCATATTACCATCTGGGATAAAAATAAATATGCAACTGACAAAGGTATTATCTTGGGTAAAAGTACATTCCATGATCTTGATTCAATCTATGGAACAAAAGATTGGTCATATATATTCAGCTATCATAAACATGCCTACGTATGGACAAAATCTTATAAAAACATTTACTTTAACGCTGCTAATCGTAAAGGCAAAAATCCTTCGAATACTTTAATTATTGACAATATTGAGATAGTAGCGTACTATTGAAAGTAATCTTTCTGTTAGTATAAGGCTATTTACTTCCTTTCTTTAACTTTGTGTGCATTCATTAATTCCTCATGAGCAAAAAAATATTGATTACAGGTTCCAATGGCCTTTTAGGTCAAAAGTTAGTATACAGATTACTGAACGAACCGGGCGTGGAAGTAATAGCCACATCAAAAGGCCCTAACAGGCTAATAAAGCAAGATGGTTATGCATACCAGTCGCTTGATATTACCGAGCCTAAAGAAGTAGATGTGGTATTGAACATGTTTCAGCCCGATGTGGTTATAAACACGGCTGCCATGACCAATGTAGATGCTTGTGAAACCGAGATCAATCTTTGCCATAAGATGAACGTGACTGCGGTAGAGAATTTAATAAATACACTGAAGAAACAAAAGAACGATCCTCAACTGATTCACCTTTCAACCGATTTTATTTTCGACGGAAAGAATGGCCCCTATAAAGAGACCGATATGCCTTACCCGCCAAAATCAGTTTATTCCGAATCTAAGTTTATGTCGGAGAAAGTACTTAAAGAATCGGGTATACGATGGACCATTATACGCACCGTCTTGGTATATGGAGTAGTAGACAATATGAGCCGCAGCAATATTGTATTGTGGGCGAAAGGTTCATTGGAAGCCAAAAAGAAGATCAATGTAGTAGATGACCAGTTCCGCACCCCTACCCTTGCCGAAGACCTTGCTGAAGGATGTGTACTTGCAGCGCTTAAAGGCGCAACAGGTATTTACCATATTTCGGGTAAGGACTTTATGAATATACTGGAAATGGTTCAGCGGATTGCCGATTTCTGGCACCTGGATAAAAGCCTCATTAACCCTGCTAAAACAGACGACATTAAACAGCCTGCGCAGCGCCCCCTGCGTACAGGTTTTATATTAGATAAGGCCCTGAACGAACTTGGCTACAAACCACATTCGTTTGAAGAAGGCCTTGCTATTGTAGATAAACAAATAAAAGCAAGCGGGCACTGAAAATGAAAACGGCAAAGCACTATATCCTGTTATTTGCCACTCTGTTTTCTTTCACAATTTCATTTGCACAGAAAGACTCTGTGCAATCGCTATTCAAGCCCGTTAATTTCAACATACACTATTCAAACCTGCAATGGGAACTTGGCTATCATGGCTTTGTATTTAACAATGCCTACCTAAACGGCTATAGTGTCGATTTTATTGGTTTAGTTTTTAATGAGGTAAATTTTGCCATAGGATTAGATGGGGCCGGAGGCCATGGCGGACAGGGGCATAATGCTTTGCCGGTACAAACAACCACGGTACAATCGTATTCAGGGTTTTATTTTAAGATAGAGCCCATGCTTTTCCCAGAGAGGCTGATTAACCTTTCAATGCCGGTAAAGTTTGGTTTATCCTCTCTTTCGTATGCTGACACTTCAACCGTGATAACATCAAGACGACGACGCAGGCTGGGAGTTAGTTTCCCTTCCATTACACCAGGCGTATTTGGCTATCTAAATATTTTCCCAAACATTAACCTGGGTGTAGGGCTCGATTACCGCTTTGCACTCAGCGAAAAAACTTCAGGTATTGCTACCCCAGCCGATTATGATAATTTTTCTTTTTATATGCTTGTGCGCTTCAGATTATACACTCGCAAAAAGATAGGAGCCAATGCAAACAAAGGCGATTACTATGCTCCACCAGAGCGATTCAAATAAATTGTGAATTGTAAATGGTAAATTGTGAACGTAGGACAAAAACAGCTCTATTTTGCTTACTTATTACGTTTCGAAGTAATAATGATTGAAGCAAGTAATTTATTTAACTCTTTAATATCACTTATTATAGAATCATACTGTTTCTAATCAATATAGCCAGATTTGAACAGAAGTATTATCCAGTAATCCGTTTCATTAGCCTCCTTTTGAGCAATTGCCAACTTATGTATAAAATCAAGCTTACTTTCAGCTTGTTCGGCTTCTCTAACCATGGCACCTATTGCAGTTCCACTCCGAAGTAATTGTTTACTTAAAGTGAACTCCTTCTTTTCATCACATAAAAACTGATACATCTTTACAATTCTAAGTGCAAATGCAAGAGACTTATTCTTAATTGCATTTTCTTTCATCGTTCACAATTTACCATTTACAATTCACAATTAGATTATAGCTTCCCGCTAAGCATATTATAATCTTTCAGTAACACTTGCAAAAACTGCCTGTCGCCTAAAGATGATTGTACACTCAAAAATGCTTTCAGTTTTTCTGCCAACTTACTTTCTATTAAGGCAATATCAAAGGTCTCAGCCGGGTTCAGGTTTAATACTTGCCTGATAGTGCTTGCATCCTTGTCGGTAAGCCTGGTCACCTCTGGGAAGGTTGGCACATAGGTTTGTTCTACCGCTTCAAATGCTGTATTGCGTATCTGTTCCTTATCTCTTAACTTAATAACACATGTACCTGCCGCCATATCGCCCAGGCGCTGTCCTTTACCACTGGCCACAACTGCAATAAGAGCTACTACCCCGTTATCGACAATACGCAATACCCAACGCACCAGGTAATTACCGAAGGTGGGCTGGCGTCCGTCGAGTCGAATCACTCTTATTTTCATGGCGCGCTTGCCAAAGCTTTGGCCGTTCATAAACACTTCGCAAAGCAGGGAATACAAAATTACAGGCAGGTATAGCAGAAAGAGAACTATTACAAAACCCGGGCCAAAACCTGTCGGTTTAATAACATTTATAAAAATGATGAATAACACGAAAAAATAACCGCCCATTATCAGGCCGTCAATAATGGTAGCAACTATCCTGTCGCCTACACTGGCAATTTCGTACTCTATATTAACGTTCTGGGTGGTCTCAATTGTTATTTTTTCCATTTCTTTCTTATTTTTACAACAAAGTCTTTGTATGCGTGAAGTAGTATTTGTTAAACATAGTAACGATAGGTGGAAGAAATTTGAACAGCTTCTTATAAACAAAGATACTGATAATCCTGATGAAATATCATCACTTTATATACAGTTAATTGATGACCTTTCGTATGCCCGTACTTTTTACCCCCAGTCGCCCACCTATAAATACCTGAACGAATTATCGGGCAGAGCACACCAGCTTATTTATAAGAACAAGAAAGAAAAGCGCAACCGTATTGTCAACTTCTGGAAGACCGAATTACCCTTGCTTTTTTACCGCCACCACAAGCAATTACTTATTGCATTTATCATTTTTATAGTATCTACCCTCATTGGCATTATATCTGCCGCTAACGATGATTCATTCGTCAGACTTATTATGGGTGATGGCTATGTAGATATGACCATTGAAAATATTAAGAACGGCCACCCGCTGGCAGTTTATAACAGCGGCGAAGAAGTGACCACCTTTATTGGCATTGCATATAATAATATACAAGTGGCACTATCTACCTATGTTCTGGGTTTGTTCTTTTCACTGGGCACTGCCTTTATGCTCTTCCGCAACGGAATAATGCTGGGGGCTTTCCAGTATTTCTTTTACCAGTATGGTGTACTTAAAGAATCACTGCTCACCATCTGGCTGCATGGCACTATAGAAATATCAGTTTGCATTATTGCAGGCTGTGCAGGCCTGGTAATGGGCAACAGCATTCTCTTCCCCGGTACCTATACCCGCATGCAATCGTTCCGTGCCGGTGCCACCGGCGGATTAAAGATCGTTATAGGTACAGTTCCTTTCTTTTTAATTGCTGCTTTTATTGAAAGTTTTGTAACAAGGCACGCACGTGCTTCACACATATTTGATGCATTAGTTATTCTTTTATCTTTAGCTTTAATAATAGGCTATTTCGTTATTTACCCGATACGCCTCAACCGAAAACTAACCACAGCAATAGAAACAAATGAATAAAAAACCTCCTCTTAATCTGCAAGAAAATCGCGACATCTGGCAGGTGCTTAATGCTACGTTCACCTTTTTAGGTGTAACCTTCAAGTCGCTTTACATCGATATCATATTAATATCAGGACCATTTTATATCCTTGCAGGTATATTCTCATCTCTGTCCACTTACAATACTATTTTCCGTGCGTTAGATTCTTTTGGCGCAACCAGTGCATTGAGCACTTACCGCTTTTTTACCCCTGCTTACTGGGTCTACCTGCTTTGCCTGCTTATTGGCTGGTCGCTTTCTACCTGTATTATTGCCAACCATGTGTTGCTGTACAAAGAGTATGGCCCGGGGTATAACAAGCAATTAGCCCGCGATGCTATTAAGAAAGACCTCTTCCGCGTTATTATGGGTAACTTCCTGAACATACTTGTTATAATAGCAGCAACTATTTTATTCATTATTCCGGGTATTTACCTGGCAGTGGCCAATAGCTTGCTTACGGTAATAATCATTCTCGACAAGAAAATGGATATGGTAGATGCTTTTGCAGAATCGCGCAGGCTGATACGCGACAACTGGTGGAAAGCAGTAATGCTTGGCATAGTAGCAACCATGATAACTTATGTAATTGAAATGATCTTTACACTGCCTTCGTCCATATTAAGTGGTGTTATTTTATTCCACTCGGTACAGGGCAATAGCATGGAATCTTACAGCACATTGTTTATAGTCCTTAACGCTATTGCATCGTTGGGGCTTACACTTGTTGCTCCATTCTCTATAGTGTGTTCCTGCATATATTATTATAGCCTTAAAGAACAAAAAGACCATGTTTCATTGATGCAAAGCATTGATAATATAGGCGTGCAAGTGGCGAAGACTGAAACGGAAACCAAGGATGATGAAGGCGACTTTTAAAACATTTCTATACTTAGTATTGCTCTTACTCCCTGCTGCCGGTTTTACAACTCAGAAGGTAAGTACTGTTGCGCCTGTTGAAGTGCGCAGGCCAACCAATGCACGCATTGAGAAATTCCAGAAGGATGGAGACTTTCAGTATGAGACCGATTATACCGAAAAAATAGGCCTGTGGGATGCCTTCTGGCACTGGATGAAAAAACACATATTCAGTCCCTTGATCAGAGGCCATGAGTTAACTATCTGGAACATTATTGAATATGGCCTGGCGATAGCAACCATAATATTTGTGGCATATTATTTTATAAAGAGCGACCGCATTGGTTTATTCTCACGCGGACCGAAGAAACTGCAATTAGATATTGAAGGCGGAGAAGAAGACATTAATAAAATGAATTTTGATAAGCTGGTGAGTGATGCTATTGAAAACCGCCAGTACAGGATAGCAATACGATATCTCTATTTGAAACTCTTAAAAGACCTTTCGGACAACCAGCTTATTAACTGGAGGGCTGAAAAGACCAACCGCGATTATATAAATGAATTGCGCCCTACCGATTATGGCAAGCAGTTCAGGGAAGTGACACTGCTGTTTGATTATGCATGGTATGGAGATGTTACTATAAATGAAAACAGCTTTGGGCAGATACGTGATTCATTTAAAGAATTTAACAGTAAACTAAGTAACCTGGCATGAAGGCGGAGAGAAAATACATATTTCTGCTTGTAACCATATTTATTTTACTGGTGGTGGTAGAATATAACCAGCCCAAACCGGTTGACTGGGAGCCTACATTCTCTAAAAAGGATAAAATACCTTATGGCAATTTTGTAGTATATGATTATCTCAACGATATTTTTCCGGGTAAAAAAATTGTTACTGCTGACAAGGGGTTATACCGGACACTTGGCTCCAGATCTGAACCATGCAATAATTATATTATCATCACTGATTCCTTTTCGCCCGATACGCTCGATATGGATTACCTGAAAGAGTATGTAAAGAACGGGCACAATGCATTTATCTCCGCTGGCTTTTTCGATGGTTCATTTTGCGATAGCATGAAATTTGCCTGCAAAAAGAACTATATACTCGGTTTATTGAGTAAAGATTCTACCAGTATAAATTTTACGGCAAAAGAGATTCATGCTGAAAAAGACTTCAAGTACAAAAAAGGTACGGTAGAACATTATTTTGAATTGATTGACTCAGTAAATACAACTGTGCTAGGTAGGAATTCAAAGGGGCAGATAAACTATATGGCCATTAAATATGGCGAAGGGACTTTTTATTTAAGCTGTGTACCATATGCTTTTACCAATTACAATGCACTGAAGGGAAAGAACGGAGAATATATTTACAGGGCTCTATCTTACCTGCCTGTAGCTGATACCTATTGGGATGAGTACTACAAGCCGGGAGATAAAACATCAGGTACACCCATTGGGTTTATTTTAAGCAACAACTCTTTAAAGGCCGCCTACTATGTAATGATATTGGGCTTATTGCTCTATATTTTATTTGAAGGCAAACGCAAGCAACGCATCATTCCTGTTATAACACCATTAAAAAATACCAGCCTTGAATTTGCAGAAACCATTGGCAGGCTTTATTACCAAAAGGGTACACGTTCGGGTATAGCGCATAAAAAAATAATCTTTTTTTTAGATTTTATACGTACACGTTACAATATTGCCACCAATGCATTCAACGAATCGTTTTACACAGCGCTTGCTAGCAAAACACTTATACCTGCCGATGAATTGCAAAGCCTGTTCACCTTTATTACACAGGTGCAGGCAGCACCGGCAATAGACGAAGTATCGCTCATGAAATTAAATAACCAGATAGAAAACTTTTATCGTAAAACACAATAAACTATGGAATCACCGGAGATCTTTGAAACCCGAACCAAACTGAATGACCTGCAAGCCGCGATAGAAAGGGTACGCACCGAAATTGCCAAAATAGTGGTAGGCCAAAACAATATGGTTGACCTGTTGCTCACAGCCATGTTCTCGAACGGACATGTATTGCTCGAGGGTGTACCCGGTGTGGCAAAAACCATGACCGCAAAACTCATCGCTCGTTCGGTGAATACAGGCTTTTCGCGTATATCATTCACGCCCGACCTTATGCCGTCAGACGTTATTGGTACACTTACCTTCAATGCCAAAACGCATGAATTTGAGTTTAAGAAAGGACCGGTGTTCTCGAACATTGTGTTGGCGGATGAAATAAACCGTGCCCCTGCAAAAACACAGGCAGCTTTATTTGAGGTAATGGAAGAACACCAGGTTACTGTTGATGGAAAGACCTATCCTATGTCGGCGCCGTTTATGATAATAGCAACCCAAAACCCTATTGAACACGAAGGTACATACAGGTTACCTGAAGCGCAGTTAGACCGTTTCCTTTTTAAGGTAAAGGTTGATTATCCAACCAAAGAACAAGAAGTGAATATGTTAATTGGTTTCCATAATCGTAAAAATGTAAACGACCTTACCGCCATATCTCACGTGCTCACTGCTGCCGAAGTAATCGATTTCCAGCAACGCATACGTGGTTTGCATATTGAGACCAACCTCATTACTTATATTTCAGATATTATTCAGCATACACGCAATAATAAATCACTATACCTGGGTGCATCGCCACGTGCTGCCATGGCTATACTCAGTGCATCGAAGGCTTATGCCGCCATTAACGGCCGCGACTTTGTAACACCCGAAGATATACAGTTTGTAACCTACCCTATTTTAAGGCACCGCATTATGCTCACCGCCGAAAAAGAAATGGAAGGCGTACAACCGGATGATATTATCAAACAAATTATTCAATCTATAGAAGTACCGAGATAAGTAGTACTCACCCCTAACCCCTCTCTATAAATAGAGAGGGGAACAGTAAATGACATTATGAAAACGGCTCAATTAAAAATTAAAAACATTCCTACCCCCTCTATACTTGTAGAGAGGGGGACAAGGGGGTGAGTAATTATGATCAAGAAACTATATTTCAGCAATACACTATTCATCATCCTTGCGGGATTGGTGGTGGTGTTTGTTGTGGGTTTCTTTTGGCCGCTGGGTTATGCAATTGCCAAAGTATCACTGTTAGCGGTTATCGTTGCTGTAATTGCAGATTACATCCTGCTCTTTCGGAAAGAGAAAACCATTTTTGCAAGGCGCATATTGCCTGAAAAATTATCGAACGGCGACCAGAATGAGATAAAAGTTTTTATTGAGAACTATTATCGTTTTCCAATTGGTGTAAAAGTTATTGATGAAATACCGTTTCAGTTCCAGGTGCGCGATTTTAGTTATTCGGCTACTATCCCCATCAACGGCAACTATGTAATTGATTATAAAGTAAGGCCCGTAAAGCGCGGCAGTTACAGCTTTGGCGGACTGAACATTTATGTATCGAGCCCTATAGGCATGGTGCGCAAACGTTTTGTTTTCGATATGCAGGCCATGGTTCCTGTATATCCTTCGTTCATGCAAATGCAGAAATACGAATTGCTTGCCATATCGAACAACCTGAAAGAAGGTGGAATAAAAAAGCAGCGCAAGCTGGGACATTCTACCGAGTTTGAGAACATACGCCAGTATGTGCATGGCGATGACCCGCGCACCATTAACTGGAGAGCCACGGCCCGGACATCCGATCTGATGGTGAACCATTACATCGATGAAAAATCGCAGCAGGTATATTGTGTTATAGATAAGGGCCGCACCATGCAAATGCCTTTCGAGGGATTGAGTCTGCTTGATTATGCAATAAACGCGAGCTTGGTATTGTCGAACATTGCACTAAAAAAAGAAGACAAAGCAGGTGTCATTACCTTCTCTGATAAAATTGGCAGCATACTGAAAGCGGAAAAGAAACGCTCTCAATTGCATGCCATATTAGAGACACTTTACAATCAAAAGACCAAATACCAGGAATCAGATTTTGAGATGCTCTATGCCCGTATTCGGCACAACCTGCACCAACGGGCTTTACTGGTACTCTTCTCCAACTTTGGCTCGGTAAGTGCACTATACAGGCAAATGCCATACTTAAAAAAGATTGCCAGCAACCACTTATTGGTAGTAGTATTTTTTGAAGATACCGAACTCGATAAAATATTAGAAAGCCAACCCGACAATACCGAACAGGTATTTATTAAAACAATTGCCGAACAGTTTATGTTTGAGAAAAAGCAAATGGTGAAAGAACTGGAAGCTGTTGGCATACATGCCATACTTACACCACCGGCCAACCTTACGGTGAATGTCATTAATAAGTATCTGGAACTGAAATCAAGGAGATTGATTTAAGTTAATTACGAATTAAAAATTACGAATCAGGAATAATGAAAACATTGCTTGTATTAATTTCGGTCTTTAGTTCCATCCTTATAACTGGATGCAATCAAAGCATCTCAAACAACTCGAAAGATATAGTTGAATCTAAACAAATACTAGATAGTGGTTTCACAAATAAAACTGAAGCCAAAAACCTTACCGTAAAAGGGTTGAAAGAAGGTAAATGGATAGAATACAGAGATTCATCATATGTAACTACCAAAGATACCTCAGCCCCTTATTATCTTCTTACAGTATATAAGGCAGACCTACCATTAGGTATAGAAAGAGGATTTTATAAAAGTGGAAAATTGTTTTGCGAGAACCCATATATTGATGGCAAATTGAATGGGACAGTAAAACGTTACTTCGAAAATGGGAATACAGAAAGTGAAGCACCTTGTGTAAACGACAAATCAAATGGAGTATTAAAATTCTATTTAGAAAATGGAAAACTATCAAGTGAAATTTCTGCTGTTAATGGCAAACTAAATGGTCTTTGGAAAAGCTATTACGAAAGCGGAGCATTGCGTGCTGAAACACCTTATTCTAATGACACAATTAATGGAGCTATGAAAGGTTATTATGAAGATGGAAAATTAAAGTCAACTACTGTTTTCAAAAACGGCGTGGCAGGAGAAAAAAAGAACTACGATGAAAACGGAAACGAAATAAAATGAGAACACTATTAATCCTATTACTCTTTATACTTAGTTCATTCACTTCCAACCAAAGGCATAGCAATGACCATTTAATATATTGGTCAGCGGATAGGCGCCTGACATGGGATGATTTTACCTTGCATCCTAAAAAGCAAGGCGGCGGCTATGCAGCCCTCACCTCTTCTACTATACATTCGAGTTTTAATACTAACCCGGCAGAGATATGTGTGGTGAGTTATTTTAGCTCAAAGGAATCGTGGGTATGTTCTGACCAAAAGACAGAAGACATTTTAAAACATGAGCAAGGCCACTTCGACCTGACCGAGATATATGCAAGAATGTTCCGCAAGCAGGTTATGGCTACCACTTTTACCTATAAGAACATTGATGTGAATTATAACAAGATACGCACCGATGTCACATCAAAGTGGCATAAGGAACAATTGCTTTATGATAAAGAAACCGATCATGGCATTGATAGCACCAAACAACATCAATGGCTTAAAGATATAGCCAACAGGTTGGATGAATTAAAGGCGTATAGCGATACATTAATTCAACTGCAATTGTGAATTGTAAATGGTGAATTGTGAATGGAAGATAAATCCACTATTCCCCCAACCTCATAATCATTTCAGAAGCAATAGTATTGATCAGAGGCATTTTCTCCAGAATCTCCTGGCGATATTTCTCCAACCGCGGATTTGAGGAACCAGCCGCAACCCTGGACCTACTGCCAATTAAGCCTCCTACGAAAGACATTATACCATCAATAGGTTTATCGAACTCCTTAAGTTCAATTAGCGGAAATTTATAATACAATTCCTTTAATGTTTCTGATTCCTCTAAATGCATCCTTATATACTTAAGTGTGTCTATATACAAAACAACATATTCCCGAACGTGGTCGGCATCTAATCCTTGGTTGCCCATTTGTATCAATGAATCAAGCGACCTTGCTAATGCTTCACGGTTAAGTAACATATATAAGTGGTTTACTTTCTATTTAACGTTGAGATTGCTTCGTGTCTCGCAATGACGGAGTCATTCACAATTCACAATTTACCATTCACAATTAACTATTCTCCCGCCAACTGCCTCAATAATTTAATGTTCACCTCATCCATGTTATTCTCGGCATCGGTCTCTATAACCTTTGGCACGTGAGGGAATTTCTTCATCATTAGTTCAAATGCTTTCACACCTATTTTGCCCTGGCCTATGTGTTCGTGGCGGTCTAAGCGGCTTCCTAAATCTCCTTTCGAGTCGTTAAGGTGAATAGCATTCAGGTGTTTTAATCCTATTATATGGTCGAACTGCTCCATAACAACATCAAACTCAGGCGCGGTGCGTATATCGTAACCTGCTGCAAAAGCATGGCAGGTATCAAAACAGGTACCTATGCGGTCAGAACCTACCTTATCCATAATATAACGCAGGTGTTCAAACTTGTATCCTACGTGTGATCCTTGCCCTGCGGTATTCTCTAATAATATCTTGGTATGCGAACCATGTGTATTGTGTAAGGCTTGTTTCAAGCCTTCGGCAATGCGATTCATCGCTTCTTCAGGGCTTGCTTCACCTGCAGCACCGGGGTGCAATACAGCGCCAAATATTCCCAGCTCGTGGCAACGTTGTACTTCTTCGGTAATACCTGCTATAGATTTATCTTGTAATGCTTTATCGGCACTAGCCAGGTTAATAAGGTATGATGCGTGTGCAAATATGGCCTTCACTTCCGGATGCGCCTTCCATGCAGTTGCAAATGCAGCTTTCTCTTCCGGCGATATGGGCTTGGCTTTCCACTGCCTCTGGTTACGGGTAAACACCTGGAAAACGTCGAGGTTGAGCAAAGCGGCCTCATCAAAGGCATGTTCTAAGCCGCCACTTACTGAGCAATGTACACCGAGCATCATAGGAATTGAGTTTATAAATTTATAGCGGCTAAATTAAGGGCTTTCGTCACTATGGACTGTTATTCTTTCGTGAAATTAGTGGCTTATTAATAGAATATATACATTGATTTTGACCTAAATCAGTATAAATACTGACTAAAACGGCTATCTGTTAATTGCATGAAATTTATCATATCTTGAATTTACCCACTGAAAATGAACAACTTACGCTCAAACAAGCTATTTTTCAAGACAAACCCCTAAAAAAAAGCTACTGACTGAATAAAAAAAAGTGGAACTTCGCGCTCCCTTAGAAAAACATATAGTAACCTAAAGGTAAATAAGGGGTAACATTATACTAATATAGATACTTCACTTTTGCATCGTTAAAATTAACACCCACAAAATGAAAAACAACATAGACACCGACAACTTGAAAGAACAATTGCACGCTGCAACCGAAAAAGCCACCGAAATGGCAAAGACTTTTGCTGAGAGTAGCGCAAAACAATTTGAAGCTATAATGCATGCAGGTAAAACCATGTTTGATACCGTTACCAAGCATCATACCAAAGATAACACTGCCGAATATATTAAGGATGGCATTGAAAACTCAGTTAATGCAACCACCAAATGGTTCAAGGAGTCTTCGAAAATGATGACCGACCTTTACGACAAGCAAGTTAGCTTTATGCTCGGTTCTTACCATCATATGGTAGAATTAGTGAATGAGAATGTAAGCAAAACAAAAAATACGGAATTTGGTACAGGCGCATTTAAAGACAGCGTTGACCTGTTCCTTAAGAACATCCAGGAATCTTCATCTGTTATGAAAAAAATGTTTTCGAACATCATCAATACCCTCACCGACGAAGCTGATAAAGGCTTTGTAAAGGAGATATCGGACTTAATGCAGGACACCTACAGCAAGCAAACCGAACAACTTATAAAGTTCAACAAAAGCCTGCTCGAAAAAGGTAACCTGGAAAGCACCATTAAGCTGAACAAAGAAATATCAGATAAACTTCAAAAAGACCTTGAAAAGAATTTTGAAGCATCTAAAAAGATCATCAAGTCAATTTCTGACTCATATACCAAGGAAACCAGCTTCTCTACCAAATCGGGCAAAAAAATGCTTGATGAAATTTTCTCAGAGATAGATGTGGTTACCAAGAACAATATGAAATTCTGGACCAACTGGTTTGATGAAGTATACGCTAACAACAAAAAAGCAGAAGCAACTACCACCACCGTAGCAAAAACTGCAAAGAACGGAGCAAGAGCAAATTAAATCCCCAATAAATTTTTTATTATAACACCTAAAACAAATCATGAAAAACACAATCAACAAGCAAGCTGAAACGCTGAAAAAAAGCATCGACAGCGTATCACAAAGCTCAAAAGAGAGCATCAAGACCTTAATTGAATCAAACTCAAAACAATTTGATTCAGCTTTGGAAACCAACAAGAAAACCTTTGATTCTATCAGCAAAATGCTGTACGAAAAGGAAATGGATCCTACCATTGTAAGTGCATTCAAATCAACCTTTGGCAAAAGCATCAAAATGTCGGAAGATGTGATCGATTCAATCATCGATTCTCACACCCAACGTATTGACCTTACCATCGACTTTACTACCAAGTTCATGGAAATCGTTAAGAACGAAGACCTTAACTCTAAAGAAGGTATGGATAAGCTGGTTAGCCTTGTAAAAGAAAACTTTGACAAGTCAAGCGAACTTTCTATGGGCAACATGGAAAAGATCGTTAACGTATACAACGACCACCTGAACCTTGCGTTGAACTTCAACAAGAAATTTGCTGATAACATCAACTCACAGATCACCTCTATGTTCAAATTACAAAAGAAGAACATCGATTCTTTCTTTGCAATGGACATGGTTACTGAATGGTGGAAGAACGTAAGCGAAGAAAAAACTAAAGCTTAATTTTCACTTATAGAGCTTATCCCTGTACCCACAAACATGGTTACAGGGATAGCTTTTTTATATTCCTACAGGAATTTATAGTATTAACAACCTTAAAAGAGCGGTAAAACCTTTCGAACATGGATACCAAGCAGACCAACGATCTTCAGCAAATGAATGAATTAATTGCAGCGGCCGGAAAAAAGATGATGGAGAAAACCATTACGGATGCCCCATCTTCTTTCAGCGATAATATGGAACTTGCATTGCAATATTCAAACCTTTTCTCCGAAATTGCATCGAACCCGGGAAACACAGCAAAGGCACAAAGCCTTTATGTTGATTTCATAAAAAAACAACAGGACCTCTGGAAGAGTATGCTGGAGCGCCAGGCTGGTAAAGAAACCACACCGGTTATTATGCCTGCGGCTGATGACAAACGTTTTAAAGCTGCTGAATGGAACGAAACACCATACTTCGATTTTATTAAACAAAGCTATTTGCTGGTATCTGAAATGCTGGGCAATATTGTTGAGTCGGTTGATATTGACGACAAAACAAAAAGGAAACTCAGTTTTTATACCAAACAATATATTGATTCTTTTTCGCCCACTAACTTTTTGGCAACCAACCCTGAAGCACTTAAACTGGCACAGGAAACCAAGGGCCAGAGCATTACCGATGGCTTAAAGAATTTTTTAGAAGATGTGGCACAGGGCCGCATTACCCAAACCGATGTTACCGCGTTTAAGCTTGGCGAAAACCTTGCTATTACCGAAGGTGACGTGGTTTATGAAAACGAACTTATTCAACTTATTCAATATAAACCAAGCACTAAAACAGTTAACGAAATTCCGGTGCTGGTTATTCCTCCGTGGATAAACAAATATTATATACTCGACCTGAAACCAGAGAACTCATACGTTAAGTATATAGTTGACCAGGGCTTTACTACCTTCCTTATTTCGTGGAAGAACCCGACCAAAGAACTGGGTAACTTAGGCTTTGAAGACTACGTTGAAAAAGCTGCTTTAAAAGCTGCTGAAGTAATGAAAGATATTACCAAGGCAAAAAAAGTACACGCTGTGGGTTATTGCTTAGGCGGTACATTACTGAGCATTGCACTTTCAATAGCATATGCACGTAAAAATGTGCCTTTCGAAACAGCAACATTCCTTGCAACCATGATCGACTTCTCTGATATTGGCCCTATGGGCGATATTATTGACGAGGCTCTTGTAAAGAAAATTGAGAACGGAGAATTAAAAGAACAGAACCTGATGCGCGGCAAAGTAATGGGCAGCGCGTTCAACCTTATCCGTTCAAACGACCTTATATGGAACTACGTAGCTAACAGCTACCTGAAGGGCAAAAAACCTGCTCCGTTCGATGTATTATATTGGAACGGTGACAATACAAACCTTCCGGCTAATATGTATGGCTATTACCTGCGCCACATGCTTTTTGAAAACAAGCTGAGCCGTAAAAATGCATTGCGCATTTGCGATACCCCAGTTGATATTGGCCGTTTGGAATTACCTGTTTTTGTAGTGGGTGCCAGCGAAGATCATATCTCTCCGCCACAAACCACATTTACCACAACCGAACTTGTTAGCGGCCCTGTAGAATACGTATTGGGCGGATCGGGCCACGTTATGGGTGTTGTAAACCCACCGTTTAAAAAGAAATATGGCTATTATAAAGATGGCGAGATGAACAAAGGCTTTGAAGAATGGAAGAAAACAGCTAAGCAACACGAAGGCAGCTGGTGGACACCATGGACAGCCTGGTTAAAAAAACAATCGGGTAAAGAAATACCTGCACCAACTAAAGCAGGTAATGCAAAATACAAGTCTATTGAGCCTGCACCGGGCAGTTACGTAAAGGAACCTTGCTAATAAATTATGAGTTATAAGTTATGAATTATGAGTTCAGGAAAACAACTGAAACACTTACCATAACTTATAACTCTTACTTATAATTCATAACTCATAATTCATAACTAATTTTAATGTATGGCAGAAGGAAACAAGAAAAAAGTAGCCCTGGTTACAGGCGGAACAGGCGGATTAGGAACAGCAATATGCGAACGCCTTTATAAAGAAGGCTATAAAGTAGCTGCGAATTACAAAGACTTTACAAAAGCCATTAAGTGGCGCGAAGAAGCAAAGAAGTGGAGAGAGGATCAGCTGAAGATGGGTATTGACATACACATTGTTGAAGGTGACGTATCAGATTATAAATCTTCGGAAGCCATGATAAAAGAAATCACCGAAGAAGTAGGCCCTATTGATATATTGGTTAACAATGCAGGTATTACCCGCGACGCGCCTTTGCACAAAATGACCGTTGACCAGTGGTACGAAGTAATGAACGTGAACTTAAACAGCGTATTCATTTGCTCTCGCCTTGTAATTGAAGGTATGATAGCACGTGGCTGGGGACGTATTATAAACATGTCATCGGTAAACGGCGCTAAAGGCCAATACGGACAAACCAACTATGCAGCTACAAAATCTGCCATGTATGGTTTCTCTAAATCACTTGCATTAGAAGTTGCTAAAAAAGGAATTACAGTAAACTGTATCTCTCCGGGTTATATTGGCACCAATATGGTTATGGCCATACGTGAAGATATCCGCGAAAAGATTGTTGCGACAGTGCCTGCAGGACGCTTTGGCAAACCTGAAGAAATAGCAGGCATGGTTGCCTACCTTGCATCTGATGAAGGAGCCTTTATTACCGGCGCCAACATGAATGTGAACGGTGGCTTACATATGTACTAAGCAATTCGTATTTTATAAAAAAAGCCCCGCAGTATTGCGGGGCTTTTTATTTGCCTGAAACAGAATTACTAATTTTTCAGTAAAGCATATAACTGATCCTTTAAGTAGACGCGTTTGCTGTGCATGTCGTTCCTCACTTCTTCACTAACAACCTCTGCACCTGATTCAACGCGATGAATGTCGCGGTTAACAACATCATACTCTTCAGATAATTTTTTAAAGTGATCGTTGCTTGTTTTCAGGTCCTGGATCTTTGTTTTGTATTCCGGGAAATCTTCTACTAAATTGTGTTTTTCCATTGTGTTTGTTTTATTTATTAAAAATTAAAGAACATTCAACTCTTATCCTCATTCTTTATCATTGCCTGGCAATAAGTATATGTAACCTCTCCGGCATCACCATGATGATTGCGATGGTATACATAATTACCATAAGCTATTCCTCCTTGCGGAATCCATCCATCTTTTATATATGCATTTACGTCGGTAATGAGCTTCTCAAGGCTTGCATTACTTAATACACTATACTTCATAACAGTTATTTTCAACAAAAATCAGTAATGCCGCTTTTTATTTATATGCTCTTTGTCATAATCAGGAATGATTTTCGTCATCCTTACCAAGAAACAAGGTCTTTAATTTAAGGCCATATTTACTGTATCATCTATATGAAAAAAAGCCTACTTGCAATTATACTAACGTTACAAACTGTATCTGCATTTTCGCAGGTTGCAACACCTTCACAAACGACAATAAAGGATTCTGTGCCAAGTGACCCGTTTGCTTTTGGCGACTTCACCTGGTTAAATGGCAACGATAGAAGGCACACTGATCTGCTGGACAGTAAATACTTTACAGGCAGAGTATTACTCGATGCCAATGCAACTTATTCAAACCAAAATCCAATCGACCACACGGTATCAGGGTCTACGGCTTTGGCACGCGATAATGAAATGGAAGTATCGGATGCTGCCCTAGGCGGAGATTTCCATTACGATAATGTAAGAGGAAGTTTGCTTTTACAATTAGGTACACGTGCAACTGTGTTACCACGTAACGATTTAAGTACCTATAAAGGCCAGTACGACTTGCAGGATGCTTACCGCTATTTCAGTGAAGCAAACGCAGGATATCATTTTAACGTATGGCACGGCATAAATGTAGATGCGGGACAGTTCATGTCTTACATCGGCCTGTTCTCATATTACAATTGCGAAAACTGGAGTTACCAGGCACCCTACACAGCTGATAATACCCCTTGGTACTTTGATGGAATAAGAATACAAACGTTTCCATCAGATAAATTGAAAATAGAATATTGGATAGTTAATGGCTGGCAAACCTATTCCATGATAAATAATGTGCCCGGCTTTGGCATACAATTATTATGGAGGCCCAAAGAATGGATGCAGCTTGCCATTAATGGGTATTACGGGCATGATACCCCGAATATGCCAGGCCGTTCGCGCATACATAGCGATAATAGTTTAGAGATACGCTATTATAACCAGCCTACCAATAACTTTATTTCACGTTGCGCCTTTTCTGTTACCAGCGATGTTGGCTGGGAACAAGGCGATGGAGTAAATGGCTTTCATTCTGATTCTTTAAACGGGTCAGCGCAGTTCTATGTAAGCGGAACATTTTATAACCGCATATGGTTTGGTAAACAACAACACTTCGGCTGGACACTCGGTGGCGGCTTTGTTCACAACCCCGGACGATATCTTATACTGGCTCCGCCGGGAGAAGCAAGCCCTTTACCTAATCCGGGCACAGGCTCATCTGGCCTTTACCCTTTTACCGAAAACCCCGGCGACCAGTTTACTGCATGGGAATGCTCTACTACATTTGACTGGATGCCTAATGAAGATATAACCTGGAGGCTTGAATTTGTGAACAGGGATGCCAGTGTGCCTTATTTTACGGGTCCTGGCGGAGTAACTTCACCAAATGGTTATGCCACTATTTCACTTCCTTCATACTGGCGCCCCGACTTAGTAAAGCAGGAATCCAGAATTATACTTGCGTTCTTAATACGGTTTTAAGATGGTAATTTACTACAAGCATAGCAATAGCCTTCATGTAAAAAAAGCTACTTCTGCAACATCAATTTGCCTTCTGAAATATACTTGCCACCATCCTGGGTCATTACTCTGTAAAAGTAAATGCCACTGGCTTTACCATCAAGGCTTAACCGGTTGATGCCTTGCTCAATACCAGAGTGATACACTTGCTGGCCAAATACATCAAAAATATCCAGTTCTGCTTTTTCACCTGCGATGGTTGTAAACGAAACGTTAAATGAACCATTAGTTGGGGTTGGATATATTTCAATACCGCTTTTATTAACTGCATTCAAAACCGAAGTTGGTGAACAAGTTTGCGAACAACTTATTTTACCCGTAATTAATGTCGATTTATTTACAGAATCTAAAAATGTATTCCATGCTGTACAATCGCCTTTCAACCAATACTTAAGCCATGCTGAATAATAAACACTTGCCGTGGCCCATTGTTGGGCAGCACTTATTGTAGGTGCAGGTGAACAAATACTTTCGCCAAATGTGCAATATGTGTTCTTATCGGCAAACTCGCAATGCGCAGCTCCTTTTATAGTTACTTCGGCTTTGCAACTTGCGGCACATTTCAAATACATACTATCCTGGTTAGCAGGCGGCGGGGCAACACAATCGTTTTGCCCGGCCAGTAAAAGGGTTGGTATGGTAACCTGTGTGGCAGCAACAATAGAAGAAGGATTTGTATTAGCTGCAGCTTCAGTTACCATAGTTGTTGGAGCTGAGTTTCCTGCACATGCCAAAAACGAACTCCCACCACCCATTGAATGACCCATTATGGCTACCTTATTGGTCATGGTGTTATAAAACGGACTGGCAGCAGTACTATTTAATCCCATCATTTTCGATTGTAACAGGGCAAGGTCTTTTCCAAAATCGGTATGGCTGGGAGATGCACTGCCTTCTGTTTCCGGAAAGCAAATGATATACCCTTGTGGCACCAGGTCCTTCCAAATATTATCATAAGCGCTGTATACCATTAAAAAGCCATGGCCAAAAATCAATACCGGGTATTGCCCGGAAGCAAAAGCAGTACTGTCACCATCAGCAGAAGCTGAAGATGGATAATAGATTTGGGTTTCAATTTGCCTGCCTGCCCCCCCCACCCGATCCGTAGCCACCCGTACGTGTGGGGTCATTAAATGTATACACCCTGTGCCCGATTGAATTGATCTGGCCTTTGGTATTATGTGCAGAAAACAGGGTGACAAAAAGTAGAAGTATGACTGTCCTCATAATTTTATTTCCGGCAAATGTATAATAATATTCTATATTATCTACTAAGTTAATAGATTTTTAAAGTTATTGATTTTGAATAATCTAATTGATTTAGGTGAGGCCATATCAATAAAAAAATCCCATGAACAATTAAGCTCATGGGATCTTCTTTTTATATAACTATACTACTTCTGCAACATCAATTTGCCTTCTGAAATAAGTTTGCCACCATTCTGGGTCATTACTCTGTAAAAGTAAATTCCGGTAGCTTTACCATCAAGACTTACTTGCGTAGTGCCTTGTTCAATACCCGAATGATATACCTGCTGGCCTAAGGCATCAAAGATATCTAAGTCTGCTTTTTCACTCACATTGCCCGAAAGTGCAATATTGAATGAACCATTAGTAGGGTTAGGATAAACCTTAACATCATTGCTATTTACAAAGGCTTCTATAGAGGTAGGTGATGTAGCTGCAACATTTATATTATCAACATACATAATATTACCCCAGCCCGAACGGCACTCGAAAGAGAACATAACACTGGATGCATTATTTACAGCAGAAAGACTTACAGAGTCCCTTCTCCATGCCGAATTTGATGGAGGTACAAAACAACCTGCGCTGTTCACATCGGTTTTAGCAGTTGTTGTGCTGCCGGTAGTACACAGTGTCATACCGCCTTTAGAATAAATACTGGTCCATGTATTCCCACAATCGGTAGAATAGTAAACAACCAATGTATCACTATATGCAGGGGTGCTTGTAACATTACTTGGTTCGTATGCCACATCAAATGACAGCTCTGCGTTTTTAACACCTGTAAAGCTATAATTCGGAGTATATAACTGCTGTCTTTCACCTGCAATATTTATAGTATTACCACAGTTGCCCGGGAAATACATACATCTTGAGCTACTATAGCCAAGTGATGTGCATAATTCCCAAACGCTATCATCAGGGCTTGGTAAATTTAAAGTCCATCCTGTTGGAGGAAATGAACCCGACTCGAATGTTTCGCTAAGTGGTAAAGAAGCTACCGGTATAACACTAACATAGGCAAGGCTGGTAATAGAATCTACCCCGGTAGTTGATGTTACCACCTCTGTTACGTTATACGTACCCGGTGTGCTATAGGTAACACTAGGGTTTTGAGAAGTAGAAGTAGCAGGACTGCCGCCCTGGAATGTCCATTTCCATGCGTTAATAGTTCCTGTTGATGTACTTGCATCGGTATACTTGATAACAACTCCTGAACAACCCGACTTTACATTAGATGTAAAGTTAGGAGTAACGGTAGCATTGGTAACTTTAACATACCAACGGGGAGAATATGAAGTGAGCTGGCTTGCGGTATATGTATTATACGATACATCCCATCCGTTAGCTGATGATTCCATTACCTTAAAGCTACCGTTATTGAAATTGGTATCAACAAGTCGTGTGTGAGAGCCTGCATAATCAAATATATCGCCTGGTAAAACCTGCGATGCGGTACTATACGCGGTAGATATATTTTCTAGTGTGGTGGTACTGTATTTAGTAGTTAACCCCCAATCTCTGGATACAAAACCTGAGCAATCTACACCTAAAGCGCATGTTTCGCTGCCATCGCCACCGGTAGTACAATCATTATCGCCGGCAGATTTATTTACTTTAAGCCCATTGGTGAATGATGTAAGTGTTGAAAAACCACCCCAGCAATAAGGCATATGCTGGTTGCTGCCAACCTTTACCCAACTTGGGGTTATAATATTTCCAACCGAAGAACAATTAACACTGCTCCAAATATCGCCCGAAACGGCAGTGAATGTATAGGGTATATAAGTCCTTGCAGTGGTAAGTATCTGGTTGCGGGTAATTTGCCCGAATGCAGTTGAAGACCCAAGCAAAATAACCGAAGCCAACAAATGCTTACTTGTCTGCTTATTAAAAAATGATGTAAATGTTTTCATTTTGTAAATTAAATTGTTTAGTTCTTATTTACTTTAGGGTCAACGTTTATCATATGGTCATTGAAATGGTATTTCATGGCCGAGATATAATCAGGATACGCAACTGCATCTTTTGCATTGGTTTCGGTAAGCGAGAACACATACAGGCCGCTTGGTGCAGTTACCATATTCAATAAGGTTCCATTAGCCGAAAGATGAAAATCGTTATTTGAAAGAACATAATAACAATCAGGCACTCTAATATTATCAGTTATCGCCCCTACTCCATTTGCAGTAAGTTCGTATGCAATAACATTACGTTGCACACTAATAGGGCTTCCGGTAATGTATGTTTGAATATCTAAGTAAACACGATTCGCGGTAAGTCCAACTACATATACACCGGCAGTTGGCAGATCTGTAGTGAATGATTTATCAAACCTCTTGCCATCGGCAGTTATTACAGTAAATGAATACGAATGTTCGCCCGTAATTTTGGTTGTAACAAAAGAGCCCGTAGATGTTACCCATCCTTCAAATACTCTTGCCTCAACCAGCTGTCCGGCTTCTTCAATTTTCAGGCTATTACCTGAAGGAAGCAGTAAATAAGTAGCATTGTTATAACGGGTCAATCTTTCTGTACCTGTATATTGTCCGCTTGGGAAAGGAATATTTTTAATGAACGCGCCATTCTTATCATACTCTGCTACCTGATCGGCATTAAGCACATAAAAGAACCCATTATCGTAAGCAAAATCGCGTGGAGCAAAAAGCACAGGGAATTTTGTTTTCACCAATCCGCTTTGGACATCAGTAATCATAACTTCGTTGGTTGCATTACACAGGTAAGCAACTTCGGTTGTACTTAATACTTCAAACGAAATAGCGCCCATGTTTATACCCGGTGCCTGTTTATAAGGTATACCATCCTGGGTGTTCCATTTGCTTGATGATAGCTGATGCACACTCAAGCCAAGGGATGGCTGCTTCTCCTGGGCATCGACAGAGGCTGTTCCCAGAATTAAAAGTGCAAGTAAAAAAGGGTAATTTTTCTTTGTTTTCATTACATTATGTTTTAAAATGTTAATGCCAAAACACAAATTTGTTTAATCAAATTTGTAAATCAAATATAGTGAAGCGATTTGCCAAAAGCAAACTTAAATAGCTAAAAGAATTAACATTTTGACATTCACGGCTTTAAACACTTTCAAAACTAAATTGATTTAGGTAGCCGGTTAAACAACCGAATGAGGGAACTGAACTGATTTAGATTGATTTGACACAAGATATCAGGCCTATATATTGGAGTATTAACTAAAGAGGCAAAATGTGCTCTATTATTAATTGAAACAACACTAAAACAATTAAGTATTCCGGTTTACTGTCCTTTAACAATAACCGAAAATCTTTCTTTCAACCTTAAAAATGGTTTCTCTAAATATGTATAACTTAACATACTTAATAATACCCCTACTACACTACTCATTATTCCAATCACCAAACTAATTTTAAATGAATTGGCAGCTATATGAAAATAACGAAATGCCTGCACAACGAAAAGAAAAGCGATAGGGTGAAGTAAATATATTCCGTATGTGTATTTACCCATATTATTAGCAAAGCGAATATTACCAAGCTGAAGCCTGGACCTAGTTTTTATCATACTCTGCGATGCAATAATAAACCCAAAGAGGAGTGCAAAATAAAGCCTTGAAAAGGCAAGGCCTGCTCTTTCCGGAAAAAGTTCTTTGGCGTAGAGCAGTGAAAAAACAAAAATTACAAATGAGGCTAAGATTACAGGTGTTTTAATATTTTCAAAATATGTCCTTACATTTTGGTATTTAATAATACAGTATGCAAATAAGCCGCCAATAGCAAGATCGCCCAAAACTGATAATGTATGAAAAGTCATTGTAAACCCATCAGGGTATATATAATACCTGAAGATAATGGAGGAGATTACTACTAAGGTCATCGCGAACACAAAAAAGCGCTTAGGTAGAAAAGCAAATATCAGCGGCCAAAAGGCATAAAACTGTTCTTCAACAGAAACAGACCAGGTAACATTTTGCATTAACTCTTCATGCCCCAGATGGTATTTTTCTATATTAATAACATCGAAGTTACTTAGGAAAGTAAAAAAAAAGAATGGCCTTGAAGCAGGTGATGTTTCAAACCCAAATAAATTCTTAATAAAAGGATAAACAAGGAAAGAGAACATGACAACAGCATAATACAAGGGCCATATTCTGAATACACGACGTATATAAAAGTTCTTTATTGAAAAAGAGCCGCTCACCTCAATTTCGCTCAGTATAATGTAGGTGATTAAAAAACCGCTGAGCACAAAAAAAATTGCAACACCTGTTTGTCCATTGCTAAACACTGAAATAAATCTTTTCAAAAACACATTTTTTACATCCAGGTAGTCATAACATGGAGCAATACAATGGGCATGAACCACAATTAACGCCGCAAAAAAACGTATAGAGTCAAGATTTTTGAAGTATACTTTTTTTGTATTCACTTGTTGCTGATCTTTATGTACTATATACCCGGTAAATGATTTTATTTCACAAACTTCCCGGTTAAAATTGACCTCCCTGCAGAAATTGATTCTATTGAAACAAAGATAGGGATTAACGTTTTACAAGTTGTAATAGAGGCATAATACATTATTATGTATTCCATTACTATTTACAATTACCCTAATGCATGACAGTAATTTTACAATTACTCAGGTACTTTATATACTACAGAGTTAACATTAACACCTGCTCCCACCGAGGCAAATACAATGTTTCGGCCAGCAGTCATATGCTGTTCACCCATCTTGCACTTAATAAGCAAGTCGTACAGTGTTGGTAAGGTAGCAACCGAACTATTGCCCAACCACGAAATGGTCATGGGCATAATATTGTCAGGTATCTCTTTAATATTGTATTCTGCAAACAGGCGCTTAAGAATAGCTTCATCCATTTTGTTATTAGCCTGGTGTATCAGCAGCTTATCTATACTTTCAATGGATACGCCGGCAGCATCTATACTTTTCTTTATCACTTTCGGAACTATTTTAAGGGCATGTTCATACAACAAGCGCCCTTCCATTTTCAAAAACAGGTTTGTTCCTTTATAATCGGGGTTGTTCGATTTTCCCATCCTGAGCACATTAGCAAGTTCCACAGAAAATGATTGTGTGGTATGCGCTAATATACCCACAGGGGTATCACTTTCAACCGACTGAAGAATAACAGCCCCTGCCCCATCGGCATATATCATACTGTCACGGTCGTGCGGATCGGCGATACGCGAAAGGGTTTCAGCGCCAATTACAAGTACACGTTTTGCTGTGCCTGTGCGTATATAATAGTCAGCTTGTATCATAGCCTGTAACCATCCGGCACAGCCAAATATTATATCATACCCTACTGCATCGGGGTTATTTATCTTCAGCTTATTCTTAACACGGGCTGCCAAAGCCGGCACAAATTCGCTGTGATAATTCTCAACACTTATATCACCAAAATTGTGCGCCACAATAATATAATTGAGTGTTTCAGGGTCAATGCCTGAAGAAGTGAGTGCCTCTTTAGCTGCAAAATAAGCAATATCAGAACTTACCAGGTCGTCAGTTACATAACGCCTTTCATCAATACCTGTAATATGCTGAAACTGCCTGATGATATCTTCATCATCTTTTTCAAGCTTTAAACCGTCAGGGCCAAAAAACTGATGTTTTAAAAAATCAATGTTGAATATTTTCCGGGTAGGAATATAGCACCCACTACCTGCAATTACCGAATACTTCTTCTTTTCCATTACCAGAAAGTGTTTCTTAATACAATTGGCTTCCTTTAACTTAATTACATACCGCGCTGCAAAAGAATAAAATACTGCATCCATGCAGTGTGACTTTACTCATGCTCACTCTGATTAAATCTTAAAGAAAATCGGCTGTATTAAGTAAACTGTCAGTCAGTTTATTTAGTGCTTAGCTTCACTGCTTTCGCAATTTCAGTGAGCTCCGGTAAGGTTTCTTTTTTGTTTGACAACATGGCCACATGTATAGTTGTGCCCTGTTCAATATCACTGTGTGGTATCATCTGCTCCTTTAGATATACGCGTCGCATATCGTCTCTGAAAAGCAACCACTGCACAGGGCCATTTAAAAATGTGCCTGAATCTTTTTTTGCATCATGCTCATCGAGGCCATAATTCATGAACAGGTAAGAAGGATGATCGCCCACATATATTACCATATCGGCCCAGGTGCTATCGGTAAAGCTGCGGTACTTATGAAATTTAAAAACCTCAAAATCGTATTGCCGATCAACCGTTACACAATATTCAGCGGGCAGGCTAAATGTGAATGTTTTACTGCTATCGGTCACAAAATATTTTTCTGTTCTTTTAACTCTGACACTTTTGCGTGGGCCATTAATTAAGGTTTGAAATACCCTTTCAGTTAACTGCCTGAATTGGTCCTTATTGCTATACGAAACATTGTTTATATAAGCATCTATTCGAAAAAGCGTACCATCAGAAGTTTGAACCAGCAAACTATTTATCATTATACCTGCTTGCGCAGTATCATAATTCAATGGTGTAGATAAAATAGAATACAGTGAATCGGATGAAGTAAATACCTTGCTTTTAAAATTGATCTTATATGCACTATCCCTGGTTACTTCATTGAACAGATTTTTATCACCATCCAGAAAAAGCTCTTGCGCAAAGAACACCAGGCGCATCTTATCTATATTATATACAATCCTGGTTTCTTCATTAGGGTTAGGGCCAGCCGCCATCAGGTCAGTGGGGCGCTCCATATTAATTGCTGCAGTTGGAAATGAAAAATAAGCCCTGCCGTTAAGTATTGAAAGTTTTTTTTCGAGCTTAACATCTGCTATAGCCCCCTGGCTGAAGGCATAGTTTATTGTAATAAGATTTATTGCAATAAATAGGCTTGTTTTTTTAGGTATAAAAAAACTCACTAATTCTTAACAACAAAAGTGCTCATTATATTTTCTCCAACCTCTTTATACTCAGGAAATGTTTTGTTTAAGGCAGTAAGGGTCAAAATATATGCTTTGTCTTTTATGATCCAATACCACTGTTCAACCTGCAAATGCATGGTATCCATTGAGGCTGTATATATTATTTGTGCATGGCCGCCAAAAACGTCATTCACTTTTTTGTTCTCTATCATCGACACATCCTTAAAATAGCCTTTTATCTGGTCAAGTGAGGCTTTGCTATATGCATCAAGGTCCATACTTCTTCCGGTGAGGTCTTCCGTGGTCATATTCACATTCTCCTGAAAATTGTCAGTGGGGCTTTCCAATGGCGATTTGCAGGTAAATATAATACCGCTTTGGCCGTTCTGGTCAAGTGTCCATGTGGAAGGGTATTGAATAGAGTAAGAAGCCTGGTCGATCTTTTGCCAGTCTTTTGGTGCTGTAAACTTGCCGGCAATCGATTTAATTGAGTCAGCCTTGTGGGCAGAATCAGCCCTCATTTTAGCCAACTCAGCTTTTTTCATTTCACTATTATTATTCTCGCAAGATGCAAGTGCTAAAACAGCAATAACCGGAAGGATCTTTTTCATAATGTTTAATTGTTCAGTTTGATTAACACTGGGCAAAACGCTCCATTACAAATGTAACAAACTATTGCTACTGGTGCAGAAAATTATTGAAAGAGAGGGCCTTTATTTAAAACCAATCTGTTTTTTCTGCACCTTTGGTTTATAATGATGAAAACCTTTTTAACCTTTACTATCCTCCTCTTCTCTCTTATGGTATTCGGTCAAAAAACCGAACATTATATGGAGAACGAATGCGACTGCTTTATTTACCCCGGTGGAAATGATACCACCAAAAGCTTTACACCTACCCACGCACAAATAGATACGGCAGAAGTTGCCATACGACTGCGCATTGATATGCGTAACCCGCCCAGTAATATGCATGACCTGGTAAGGCTGGGCCTCGACCAGTTTGAGCGCCATTACCATGGCACAATTAATAAGGATGGACACAAGGAACTGCGCATACATGGGGTAAATAAATCGAACCCCAATGAGGTGTGGGTTACCTATTACGACCTTACCACCAATAAGCTTTATAATTTCACTGTTTACGGGTCGTATTAACTTGCTTATGCATTTTCTAAATCAATATTAATTTTGAGCATATAATTTTATTATGCACACCATCCGTACAAATTCTGAGAACAAAGATTTCCGGTCATTAATAGTTGAACTTGATCAGTATTTATGGGATATGGATGGCCCTGCCCTACAGGGCTATTACAAAAAACTGAATGTAATTGAGAAGAACGACACTGTTATTGTGGCTTACTTAAACGACAAGCCTGTAGGATGCGGATGTTTTAAACCATATGATAAAACACGTGTTGAAATAAAGCGCATGTATGTAAAACCTGAAGCCCCGGGCAACCGTATTGGTTATGGCATTTTACATGCACTTGAAGTATGGGCAGCCGAACTGGGATATACAAGCACAGTTTTAGAAACCGGTCATAAGCAGGTAGAAGCAATTGAACTATATAAGAAAAGTGGCTATACTATAATTGAAAATTATGGCCCTTATGCCGGAATTGAAAACAGTCTTTGCTTCCAAAAGAATTTATCCTGATATTTACCAAATGATGAAAATAATCCCACAGATACTGATAGGCTTTGTTGCCATTGAACACATCTATATATTATGGCTCGAAATGTTTGCCTGGACCACCCGGGGCAAAAAGACATTCAAGTCTTTTCCACCCGATCTGTTTGAAAAAACAAAATCGCTGGCTGCCAACCAGGGGCTATATAATGGTTTTTTAGCAGCCGGCCTAATATGGTCACTCATTATTACCGACCCGGTGTGGAGCACTAATGTGTCCACATTCTTTTTATCATGCGTAATTATTGCCGGTGTTTACGGTTCTGTTACTGCCGATAAAAAGATATTCGCTATACAAGCTATGCCTGCTATTATTGCTTTAGTGGTAAAGATGCTTATTGGTGCATAAACCGCAATTAACTTAACCAGTTATTATTTAGCTGATTTCTGTACCTTTCTAACAAAGCTTTTAACCGGTTTAAAATGCGGAACATTTCTTGCAGGTATAATAACTTCAGCTTTTGAATGGAAATTGCGCCCTGTTTTGGCCTTTCTCTTTATAATGTTAAAAGTTCCAAAGCCCCGCAAGTAAATTGTATTTCCATCTGAAATATGATCCTGTATTACCGTCATTAACGTTTCAACAACTCTCTCCACGTGAGGTTTTTCTATTTCCGTTTTTTTCGAAATTTCCTTGATGAGTTCCAGTTTTCTCATTTTTAAATCAATTTAGGATTATGTATATGGGTTTTCTCAAGCTATTTTATCAATTACCCTATCATATATAGGGAACATTATAATTACCGTGGTTCCTTTACCTAACACAGATTCAATGTGTACTATTTCTCCTTTATGAAGTTCAATTAATTTTTTTGTTAGTGATAAGCCCAATCCGTGACCCGAATATGACTTCGCATTTGTTCCCCTGTAAAAGGGCTGGTATATTTTCGCAATATCCTCTTTAGATATTCCAATTCCCTCATCTATAAAGGTCATTACAATAGTATCAAGCTTTACCTGGAACGAAATATTAACATGCTTATCAGGTGAAAACTTGCAGGCATTGTCCATTACATTTAGCAACGCTGTTCTCAAAAGCTGATTGCCATATACCAATAACTTGTTCTCGTCTTCCGGAAAATTCAAGATCTTCACAGTAGCCATATATTCCGGGTTCCGCTTCTGAAGATCGCTCTTTGCCTGCCACAATATTTCATCGATCCGCATTGGCTGAAGCTTAAGCGAAGACATATCCATGTTGGCCTGTGTAAGTTCAAGCAAGCCATTAGTAAGGTTATTCAGGTCCTTCATATCCTCTAACACCGATGACAGAACACCCCTATACTCATCCGCATCACGCTTATTGATCAGGGCCACTTCAAGTTGCCCGGTAATTGCAGTTAAAGGTGTTCTGAGTTCATGTGATGCATTTGAAACAAAACTACGTTGCACGTTAAAAGCTTCTTCAATGCGGCTAAGCATTTTGTTAAAAGTATCGGCAAGACGGGCAATTTCATCTTTACCTGTTCCGGCGTTCACCCTGAAATTCAGGTTTGAGGCATTAATATTCTGAACTTGTTGCACTACATCGCTAATTGGTTTGAATGCCTGCTTTGAAAAGAAATAACCTGCGAATCCAATAACACCAATAGTAAGAATACAACTGATTAAGAGTATTTCCCGTAAAAAATCTAACTTTTCGTACCCATATTTATCATACCCCGAAGCAATAATTATCAGCTGATCATTAGATTGCCCGCGAAAGTATATACCTATACATTCATTATTCCCTTCTTTATAAAGTATCTCCTTATCAGCTATAACTCTATTAAGAATGTTTACGGGCAGAACCCTCAACACATCGTCATGCGGGTTATCATATACTTCGTGCCCGTTTACATCATAAATATTTATGTCCTCATCAGGCAGGTTATCAATACTGTTCTTATCAATAATTCGCAAAAGCGTAGGGTCAATTTCCTTAACATCTCTTGAATAAAGTTTAACTGTAGTGAGTGCTTTATCGCGCAAACGACTGTAAAACTCTTGCTTGCGGAAATCAGAATACAAATAATATATGATGACCGAGAACACTACCAATATTGTAGCAACAATAAGCGTAAAACGTATAGTTAGTTTTGTACGTATCTGCATTATGCTTCTTCCTTTAAAACATATCCCATGCCTATCTGCGTATGTATAAGCTTTTTCGAAAAATCCTTATCTATCTTTTTACGCAAAAAATTAATATATACATCAATTACGTTAGTACCCGTATCAAAATTTATTTCCCATATTTTTTCAGCTATCTCGCTTCTCGAAATAACTTTATTGTTGTTCCGTACCAAAAATTCGAGCAGCGAAAACTCTTTTGCAGTAAGTTCTATTTTCCTTCCGGCTCTTTTCACTTCTTTTAAATCGGTATTAATTTCCAGGTCGGCAATTCTTAAAATTTTACCCGGTAATTTATTGGCCGATGCACGTTTCAGTAAAGCTTTTAAGCGGGCCACCAATTCGGTAAACTCAAACGGTTTAACCAGGTAATCGTCTGCACCGAGTTCAAAACCTGCCAGTTTCTCATCAATTGAGCCCAGTGCCGATAATATTAATATGGGTACATCAGGCTTTTCAAGCCTTATTGCCTTACATATATCATACCCGCTTATTTCAGGCAGATTAATATCGAGAATTATTGCGGCATAATTATTTTGCAAGGCCTTAGCACGGCCTGTTTTTCCTTCTAATGCAAGCTCAACCTTAAATTGATTTTCTTCAAGTCCTTTCTTTATAAAAGCTGCAACCTTAGGTTCATCTTCTATAACTAAAATATTATGGGGTAACATCAAGCAAATTTCCTTCTTTTTCATCATGCGTTGACAGCTAATTTGCTTTTTAATTGCATTTTAATCTGCCTTGCCTGCTTTACCGCTAATATATTGAATGTTAAAGTATTTCACTGCATTATTAATATTCTATTCACAGACCATTGAAATGCAAAAACTGAAAATGGGATATACTCTTATTTTTGACTAATTTTGCCAACGCGAAGATTGTATATGCCTGAAAAACAACAAAATAAGAAACTGGCACCTATTTGGGGCGATCTGCTTGAGACTGCATTTATCATATTCCTATTTTACTCCAATCTTTTAATGGGCGAATATAATAGTTCGGGAGGAGGACAAACCCATGGCTTGAAGTGGGCTCTTGAAGATATATTTACGCTGGAAAATTTCGTTATCGGGCTTGTACTGGGCTTTATTGGCCACTGGTTTTTTGATATTTTCAGAAAAAAATTGTAGCCCTAAAGTATATCATCAACCAATAGATTCAGACTCTGTTTCATGATCTCCCCCATGTTCTTACATTTCAAAAAAGCATCGTTATTATAATGCTTTGCAAGTTCTGTTTTTAGCATGGTTTCTTTTTCAGGCATCGAAAGCTCATCCTGTATCATTACATCTAATAATTGGGTGACCCTGTATTTTGATGTGCGTATACGGCGGGCTATCATAGCCCTTTCCTCCGATTTGTATTGCTTCTCGGTTTCACTGTTCAGGTGTGCCATACAAAGCTCTACAAAAGGCAAATTTTCTTTAAAGAACTGTGGTATATACAAGGCTTTTCTTCCTTCGAAACATTGCTGGTCGAAATCAATGGCACGCAGCCGGTACTGTGTATCTTCAAAATCGGCTGTTACATCAACTATATAATTGTATGAACGCATATCGCCCAGCAGGCGCACAAAGCACCGCTCATTAAACTTCACAAACTCTTTTGCCAGGCGTATTTTATTCAGCTCTTTATCTTTCAAATTGTTCTTTATGAACTGGTCTCCGGGTATGCCTACAATATGTTCCTCAATTAAGGTTTGTTTATCGACAAAGTAATTGATACGGTTAGGCGAAAGCACATGCTCCCATTCCAGGCCATAAATGCGTGATGAATCGGCCAGTTTTATATAGTAGTAATCGTAGTTATCGTTAAAGTTGTTTACGATCTTAATACGAAATGGCTTTGAATTGCCAAACGAGCAAAAATCGATCCGCTCAACATGCAAATGCTCCATTACACTAACATCTCCACTGGCCTTAAGCATAGCATAAATACCGGTCAGCTCCCTGCTCAGTTCCTGCATTTCGCCAGGTGAGTAAAGAACGGTAAGCCATAAGGTATCTGTTCCTTTTTTATCGTTAAGCCGGGTTGAAGAATTAAACCTCAGCAGATCCTGGTAATGAACTGCTATATTTTGGGCACGCCCAATTTCAGTAAGGTATTTATAAAAGCCTGCAGATACCGGGTACGATATTTTTTTCTTTTGAGGAGTCTTACTCATATGCGGTAAGCAAAGCTACGCATTAAAACTTGTTTTCCGGTATTTGATAAAAGCAAACAAGTATAACAGCAAAGCAGCTACAGATGTGTAAGTACCTGCTGCCAGGTAAGGTACTTTATAATATAATTCAATAGTATGTGGACCTTTATCAAGCAATATGCCTGTAAATCCAATGTTCACCCTGTATGTTTTTACAGGCTGGTCATCAACCTTTGCATACCAACCTTTGTCAAATGGTATTGAAAAATAAAGCAGTTTCTTTTCATTAGGTTTAACAGTGCCCTGTATATTGTTTTGGTCAAAATGGGTAATTGCCAAGGTATCCTGCTTCAGATCACTCTCGCATTTAATATAGCTGTCGCTGGTAAGTGCAAAGGTATCTTTGGTCAGCTGTTGTTTCATTCCTTTAAAAGCCACCAGGTCGGTATCATCAACCACTACCGAGCTTAAAAGCATAACATCTTTTTCGCCATCTGTCTTTATTTTTCTGAAATCAGATAAAGCAATGTATTTGTTGTAAGAGAAACCAAACGGAAGGTAAAAATGATTTCTTAACAGCACAACATTTCCAAAGGTCTTCATCGGTTCATAGCCCACCGACTGGTAATATTTGCCACCACTCTTTGAAAATGCATATTTAATATTGCATATGGTATTAAGCACAAACCTTCCCTGCAAACCATACAACCATTTAGCATAGGTCGGATCGTAGGTATTGGGAACATGCATTTCGCTCAAAAACCTGACATAGTTAAATTGGTTCCATTCGGCATATTCAGTTGTTCCGTTATATCCCTGAATTTGCGGGTCATTCAGGCAAACATAATCGGTAGCGTTTGATCCATAATCTTTAGTAACTCTGAAAAAGTTTTTATCAGTTGTGTTCACAAATGCAACAGCTTCCATGGTCGAATCATTGTACCCTGTTCTTTCATGCAACTCTGCAGTACTTACTATCTTCCGGTTATTTACTGTTATATTCGAAAAGGAAGCGAGTTCAATAAAAATGCTCAAACCCAGTACAGACACAGCATAAAGTTTTGCTTTTTTGTTGCTGAACAGGTATATACAAACCGCATCTATTACCAGGAAAAATGTAATGTTCTGCCTCAGGTGGTGGTCAACCAGGTTTACACCATTTACTGTAAAATTGCGGTAAAGCAGGTATAGCAATACCAATAAGGTAGCAATAAGGGTTTTGGTATGCACAACAAATGTTTTATCGATACCCGTAAGTGCCTTAAGTGCAAAGAACAGCAAAAGCAGGGAGAGAAAAAAAGTATAGCTTCGGTAATAGTCAGCTGCAAACAACCAGAACATGTACCTGAAATAGATAAATAACATAGGCGTTAAGCATACTGCAGCAATAATGCCATATATTATTCTTTTGCGTTTATCAAAAAACAAGAATGCCTGAGGAGCAAGCAACAGGCTTACAAGCCCGATGTATAATATAGGTGCTTCGAGGTAATTAAAATTATTAATTGCTTTGAAATTGCTTCCTGTACCGAGCAGATCATTTGAAAACAAACGAAAGCCGGCAATAGAATTGAGGTACTGAGGCGTTACACTAAATATTGGTGCAGCTTTTAGCTGGTTAATGAGCGATGCACCGCCAAGTACACGCGGATTATCGACCAATTGGAAAATATTACTGAATATAACAAAGGCGCCGAGCAGAAGTCCGAAAAAAGCAAGCCCCCCTATCTTTACAAGAGTTACTGCAATATCTTTCCACTGTATGTTTTCAATAATACCACGGGCTATGCAATATACTGTAAGTAAAATGGCATATGTATAAACATAAAACGGCTGTAACATACCCAGAAGGCAAAAAGCAATTGGCAGGAAATACCAAACACCTTTGCTCAAAAATTTCTCAACAGAGTATAATACTATAGCAGCATAAAACACTTCGGTTGATGTTATATACCAACCGCTACCTAGTATCATATAACCGCCAAAGGAATATAACAACCCGCCTACAATTGAAGAAAGCGATGAAGTATTAAGCATCCGTAGGTACAGGTAAAAGATATAGCCGCCACCTATTATTTTAATGATCTCCATGAAAATAATTCCGAAAGGAATAACTTCTTTTGGTAAAAGGCAAAGAATCAAAGAAAACGGGTCGCCTATACCAAAGGCATATATGTTTTGCCCCATACCCTGGTTAAACGACCAACCCGGAACACCAAGTTTATGTATGTATTGTGAAAGCTGAACATAATGCGGCCACCAATATGTTGTAGTATCGCTTCCTATATCCTTAAACAGGTAAAGGTTATTGAAGGTGATAAAGTTGTGGAAGACAATTAAAACAATTATAAAAGCCATACCCAGAAAAATATAAGGGCTTTTACCTGTTAAAAGTTTTTCGGTAGAAGGTTGTTCAGGAACAGCTTGCTTGGCCTGGGCAGTTACTTTTTGCTGGGGAATAGGTCTTTTCCCTTTTTTTTGATTCATTACAGGTATTCAGTGTACTTGGGGTGAACTATATTATACAAATATAAAAAACAAAGAATATCAATAATACACAACTATTAAGTCTGATATAATGGAGCCTCCCATGGGAATCGAACCCACGACCTACTGATTACGAATCAGTTGCTCTACCCCTGAGCTAAGGAGGCTTATTAGGCTTGCGAAAATAGCATAATCTCTGATATTAAAGGGCAACCGAGCAGTATATAGGTCAATTTCACACTTATTTCCCGAAGGGCTAAAAACATGCAAAATGGCACATTTTTAAACAATTCCGCACCCAATTTCCGCACCCATTCCGCACCTGAATTTCATTCCAAAAGACATTAACAGAACGAATAGACAAGATAATAAAACTATTCTATCCCATCCTTAAAAGATCTAATTTTATAATACGTATTATTACTAATAAAAACAACAGCGATGGAAATAAACAAAGTACGCCTATTACCAAATCCCGACCATATTAATAAGTTTCTAACGCATTGGACTGGTAGAAAAACTAAAGCTGATGATGAAGCTGCTTTTCATATTCTTAAAACAATCGTTGAATCCAAAGAATTGAAATTTGGTTTGCATAATACTTCGTTCCCAAGTTCCAAAGAACAAGAAAAGAATACTATGATTTGTTTTACAGATACACCTATACGACAATCATTATATCATTGTATAGAATATGGCTTTTTTGGTATAAGTTTCAACAAATCTGCGATAATAGAGTACGGAGCGAGCCCTGTTTTATATATTGTAGAGAATAGGAGAGTTCATCGTGAAGAGATTACAAAATATAGCTTTCAGGAACCCAATCTTCTTATGACTTGGTTCAGTTCAGTATCTCAGCCATATGACCCAAAGGAAATCAAAAGCGCAAGCTACTTTCATGAAAGAGAATGGAGAATAATCAGGAAATTAACAAATCACAATAATACTATTGCATCCAATAATTATCCTTTCCAAGGAACAATAAGACCTAATAAGGTTGAAAACAGCGTACAAACAGATTATTATTTGAAATTTGATCCATCCATAATTGAAAATATCATTGTTAAACCAAATTATTGTGCAAGGGCAGTAGAACTTGTAAGAAATAATAATTTGAAGTGTGAGATTCTGTTGATTGAAAACCCACATAAGTGAAAATAATAAAGCCCCGGCATTCTGCCGGGGCTTTCTCAAATCCATTTCAAATCACCAATTACTTAACCGACTTGGCCAAGCCAGCTCCAGCTTTGAATTTTGCTACCTTTTTAGCAGCAATCTTAATTGTTTTGCCGGTTTGAGGGTTTCTGCCGTTACGTGCTGCACGTTTTGCAACCTTCCATGTGCCGAAGCCGATTAAAGCTACATCATGACCGCTTTTAAGGGCCTTGGTTGTTTGGTTCACAATAGCATCAAGTGCTTTGTTTGAATCAGTTTTTGACAACTTTGTTTCTTTTGCAATTGCTTCTACAAGTTCTGCTTTGTTCATGTTTATTAGGTTTAATAGGTTAATAATGCTTGAATTTAAGCTAAATACCAATGCCAAAGCAGGATTTACCGAAAATAATGAAGAACTGGCCATAGAGTTAAAATATAGCCCCAACTCTTTTCCTTCATTTAATGATTACTCACACCACCGGCATTATCTTCTATTGGAACAGCTATTTTGAGCCAAATAACGTGCGTATCTCCATCATACAGGAAAGGCTCAGAAATTACCGTAGCCCTGTCGGTAAATGCACTTAGTTGTCCCTCCCAATGTGGCATTAAAACACCATTTTGAACCAATTTCAAATTTTCAGCAATTATTATTCCACTGGGGTTATATTTATCATGCATCCTATCAATGCTTATACGTCTTATTCTAACATTATATCCATCACCCATAAAATATTGTGCCGTATCGTCATAGTCACTACTACCAGGCGTGGGATTAATATTCCATGTTCCATATATCGCCGTATCTCTTATTACAAGCACTACAGCATCTATGCCATTTGTTGCCGCCTTGTATTTTGTATACTGTCCAATTATCTTGTAAGTGTTATTTTTATAAAATATCCACTCTGATTCACGAAATACAATCGCCCAGGGGCTTGTATTGATTGTGCCATTATTATGCATTAATGTTATTCCTAATGGGCTGCCATTATTAATAATGTGCCCGGTAATGGATGAATCCTCTAAAAATGACTTATCAAGTATCCAGGCGCCGCTGCATAATATCTCTTTACAGGCAGTTGGGTCACTCATATTAAAGCCTGGCTTAGGTACCTGATAATCCTGAGCATTGGCTGTTACTAAATTGCCTAACAAGCAAATGAATACTAATTTTCGCCAATTAATAGATTGTTTTATTATTCGCATTCGGTTTATATATTAAATAATGAGTTGGTAATTCATGTAAAAACCACACCACTTTGGATAAAACATGTGCTAACTATTATCACCTCTGGGTGAATACTTTATCTTGATGGAAATATCCATTTTTGCCTGTGGAACGTAATACATAGGCGCTTTTAATTTGTTCTTTTGTTGCATCGCCTATATCACTATTGCCTGTTTTATTAGCCAAATAATATTTGTTTACATCATAAAGCATAAAAGAAGGATATCCATATTCAATTTTTTGATTGTGATTTTTTTTGCCAAACATGATAATACGAACTGAATGGCTATCATCAATTGTATCAAACGACCAGTATACAGTATCAATAGTATGCCAAACTTTCAGTTTAATCGGGTCATGGTATTCCCTTGTTTTCAAATAATGTGCCGTTGAGGTGTCATGATTTTGTTCTTTCCAATACTTCTCCATACTGATTTCCATTTCGTTTGCCGCATTTGCTGAATCTTGTTGTGCCTTATTTAAGGGAAGATTGGCTATTCTATCGTGGACATTTATTCCTTTTTTAGGTATAATTCGTCCCGAATCTATTATAATACATCTTCCATTTTTTAAAAAGGTTATTGAAGAGTAACTCTTCGTGATCCTATAAAATATGGAGTCCTTATTTCTATGATAACAAACTGAATCCGGGTTATTACGATCATACGTTTTTATTATAACCCATTTGCTCTTACACAGTATTGAACTGCTATAACTTCTGCTTGTAAGGTTTTGAGCTTGGCAAAAGCCTAAATTTATCGATACCACTGATAATAAAAATAAAAGAAGGGGATTTTTCATATGGGTGTTAATTAGTTACTATATATAAGGAACTTATTACAAATATATTAAATATGTTCCTTATATGGTCATCTTTTTATGGGGTTGATTAGATGGGGTACAAGCAGTTCTTTCACACTTCAAAAAATACCATGGAAAAGGCTAAAAAGAAGGAATTGGATAAACGTATAGTTAAAATAGCTACAAAACTCAAGCAGATAAGAAAGGAAAGCGGGTACAAGAATTACGATGTTTTCGCCTGGGATAATGACATATCTCGTACCAGTTACCAGCGCATGGAGGCCGGCTGCAATTTCACAATAGAAAACCTGTTAAAAATACTGGATATTCATAAAATCAGCCTGGAGGAGTTCTTTAGGGGAATTAAGTGAGTAGACTTACTCATTTCAATAGGGATGTGATTTCTGCATATGTATCCTCAAATTTCTTTAAAATATCTGAAACAATATCTTTTGAAGACTTTGTTGAATACTCGGAGAATCTTATATTTATTGAAATGAATTTGTTGTTATGCGAAATATCCAACATCCTACTCCCACGAAATGTAAAAAAATCAAAAAGAATATTCTTCATTTCCAACGAACTAATTCTTTGTTCATTTTTACCATCCATGTAATCAAATCCATGCAGTTTTTCAAAGCCAAACTTGAATTCAAGTAATTTCATCTCCTTTCCCATATCAATAGGCTCATAAATTTCAATCTTTTTACTAAGCCAGAAAATTCTCTTTTTTAATTCTACAGGATAGCTAATTCCATTAATATCGCTTACCCATGTGGTTATTGCTGGGATAAAATCAGTCTTTACATTCTCAACAATACCTTTTCTATCTTCAGGCTTTACAAGCAAAACTTTTATACCTATGGATTCTAACTTGTTATGGCAAGCTTCAACAATTTTCTTGTCAAAATCAGGGGGAATAGCCCATATTAAAGCAGTCTCATTGTGCTGAAAAGCAGTCCATTCTGGAAGCAATAGTCGCCTCACTCTCATCATTAAGGAAGAATCAACATTCTCAAGTGCATAAAAATCATAGGATTCCATTTTCTTGAGTAAATAGTGTTGGTGAACCTGATAATTAAACAACTCAATAGGGTCTATTGCCTGCTCAAACATCTGTACTATACTTGTTCCAGTTTTTTTATCGACCCAAACTGAATCCTCATCTTCATCTAAAAAATCAAAATCTTTCAACGGCAATGAACAGTATAAATATTCACTTTCGCAAAGTGCAGAATTGGTTTTCACATATGTGGCGGCCGAAGACAAGTTAATTTCCCTTGGCTCACTAATATCATGTAAGTAAATAAAGCTTTTTACCCGACTTGCTGTTATATGCCACCACGTTCCTTCAGTTAATTCTGGTAATAATCCATCACATAATGTTTTTATTATTTCATCTTTTACTTTTACAGGAGAATATTGTTCTCTATCAGACCCCATTTCAACTTCAGCTGTCAAAGCGTACATTGGACTATTATAAAATGAGATATCCTTTTCAGGCAATGAAAAATTAATATCAAGGCGTTTTAATCTTACGGAATATTCTTTCGAAATGTCAGCTTTATAATCGAAGCCCTTTGTAATTTCTTTTATCCAGGGTTTTGAAGAAAATGAATCTATTATATTCTCAAAAGCCTGATTAGGAGTGTTTTTCGCCTTCATGTATGGAAGTTCCTGAATAGTTAAATCAAATTTGAAGCTTCTTAATCCATGCACTTGCCCAAGTCCACTAAACCATTTATTTATTATATCGCTATTATTTTTTATCTTCTCCCAAATAATAAATCCATTCCAATATTCAATTGCAGGGCAATCTGCAGGGTTTTGAAACCCTCTTACATATTCTTTATCAGTAATATATTTCTTCCCTTGTGGGGTTAGGTCTGAATTTGTTACAAATATCGCTTGCTTAGCATCCTTTCTCATGCATGCTGCTACCATATAATCCAAATTATCCCCGGAATAGTGCTCCTTGTAATCAACAGTATGCTTACACTGCGTCAAACACCTTTCCCCTTTTCTATTTAATGTAAGTATATCCTGTTTCTCGTCACCTTGTCCATCTGTTACATCTATTGCCGTATGTCCTTCTATTTTCAATAGAATGTCCAAAATGAATTCCGGAAATTTATCATATCCTATCTGGGATAAATATTTAAAAATCCCTTCACGAGTCGGGGTAGTTGTAATTAAATCCAATTCACTTGGTATCTTATGATAGTGAATCTGGTTTATTCCTGAAATAATCTGATAGCTCATTATTTACTATTGACTTTAAGTGTGCTCATTTTTATTCAATTATTATTGCTGATCCATTACTAATTCTTCTTTTTGAGTTATTGCAACAACCTCAACCACGACATTAATTGCATAGAATGTTGAAGGGTTAACTATTCCCAAATAATAAGTTTGTCCAATAGCAGAGTTAATCTCAAGTTTGCCTGACATTAGACCTGTTCTGGTGCCTTCTTCTGTATATTGAAAGTTGGTGTTATTATTAAACAAAACATGGTTCTGTTCATCTAATAAATACACATCGCAATTATTGCTACCTGGTGGCGTGGATAGTATATTTACACATGCTGCAGTAACTTTACCTTCAGGGCCGCACATAGACGCAATTTCATCAAACAGTTTTAGCCCATCCTTAACCTGGGCCATCTCTGATTTATTGCGAGATGCTGAGAACTTATAAAACCATTTAACCGTATTAGCTGGAAGTGTTATCGGCACAATTTCCTTATTTGAGCCATTAAGATGCGTTGCACTATGAATAGTGAATTCCTGCGTAGCCTGAACATATACTGGATTATAAACCTTTTTTCTGGTGACATTTGTATTGAAACTTGCTGTTGATTCAGAAGATGGCACCCTATTGATAAGCAGTTCACCACTACCAGAAAATGCATGGTTTGTACCCACTTCAAAAATATAAATTGTCCTTTCCTCGACTTTTATATGAATATCATTAAGCTCCGTGAATGAATTATTAGAATATTTCGTTTCACGGGCCGGATAACTATAGACAAGAATCTTATTTGTTGTCTTTGAACCTGGATTTTTGAAGTTTATGACAATTTCATCTCCTTTCTCAAAGGCATAATAATACGTTGGGTAATCAGGATAGTTTTTACCTGGGTTATGGGATTTCCATTCATTAACAGCTATTGTACCTGGAAGTTTGAAGCTCAAATCAGCAATCAACTTAGAATTTAGATTAGCATTACTCCCTGATGATTTCGTTTCATTCGTAAATGATAGGTTCACTATGGTTTGGCCATCTGATTCTATGTCTACAGTTTGATGCGTTTCACTTTCCTGTCCGTTCCATTTCCCCTTTGCCTGTATATAGTGCTGCCCTTTAGTCATGGACATTTTAAAAGCATCATTCGCATGTACCTTGCCTTTTTCATCGCCATCGACATACACTTTGGAATCTGCATTAACTATTAGCAACATGGTCTGGCCATAGCAGCACATTGAAAAAGAAGTAAAGCAAATTAATGGTAATATTCTTCTCATCTTGGTTCATTTATAAAACACTCTTCCGTTAAGGTGTTTTTCCTTAACAGCACTTCTATATAAATACTATGTCAATGGTCAAGCTGTTTGCCCTAATTTAAAGAGGAAACTATTCGAGGTTATGTTTGTAATTAAGGGCCGCAATAGCAATTCATTTGTCCGCCTGCCAATACAGTTACTGTCCCACTAATATTCACAGTTGTGCCTGGTGTAGCACCTAATTTACTAAACATAGAAACTGTAAGATTCCTAAATGATTCAGTGGAATGTCCAGAAATACACTGATAACCATTATTGTCAAAATATACAGTACCAGTATTGCAATTGAATGTTCCATTATCAGTAAAATTGCCTGCGGTAGTAAGGGTATAGGATGAGGCGCTGAATATTGCGCTTGGATTGATAATAAAGTTGGATGAGGTTATAATATTCCCGCCCAATGTTACTCCTAATCCGGATGTACTTATGATTAATGTATCCATGCCTATGGTTGAGCTTCCACCTAATGTCGGGGCACTGCCATTTAATAGTACTGCGCCATTAATTGCAGAAAATATGCCGCCGCTATTAGTAAAATTACCGCTAATAGTTAATCGATGTGCTGCTTGTGCAAGAGTAAATGTTCCTGAGCTGACAGTAAGATTATTTAATACTGATATAGGATATCCCAATGTCACAGTTTCACTACCCGTGGAGTTGCCTATCAGTTTATAGAATGTTGTTGTTGTACTCCCTCCTATTGTCTGACCTGATGTTCCAGTCAAGCTTGTAGTGCTCGTCCCATAGGTAAAGGTTCCGTTATTTGTAAGATTTCCACCAATATTGAATGCACCTGAACTAAAGGAAAGTGTGCCATTTATTGTAGCACTTCCAGTAAGGTTAATGGTATTTGTTGATTCATTCAATGTTGTCGAGCTATTTACAGTTAAGTTACCTGCAATGGTTAAAGGAGTACCTGATGGGGTTTTAGTTATCGTAGAACCAGAAGAGATAATTAGGTTTCCATAAGTAGGGACTGATGAAATGCTCTGAGAAGAATTAGCAGCCTGGTAAATCACAGTACTACTTGGATTTAGATTATAGGAAGAATAGGCTGGTAATGGACTATTTGTTCCATTACCCTTTAGGCCCAAAACCAATGTGCCGGTACCACCCATGTCTAATACTGTACCACTACTACCTGTCAAAGTATAGGTCTGGCAATTCAGTACTCCTTGTTGTATAGTATCATGCGAACTAACTGTCAAGCCTTCATTATATAGAAAAAGGGTATCAGTGGCATGGGCCAGGTTAAGTTTAAAATTCTGTAAGGAAATTGCTTGTGTTCCGCCAATGTAATTTTTTGTTAAAGCATTACCAGCAAACTGAAACATTCCTGTATTTGCGGAAAACCCACCTGATGTATAATTTAAGAAAGTATTTCCTATAGTTAAAATTTGAGGCGAAAGCATGTAAACATATCCTCCTGCAAGACATTCTAAGGTATCCAGTACTGTTTCATTTGTGTTAACGAGTACTTGATGACTCTCAAGCTTCAAATCATTAAATATAGTTGGGAATGTACCATTTATATACCATCCGCCATTAAAAATAACCCACCCTTTTCTGGCATCAAAAGCCGAAGTGTTTTCATTATTGGTAAAGTAACCTGCCGTGCAAATTATCTCATAGTCATTTTTTGAAACATCAAGAACACCACTGGTTCCCGAATTAAGAGTAAGGGTAGCTATTACTTTTATAGAATCTCCCAATCTCACAGTATCAGGAGAAGTTGCTGCAACTGTCAGGTTGTAGAAATTCAGAGGTTGAGTGGCTGTTCCACCAATAGTTTGTATTATATTACCTGTTCCATCAAAGTTTACAGTACCTGTTCCATAAGTAAAGGTACCGTTATCTGTATAGTTCCCTCCAACATTAAGCGTGCCAGTAGTATAGGTTAATGTTGCGCCGCTTGAAATAGTAACATTATTATTAACAGTTACAGTCATTGTGTTAACAATAAAATTACCTGATGAAACCAACAGATTATTATTTATTGGCATATTCATTCCTGATGTATTAACTGAATTTCCAGCACCTGGGTTACATACTACATTGTAAAACGTAGAAGTATATGATCCAGAGGTAGTAGGATTACTACCTCCATTCCCAAAATAAACAGTCCCTTTTTCGGGAACAAAAAGTGCCGAACCTCCAAAAGCGTCAAAATCATATTTTATCAATAGTGAGTAGTTCCCGGTTTTTGAAATATCAAACCTTCCTGACTGAAGCTCAAGCATATTTGTTACGGTAACAGAATCGGCTAATCTTACAGTATCGGTACTTGAAGCCTCATCCATAAGAATATTGTAGAAAGTTGTAGTTTGAGTGCCTCCAAGGGTTTGATTGGAACTGCCATTAAACATGAAAGTAGAATTTCCTGCTACGAATGAAGTAGAAGGGGATGAGCCATTATTTGTAAAATTACCAGCAACAACAATATATCCGGAGCCACTAAGTGACAGGGAACCATTTCCGGTAATAAGTAAGTTGTCTACCCCAAAGTTACCGGAGCTAAATGTTATAACTCCATTAGTATTTATAGTTGATGTTGCTGAAGTTCCTGTAAAGTTTATAGTATTGGAACCCATGCCTAACGTCACAATACCACTGGAAACACCATCTCCCACTATTAAATTTCCAGTGGTAGTCAGCGTCCCTGAAGCTGATACGTTCTTAGTGACTGAACTTGCACCACTGTATATTTCAAGGTTTCCATAATAGACTACGTCACTGATCGGCTGTGAAGATGTATTAGCAAGGTATACGACGGTACTATTTGAGTTAAGACTGGCAGTAGAGTTTGAATAGTAGTAACCGGTGGGGAATGAAACACTCGTTGCAGATGAAGAAAGCCCAATCACCATTGTTGTACCCGATGCCATAGAAAGAAGCCCTGAGCCTGTTGAGTTACCGGTTATCTGGTATGTCTGACAAGCGAGTACTCCCTTTGTAATTGTTAAATTATTATTGACAGGTATGGCTGAAATCAGGAAAACGGTCTCGGTTGAAGCACTCTGATTAATTGTGAGATTGTATATATCAGCTCCGGTGAAAGGAGTAAAAGATATAGTTTGATTAGAAGAGCCACTAAATGTCAATGTACCTGAAAAACCGTAAAAGGCACCATTATCCGTAAAATTGCCATATACTGTTAAGCTTGATGAAGTATTATTATCCACATACTCCGAACTATTAATAGTTATATTATTTACACTTGCATTAACGTCCAAGTATACCCCTACGGCTATAGTTACATTATCTCCACTTCCAGGATGCCCTGCAGGGCTCCATGTGGCAGAATTTGACCAGTTGCCTCCTGCAACTACAGAAGTATAATTAGTTCCCTTTACCAATAAAGGCAGAATGAATAAAAGAAGTACAATAAACTGTTTCATCAATTCCCTTTTTAAATCTCCTTGATTATTTAATGACTACAATAACAATTCATCTGCCCCCCAGCCAAAACTGTAACCGTACCGGTTATGTCTACTGTAGGACACGTAGTGCCTAATTTACTGAACATAGAAACGGTAAGGTTTTTGAAAGTTTCTGATGTGTGGCTTGATATTATACATTGAGGCCCCATATTATCAAAATACACGGTACTCGTATTGCAATTGAATGTGCCATTATCAGTGAAATTACCAGCAGTTGTTAGCGTATATGAAGAAGCGCTGAAAGTAGCCCCTGGATTGATAATAAAGTTGGATGACGTTATAATATTCCCACCTAATGTTACTCCTGTTCCGGATGTGCCTATTATCAAAGTATCCATACTGATTGTTGCACTTCCACCTAAAGTCGGGCTGCTCCCATTTAATAGTACCGCACCATTATTTGCGGCAAAAATGCCGCCAGTGTTAGTAAAGTTGCCTCCAATAGTTAATCGATGTGCTGCCTGCGCAAGAGTGAATGTACCTGAGCTGATTGTAAGATTATTTAATACAGAAACAGGATATCCCAATGTCACAGTTTCACTGCCTGTGGAATTACCAATCAGCTTATAGAATGTTGTCGCTGTACTTCCTCCAATGGTCTGTCCTGAAGTCCCTGTCAAAGTTGTTGTACTTGTTCCATAGGTAAATGTTCCATTATTGGTTAGATTTCCACCAATGCTAAATGCACCTGAACTAAATGAAAGTGTTCCTCCAATAGTTGAACTGCCCGTAAGATTGATCGTATTTGTTGTTTCACTCAAGGTTGTGGGGCTATTTATTGTCAGATTACCAGCAATAGTTAAAGGAGTGCCCGATGGCGTTTTGGTTAAACTTGAGCCTGAAGAAACAATCAGATTTCCATATGTTGGAGTTGATGAAATACTTTGAGATGCGGTATTCGCTTGGTAAATCACAGTGCTACCTGGGCTAAGATTGTAAGAAGAATACAAAGGAAGGGGCACATTAGTTGCTGAAGATTTCAAACCCAGTATCAAGGTGCCGGTATTACCCATGTCTAATACTGTACCACTACTTCCTGTCAAAGTATAGGTCTGACAATTTAATACTCCTTGTTGTATAGTATCATGAGAATTAACTGTTAAGCCTTCGTTAAATAGAAACAGGGTATCGGTCGCATGTGCAAGGTTAACTTTCAAGTTTTCTATTATTAAAGGCACTGTACCGCCAATGTAGTTTTTTGCAGTTGTATTTCCTGCAAACTGTATTAGCCCGGTGCCGGACGAAATTGAAGAACCATAATTCAGGTATGCATTACCAATAGTTAGTATTTGCGGTGAACTTATTCCAAGCCAGGCACCACCTGTTACTTTAAGGGTATCCAACACTGTTTCGCTTGTGTTTATACCAACAGAACAATCCTCAATATTCATATCATTAAATATTGTTGGATACGTACCACCTACGGGGCCTCCACAATAAAAACTTACCCATCCCTTTCTTGCGTCAAAGGCCGAACTGCTTTCATTATTTGTAAATGCACCATGGCATTTAACTTCATAATCATTCTGTGAGACATCAAATACCCCACTTGTACCTGAGTTTAAAGTGAAATTATTAACCATATATATAGAATCTCTTAATCTTACTGTATCCGGAGATGTGCCTGCAATTGTAAGGTTATAAAAAACTAAAGGTTGTGTTGCTGTTCCTTTAATAAGTTGTATAGTGCTTCCACTACCATCAAAATTTACAGTTCCGCTTCCATAAGTGAAAGTTCCGTTGTCAATATAGGTTCCTCCAATCTTTAGTGTACCTCCCAAAGAAGTTAAAGTTGCTCCATTTGAAATAGTTACATTATTACCCACTGTCACGGTCGTGTTGCCAAAACTAAAATTACCTGTAGTATCTAACAGGTTATTGTTAACTGTCATATTATACGTTAATGATGAAACCGTATTACCAGAACCGGGGTTACAAATAACATTATAAAAAGTTGATGCAGATGCACCGCCAATTGCAATACTTCCTGTGCCTTTGCCAAAATAAATTGTCCCCTTTTCAGAAATGAATTTAGATACACCTGCAGTATTTGTAAAATTGGATTTAACAAATACTGAAAAATTACCTGTTTTGGATACATCTAAAGGTGAATAATAAATATAAAGCAGATCTGTTGCAGTTAAAGAATCACCTAATAACAATGTGTCAGTGGTGCTACCATATGTATAAAGATCGTAAAAGGTAGTATTCTGAGTGCCACCAAGAGTCTGATTTGAAGTGCCATTAAAAAAAACAAGAGATGTTCCCGCACTAAAAGAAGTAGATGGGGATGAGCCATTATTTGTAAAATTTCCTCCGATATAAAAATAGTTAGTACCACTTGATGTAAGTGAACCATTTCCAGTTATAAGTATGCTATTAGTGATGGTAAAGGACCCTCCTCCACTAAATGTAATTGCGCCATTTGTATTTATTGTAGCTATAGTAGTTGTCCCTGTAAGCGTCAGGGCATTTGCACCAACTCCCAATGTTATAGCACCTGCTGATGAACCATCGCCTACCGTTAAAGTTCCAGCGGCAGTAACAGTACCGGCAGCTGAGAAATTTTTTGTTACAGATGACGCTCCAGTATATATATCAAGGTTTCCATATTTTGGAACTATAGATATTACTTGGGAAGATGTATTTGCCTGGTAAACTACAGTGCTATTTGCATTAAGCGCAGTATTCGCAGCAGTGAAATTTGTGGGATATGAAACATTGGTAGTTGATGTAGCAAGCCCCAACACTAAAACAGTACTTGATGCCATTGTAAAATTGAAAGTTGCATTTCCTGTTACTTGGCTGATTTGGCAATCGAATACACCAGTGGTAATTGTAAAAACCCCATTTACTGTTATAGCAGAAGCCAGAAATACTGTATCTGTGGAAACGCTGGGGTTTATTGTAAGCGAATAAAATGTTGTTGCACCGGTTATGGTTTGATTAGAAGTTCCTAAAAACTTAATAGTACTTGAATTAGGTGTTAATGTGCCATTATTTGTAAGATTTCCATAAATGGAAAAAATAATGTTATTGACTGTTAGTGTTTGAGAACTGTTAATGGTTATACTATTTACGCTTTCATTAGCATTAACTGTTACCGCAGAAGCTATAGTTACGTTATCACCACTACCCGGAACTCCTGCCGGACTCCAAGTAGCAGAATTTGACCAATTACCACCTCCGCCAACGGAAGTATAACTTGTGCCCTTTACCAATAAAGGCACAATTAGTAAAAGAAGTATACTAAACCGTTTCATTTCTATTTATTTTAAATTGTCTTTTAATTTTAATATTGTCTGAAACCTGCCAGCCACATCCACGTATGGAACATCCTGGCAAAAATCACTCAGCATGCTCATGCTGGCAGCATCATCGTCTACTATTACGCAGCGTAGTCTTTCCATGGGGGGGGTAAAGGATAATTTTATCATTTTAATATTACTGCAAATAATTTATGGCTTTGTTTTTAATATTATCCAAGGACTGCCTTTTGCGTGTCTCCGTGCTTCATATCCCTCGGAAACACCTAAGGCATCTATAATTGTTGGATCAATCTCTATAACTTCTTTCATAAAGAGAATCATACCATCTTCTGTTTCTACTTTTTTCTCAGGACCAAAAAACTGCCATGTACCATCTTCATCATGAAAAACAACCTGTATTGGTGAATTCTCCTTTATTACGAATCGAGTAGAAAAGACAACTTGATTAAGAAATTCCTCTTTCATTTTTTTATTTACTAAAATACTAAATTTATTGCTTAGCATCTGTTTTATTACCCTTTTTAAGATTCTCCCTCTTAGTTAAAACTTGTGCGTTTGAACTCTTATTAGTTCCACCTTTAGATTTAGGAATTTTGTGATCGACTTCGGCTTGATTCATATTTGCTTTCACCCCTTTTTTTGCTTGAACAGGTTTATCAGCTGTTTGTCCTGATTTATCACTTTTCATTACCCCACCATTTTGTTTCTTATTTTGCTCAAGAATCGCTTTTCTCTGCGCAGGGGTAAAATCTTCTCCAGGACCAACATTTTTAGGATCAGGTATATTACTGTAATCACCTGGCGCCGGTGTTCCTTTAGATGCATTATCAGCTGCTGGTTGGTTGGTTTTTGGTGGTGTTCCAGCCTCAGTTGCAGGTTCTGGTGCTTCAGCTCCATAGAAATCTAAGAATCCCTCAAAACATGAAGCTCCCATTTCAACTCCACCCTGAACCATCATAACGTTAGCGCCCCATTCAACTTCATATGTGGCTGCTTCTGATGATGTTTTGGTATCTAATACTTTCTGTCGAGTGTCCCTAATACCTTTATCAGTATATTTCTGATACCCGCTTTCAGAGTTTTGTGGAGAATTTTCATAATTTGCCTGAGCATTTTCCATTCCACTCTCGACCATATTATACGCAGGACGCACAAATAGGTATAGAAATATAGCTTCTCCCACATTACCACCACTGGCAGCTTCACATTCGGAATAATCCATTTTTTCTTTACCATCCAGATCAACATTCCTTATTACATCATTTCCGGCAAACTGATATACAGAATAATAAGGGTACTGTGCAAAAATTGGATCCATCGAAATAAACCTACCTAACCTTGGATCGTAAAATCTCTTACCATAATCATAGAGATTTCCTGTGCCATATACCTCGTCTGTTTTAAGTTTATTATTAAACCCGTATTTATAAGAACTATCTCCACTTAGGCTGTATGTTCTTCCAGGTTGTTCCATTCCAAATGGATAATAATCTTGAGCATTAATAACAAGTGGTAAATAATATTTAGCAAGAGTATCTGTGCTCACAGTATCAACTGGTATCTTTTTATCACTTATTGTGGCTAAAACATCGCCCAAATGATTATCCAATTCATATTGTTTTTGACCTTCCAAATACATTATTGTTAAAGAATCAATGCTACCTACACCCGTTGTTAGCTTTTGCATTCTCATTACAGTATCAAGCGAACCAATCCGCTTTCCTCCGTAGATATCCAATTCTGTTAATCTTACCGTATCCTTTTTCCTGTCATAAATAGCCATTATGTTTCCATCTATCTCTCTTATATATTTAGTAGTGTCAGAAGTAGAACCATGAGGATAGTATCTTTTTTCAAGCCTGTTGCCTAATGGGTCATAGAACATTATAATACTATCTCCATTATGTTTCTTGATTTCTTTTAATTTGCCACCTATTGTCCATATTATAGTGTCTAAACCACCAGCACTATCTTTGGCTAATTCTCCTATACCGTTATATTTATAATTATACTTGCTGGTTTCATTATGAATATCTGCAGTATAATTCGTTGACGGAACAGCATCATTTACCTGCGCTAACTGATTCCTTCCTTTTGTATAGTGATATGTTAAACTATCCATAGCCAAGGGTCCTACTGCCGTATTTCCATG
>Ga0210396_10000378_pt1 | contig 61655 bp, 53 predicted proteins | sample IncBWH17OmetaG_FD_155466 | JGI IMG/M metagenome (GOLD analysis project Ga0210396, IMG submission 155466) | Forest soil microbial communities from Barre Woods Harvard Forest LTER site, Petersham, Massachusetts, United States - Inc-BW-H-17-O ... | reverse complement strand
CGGCCGGCTGCAGGGCGGGTTGTCCGAATCCGCCGCCGAGCGCCGTGGCGCCTCCGGTTGAGCCAGAGGGGAGGTCATCGTTGGTCAAGACCTTCGCGGAGGGTTTACTGGCCTTCTCTTTGTCTTTATCTTTTTGAGCCTGCCTCGCCAGGTCACCGAGAGAAGGCGTCGAGGATTGCGAATCTTGAGCGCGGACGGAGGCGGAAGCGACCAAAGCCAGCGCGCAGGATGCAATGAGAATTAAATTCCGCGCCATGGGTTCCTCCCTGGAATAACTTTCCGGTTCCGCCAAGACATGCCGACGCTCCCTCCATGCTTGCGAAAAGAGCGGAAATTGGCTATGGGCCGGGAGTACTACCATGGGGAAAGAGTAATCCGCCGGAGTTTGTTAAGACAGGTTTCGGGGGGTGACGCCGAAATTCAGAATTATTTGAAGCGCGCGACGAGCAACAGCAGCGTAAGGAGCACCACGGGAATCATCAGGAACATGGCGTAGGACAAAATCCTCTTCATCAATGGAAGACGCGCGTGCTTGCCTTCCTTGCGCGCGGAACGGTCAACGACCTCGACGCTTTCCGGGTGCGCCAGGGCAGCCGCAAATTCCCGCGCGCCCGCGTACCGATTTTCCGGATCCCGTTCCATTGCTCGATACAGGATTTCCTGCATTTGCACCGGGATTTCAGGATTGATTTCGCGCGCGGAAGGCGGATCGTTCACCAGGCGGTCGTTCATCACGGCGAATGGATTCGGGCCATTGAAGGGCGTCTGCCCGGTCAGCATTTCATGGAGAATGACGCCGAGGGCGTAGACGTCGCTTCTCCCGTCGCTGCGCTTGCGCTTGATCTGTTCGGGCGAAATATAATCGGGAGTGCCCATGGCGTTTGAAAATTTGGAAAACGTCAGACGGCGCATGCCTTCGGCGGCGGCGATGCCGAAATCAATGAGTTTGGTGGCATCTGCTTCGCCGACCATGATGTTTTCCGGTTTCAGATCGCGGTGCACGACTCCCTGGCTGTGAATGTAATCAAGGGCTTCGCAAACTCCCCTGGCGATGCGCGTCGCGCGCTGCACGGAAAGCTTTTTTTCCCTAGCGAGAATTTCGCGCAAGAACCGCCCGTCAATCCATTCCGTCACGATGCAAAGCTGATCCATTTCGCCGCTGTCGATCATATGCACGACGCCGGGATGCTTGAGCTTTTTTCCAATGGCCAGTTCGCGCTGGAAGCGGCTGTAAAACGCGGGGTCGCATTCGAGTTCCGGGTGCGGGATTTTGATGGCGACGAGCTGGCCGTTTCGAAGGTCCGTGGCGCGGTAGATGCTGGTCATGCAGGTGCGCACGACGAATGCTTCGATGCGGAAGTACTCGAAGCGCTCGCCCGGCTGAAGTTGTTGCGTCAACATTTTCCGCATCTATCCTATGAAGAACGGCCTTCGGGTACGCAGAGGCAAAATAGCTTTTTGCGGCTAAGGGAAGCATAAAGAGTTTGTACATTGCCTATAAACGACGCCAACAGTTTTGGAATCTTTGGCTTAAAGGTTGTCGCATGGGGCGCAATGCGGATTCCAGTCCTGCGCTGGGATAATCAGGGCATTCGGATGGAATGAGTTACCCGTGAGAGGACTCATTTTCTTGGACCTGGGACGACAATGCCGCTAAACTTGGCGCAGATGAAGAAGAGCGGCTCTCCCGATTCCGAAATGGCCCCGGACCATCCATCGACCCCCAGTTGGAAAGCGCTTTTTCGCCTTCCAGGATTCCCCTTTTTCTTTGTGGCCATGCTGGTGTCGTTGTTTGGAACGGGAATGAATTTTGCCGGCGTGACCTGGTACGTTCTGGGTGCGACACATTCGACGGTGAAGGTAAGCCTGATCGTGATTCTGGTGACGCTGCCGGGGCTGGTGGTGCCGCCGTTCGGTGGAGTGCTGATCGATCGAGTGGACCGCCGCTATTTGGGGATCATTATTGATGCGGCGCGCGCGGTGGTTGTTCTGGGGACGGCCTTGCTGGCCTACGCGGGGCGGCTGGCGCTCTGGGAACTGTACTCGATGGTTTTGCTGTTGGGGGTGGGATTCGCGATTTATTGGTCGACCACGAATGCGCTAATCCAGGAGCTCGTCCCGCAGGAACAATTGGTGACGGCCAACGCCACGGTGCTCATCGCCGTGCAGGGCGGAATGGCGGCGGCGGGCGCGCTGGTCGGATTTATTTATGAACACGCGGGTCTCGCCGGAATTCTCGGCATTGACGGAACGACGTACGTCGTTTCCGCAATCTGTCTTCTGATGTTGCGGCAGGGATATTGCGCGCCGCGCGAAATCCAAAACATCCGGCTGGTTTCCTCCTCGCCCACGATTGAAGCCCCGCCGGAAATGTCCGAGCCCTCGCTGATGCGGACGGACGAAGCGGGCCCTGGCGTTTTGGGTGTTTTCGCCGATATCGCGGAAGGACTGGCCTACTTGCGGCGGCAGCCGAGGGTGCTGGCGCTGGGATTCACGTATGCCTGCATGATGGCCGGAGTGATCAGCGCGAACGTTCTGGTGGTGGCCCTGGCGAAGGATTTGCTCTCCGCGGGCGCGCGGGGATACGGATGGATCGAGGCCGGTTGGGCCGGCGGGGCGATCGTCGGAGGGCTTGCGGCGGGCGTCGCGGCGCGAAAAAAACCGTACGCCGTGCTGGTGGTGGCGTTGGCCACGCTGGCTGTGGGCCACATGCTTTTTCCTTATGCGCGCGTGCTCAGCGTGGCGGTGGCGATGAATGCGCTGTTTGGAGTGTGCCGGGCGCTGGGCGGGGTGCTGACGCAGACATCGATCATGGCCGCCGTGCCGCGACATCTCATGGGGCGCACGCAGTCGGCTTTTTCGGTAATCGGAACGGTTTTGCAGGTGAGCATGAGCTTTACGCTCGGATGGTTCGCCGAGCACGTGACGCTCTCCATCGCGTTTCTGTTGCTCGGGGCGATTTACGGCGGCGGAGTCGTGGCCGCGCTGCGGGTGCGCGCGCTTTCGCTCGACTCGGGGAAAACGCCGGCGACGGCGGTTTAGTGGCGCAGGCTTCAGCCTGTGTGGTTTGTTTTTGCTCTTGTGAGAAAAACCACACAGGCTGAAGCCTGTGCCAATAAACTGCAACGAGGAGCGGCTCGATGAAGGTATTCATCGCGGGGGCTTCCGGAGTGCTGGGGCGGCGGCTGGTGCGGCAATTCGTGGCGCACGGCCATTCCGCAATCGGACAGGTGCGCAGCGCGAAAGCCGAAAGTGCCGTGAGAGAAGCGGGCGGGGAGCCGCGCCACGCGGATTTATTCGATGCCGAATCCCTGGCCCGTGCAGCCGAGGGCTGCGACATCGTCATTCACGCAGCCACGGCGATTCCCGTGAAGCAAAAAACCACTCCCGCGGATTGGGCCATGAACGACCACATCCGCCGAAAAGGAACTCGCTGCCTCACCGAAGCCGCGGCGAAAATTGGCGCAAAAACGTACCTGCAGCAAAGCATCACATGGGTTGCGCGGCCCAAGAATGAATCGACCTTTGATGAGGACTCACCGACCGTGGCGGAACCCGCGATTCAATCGGCCATTGACGCGGAAACGATCGCTCGCGAGGCGGAATCGGCGGAGGGTTTTACCGTGTCGATTCTGCGCGGCGGCTTTTTTTACGATTGCGAATCTGCCCACACGCGGATGATTGCCGAGGCGTTGCGCAAGCGCCAGATGCCCATCATCGGCGGCGGAGAGGCGGCGTGGGCCATGATTCACACCGATGATGCCGCGAGCGCCTACGTGATCGCGTCGGAAAAACCCAGAAGCGGCGTGTGGCACATCGTCGACAACGAATTGGTTCCGGTGCGTACTTTCCTCAAGGAGTTTGCCGCGCGCCTGGGCGTCCCCGAGCCCCGCCGCGTTCCCATCTGGCTGGCGAAATGGCTCGCCGGTGAACAGGCCGTTGAGTACTTCACTCGATCCACAAAAACTACCAACGCGCGCTTCCGCCATGATTTCGGCTGGACGCCGCGTTATCCCACGTATCGCGAAGGATTGGAGCAGATTCTGACCTCATGGAATGCAGAGGCCGCGCGTCTGGCCACCGCTAGAACTGCAGAGATGGCAAATCAAAGTAGAACGCGATAGCATTGATTTAACGAGGTATCTTGATATTGGTAAAAATAGAGGTCTACAACGACGGCGAGCTCTGGTGCGCGCGAGGCATTGGTGAGGACATTTTTACGCAAGGGAAGACTGTGGATGAACTGTACGCCAACATCAAAGAGGCTGTGGCGCTGCATTTCGTGAACGGATCAAGGCCCACATCGCCTTCCTAGATTGAACTTCTCACCTGATTAGGATTCACACTTTACGGGAACAGTCAAAACTTGTCATTCCGAGGCGCGCTGCGCGCCGAGGAATCTCTCCTTCTATTGCCCGCCGGACCGAGAGAGATTCTTCACTTCGTTCGGAATGACAATCAGGGGTCTTTTCCGCAGAGGATTTGATCAGAGGTAATCGCGCGAAGAGCCTTCTAGGAAGGCGCGGAGCTTGCGCGAACGCGACGGGTGGCGCAGCTTGCGCAGCGCTTTGGCTTCGATTTGGCGGATGCGCTCGCGCGTCACGGCGAAGGACTGGCCGACCTCCTCGAGCGTGTGCTCCGAGCCGTCGTCCAGGCCGAAGCGCATCTTGATGACTTTTTCCTCGCGCGGCGTCAGCGTTTTCAAAACGGAAGACGTTTGTTCCTTCAAATTCAAGTTGATGACGGCGTCGGAGGGCGAGACCACGGCCTTGTCCTCGATGAAATCGCCGAGGTGCGAATCTTCTTCTTCGCCGATGGGCGTCTCCAGCGAAATCGGTTCCTGCGCGATTTTCAAAATCTTGCGAACCTTCGCCACGGGAATGTCCATGCGCTTGGCGATTTCCTCGGAAGTAGGTTCGCGACCGAGTTCCTGCACCAGCTGCCGGCTGGTGCGGATCAGCTTGTTGATCGTCTCGATCATGTGCACCGGGATGCGGATGGTGCGGGCCTGGTCGGCGATGGCGCGGGTGATGGCTTGGCGGATCCACCACGTGGCGTAGGTGGAAAATTTGTAGCCGCGGCGCCACTCGAATTTATCCACGGCTTTCATCAGGCCGATGTTGCCTTCCTGAATCAGGTCCAGGAACTGCAATCCGCGATTGGTGTACTTTTTTGCGATGGAAACAACCAGGCGGAGGTTGGCCTCGATCAATTCTTTTTTGGCTTGTTCGGCTTCGGCTTCTCCCCGAAGTATCACCTGAAGCATGCGCTTCAGATCGGTGAGCCCGGTCTCGCTGGAGACTTCGATTTCGCGCAGCTCGGTGCGGCGCGTGCGCAGCTCCTTGCGCGCCTCGGCGGCGTTGTCGCCCTTGGAAGCGTCGGCGCGGCGCTCCAGCTTTCCTGCTTCGCGTTCGAGGGATTGCAAACGCTCGACGGTGTGGCGAATCTTGTCGATGAGCCGCTTCTTCTCAAACAGGTGGAACTCGATCGAGCGCGCCAGTTGTGACATCTCGATGCGCAAGCGGGAAACGTGGTACTTCAGGCGCAGGTAGGGGCGCTTCTTCGACTTGGTCATCCGCTCGAGCTTCACGGCTTCGCGCAAACACTCGTGGTACAGCTTGGCGATTTTGTCGAGGACTTTGAGAGTTTTCTTGGTCTTGTTTTCGATCTTCTCTTCGGTCAGCTCCTCGTCGTCGAACTGGACGATTTCCTTGATTGAACGCGTGCCCTTGCGGAGGTCGTCGCCGATCGTCAGCAATTCCTTCAGGATGATCGGGGAGCGCGTGATCGTTTTGAGGACGAGAAGCTGCCCGCGCTCGATGCGCTTGGCGATGGCCACCTCGCCCTCGCGCGTGAGCAGTGGAACCGTGCCCATTTCGCGCAGGTACATGCGCACCGGGTCGTTGGTTTTTTCGAGCATTCCCGGCGTGAGGTCGAGATCGCCCGCGTCTTCCGCGACGGGAAGATCATCCTTGGATTCGATTTCCGGGGCTTCGGCTACGGTGGGATCGGCGGTGGCGCGAGCTGCTTTTGCCGCGGCTAAGTCCTCGTAAATATCAATTCCGTATTTCTCGAAGGTGGAGAGAAGGTCGTCAATCTCTTCGGAGGAATGAACTTCGGCGGGCAGAATGTCATTTACTTCGTCATACAGCAGGTAGCCGCGCTCCTTGCCCATGGCAATGAGCTGCCGTACCTGATCGTATTTCTCTTCGATAGCCAGCGCCAAGGAGTCCTCCAAAAAACAATGCCAGAAGCAGCCTTTAAAGCGACGCGGAAATGCAAATCAGGTCCTGAATCAAGTATCGGCAAAACCAGCAACCAACGAAACGCAAGTTTCGGAACTCGTGCTCAAATTGATTCGGCATGGGCGGCAACGAAGCGATTCCCGGTCTCGCAAACGATCGGTTCGACCCCGCTTGCACCCCCATTTCGCAGGGGCGCACTGCACATAAATTTAGATGCAACTCGCCGCGCCTTCGTTACCGTGCCACCGTGCCCAAACCGGATCAAGTTATCCGTTGGCGGGCAAATGCGTCAACCATTTTGTTTTGCGGGTATTAATCAATACAAACAGGGCTGAAGTCGGGAAAGATTCCTGCGGCACAGGTTTCGGCCTGTGGATTTTTCGGTACGAGCTTGCTGAAAAATCAAAAACCACAGGCTGAAGCCTGCGCTACGAATTCACCCGGAGAAAAAATGACGACTATTGCGCGGGGGGATCCAGCCGCCGCCGCAGTTCTTGCTTGCGTTCCAGGAGACGCCTCAGCTCGCCGCCTGCTCCGGCGGCGGCTGCAAACGATTCAATTTGTTTCTGGACGGCGGACAATTCCTCTTCTGCGCGGCGGCGGCGCAGGACCGTGAGGCAGCTTTCGGCTTCTTCCCAGGTGGGCGGGGCGGCGGATTCGAACGCAATTTCGAAAAGGAGCCGGCGGTCGCGGTCCTCCAGCGCCAACGCCAGCTCGGCTGCATCCGGGCGGACGCCCGTCGCGCAGGCCTCGACCAGGGCCGCAAGAATGCGCTCGCTTTCCAGGCCGCGGTGCAATTCCCCGGCGCGGATTTCCTGGGCCAGCTGCTGGCGAAACTCTTCGGCTTCGATCAGCATCTGCACCAGGCGGCGCTCGGCGGGTTTGCCCACGCGGCCCACGAGTTCCGGGCGGGCCTTCACTTCGCTGCGTCGTTCGCTTGCCGCTTTGCGCATGGATTCGCGCAGAACCGGCTCCTCGATGCGCAGCTGCTGGGCGATGCGCGTGGCCCACTCCGAGCGCAGGATGCGGTCGGGAATGCGCTGCACGTAAGGCATCAGGAAATTCACCGCGCGAAGTTTTCCTTCCGCCGTGGACATGTCCATTTTGCGGGCGCGCGAAATCAGATAGTCGACGTACGGCGGCGCTTCGTTCAGCAATTTCGTGTAGGCCGCCGCGCCTTCAGAGCGAATGAAGCTGTCCGGGTCCTTGCCGCCGGGAAGGGCCAGCACGCGCACTTCGACGCCCTGCTCCAGCAGGATCCCCAGCGAGCGCTCAGTGGCGGCCTGCCCGGCCGTGTCCGGATCGTAGTTGACGATGATGCGGCGGGTGAAGCGGTTCAGGAGTTTTACTTGCGGCTCGGTAAGGCTGGTGCCGCAGCTGGCCACCACGTTGGAGACGCCCGCGCGCGCCACGGCAATCGCATCCATGTAGCCTTCCACCAGCACGGCGAAGTCGCGCTGCCGCAGCGCTTCCTTGGCGCGATCGAGATGATAAAGTATGTTGCTCTTGATGTAGATAGGTGTCTCGGGCGAGTTCAGATATTTTGGCAGATCGTCACCCAGCGCGCGGCCGCCGAACGCGACCAACTTTCCCGAATCATTGGCGATGGGGAACATCACGCGGCGGCGGAAGCGGTCGAAAAGGCGGCCGTTCTGGTCGCGGCTGAACAGGCCAGAAACTTCGAGCACTTTCTCCGGATATTTTCGCTTGAGCGTGCGCAACAACGCTTCGCCGCCCGATGGCGCGAAGCCGATGCCGAATTGCGCCATGGCTTCGGAGTCCAGGCCGCGGTCGAGCAGATAGGCCTTGGCCGCACGGCCTTCCGGCGTCGCATTCAACTGGTGCGCGAAAAATTCCGCGGCTTCGCGGTGCAATTCCACGAGCGAAGTGCGCTGTTGATTTTCCTTGCGCTCCTCGGGCGTGCGTTCCCGCGCCCGCGGAATCGCGATGCCGCACTTTTCCGCCACGGCGCGCACCGACTCCGGAAACGTGATCTTGTCCATCTCCATCACGAACTTGAAAACATCGCCGCCTGCGCCACAGCCAAAGCAATGGTAGATCTGCTTCACCGGATGCACTGCAAACGAAGGCGTCTTCTCGGAATGGAACGGACACAGGCCCGTGTAATTCTGCCCGGACTTTTTCAGGCGGACGTATTCCCCCAACACGCGGACAATGTCCGCCTGCTGCTTCACACGATCCGCAAAGGAACCCGCTTCCGCCATAGGATTACAATTGAAGCGCTGGAATTCGTATTGTACACGGCGCGCCCCGTCACTTGCATGGTGGAGTGTGGCAAGTTGGATTCCGGCCGGGTCTCGACTCTCGCTTTACTCCTCGACGAACTTGCGCAGCCGTCCGATCGCGTCGTCCCATTGCGCCGAAATCAGCTCAAGGTAGCGGCAGGCTTCCGCTAGGCGCTTTTGTTTCAGTTGCCAGATGCTCTCGCGACCGCGCCGCGTGCTGCGCAAGAGACCCGCTCGCTCCAGCACACGAAGGTGTTTGGTGATTGCCTGGCGGGTGACTCGCGAGCCGGCGGTTAGACTGGTGATGGAGAGTGGCCCAGCGGAGAGGCGCGAAACCAGCCACAGGCGGGTCTTGTCACCGAGCGCGGCGAAGAGTGGCGCCGGCGCCCCCCGGCGTGCGCCGAGGCGTGAGTTATGACGTTTTGGCAAGGTACTTCTCGATGAGCCGAGTCTGCATCTCCCAGCCGCCCTCGTTTGCTTTGAACGCTTTGGCGCATCGCGCAAGTGGAATCTGATTGAATCCCGACTCGGTGATCGTCAGCAGAATGCCGCCGGGGGCGTCAGCTAAGTCGAACTCGATCCGTGTCGTCGGCTCCTTGGAATAGTCGACGCCCTCCTCCACTGCATAGGGATGCCAGCGGAAAGAGATTCGGCGCATCGGTTCGATGCGCTCCACGGTCCACTCGAAGGCCTTTCCAGCGTATGGTTCCTGCATCCTGGCGACTTCTGCATCCACGGTGGTTGGCGTGATTTTCCCAGTTAAGTGTGCTCCCTCGGCAAAAGCCTCGTCGAAGGCGACCCCGAACCAGCTGCCAAACTGCTTGGCGTCGCTGATGGCGCGCCAAACGCGCTCGCGCCGCGCGCGCAAAAGAATAGTTTTCTCGATGCGGTCGGTGTTCATACGCAACCTCCTGGTTGCATATTAGCTGCCGCAAACGCAAAATGCAACCAGGCGGTTGCCAGTTTTCGCAGGCTTAGGTTTTCCGGGGGCGAGGGGGTTGGCTTTCGGAAGGCGCTTCAATTCCCTGGCCGTCCGCCAGGGGCCTTCGTTCTAGTGGCTCCGCCTCGCTGAAATTCGTATGGGAACTTTTTAGTTTCACCTGGCGCAGCGCTCCGCCGCGCTCGTGTGATCCAGCCTCCCTGGGAAGGGCCGGCCAGGAGCTGCATGCGCTGATTCAGCAACGCGACAATGACGGAAGCGCGCCGATTATTTCAGAACTGTGTCACAGTAAGTTGAGCCGGGCCCGAAAGGCCCTCCGCACTGAGTGGTCGTCTGGTATTGGTCCGCCTGTCCGAAATCCTTGGTTGTGTCGGGAAAATCGACCCCGAAATGGAAACCGGTCTTACCCAATGTATACCAGGGATAGATGCAATCAGCGCCACCGTAAACAGAGCAAGAGGCCAAGACTTCTGCCTTCCCTCCCAGGTCGCTGACGGCAGCCCATTCTTTGGCTTGCGAGCCGTCGCCAAAAGTGACGGACTGGATTTGAATGGGCGAAGTCCCGGCCCAAGCGGGAGCATCATAGGATTCGCAGCCAACTTGTCCGGGCAGGCAAAAGGCTCCCTTGCCCGTAAAGACGGACTCGTGCCCGATCTCCCAGACGAATGCATTGGGCGTATCGAACACGAGGCCCCAGCCTAACGAGTTGCCAATGGCCTGCGTATCAAAGGCGGGCATGAGCGGCCCAGAGTTGCTGGAGTTGAGCACAATGGTTCCCGACCCGCCGGTGGTAACGTCGGTGACCGTAACGTGGAATCCATCCTTCGCTGGGGTGGTAAACCAATGCACCGTGATTGTGTCCCCGGCAGACATGACGAGTGGAGTGTTCGGCCCAGTGCCGTTGGTCAGCATGGCGTTGAATGCCGCCGACTCGTGAAAAACGCCTTTCTGGCCGGTAGATGTGAGTCTCCAAACCGGCGAGCAGACAGAATACGAGTTGGGCGCGAACTTCACCTCAAATCCGCCGTCTTGACCGCAACTGGTCACGATTGCGTCTGGATAAAATTGCAGTTCCACGAAGGCCTGCCCGAATAGGCTCTTGGGGTCTGTCACCGTGCCGCCAAACCAGAACGTAGGGCCGGTCGCTGAAACAGGAAACGAGCCATCACTTGGAAGCACCACCTTCCACGTCAATTCGCGCGCGGAGCCGGCGACACTGGAGACAGGATCAAGCTCGGGCTCGTCATGGCCCGTGCAACCTGCGTCGTACTTTACTTCAAAAACTCCTTCAATGTACTTGGGGCGGTGAGCATAGCACCCGGATTCGCCAGCCTGGGCCAGCGATGCACCGGAAAGGATAGCAGCGAGCGCAAAAATCGGGGCAAGCGAACACAAGATTGTGGCCTTCATTTTTCCGCTCCTCAGGCAGAAGATGCGGGCATTCGATGGGGGAGTTCGAAGCTCGGCAAGGAGGACACCTGACTTCGACTGCCTCCTCGGGCGGGAGCATATAGGAGCAACCTGCTGGTGTCAATTTCAGACTATCTTCGGCAGAGGCTTTACCCGGAAACGGATTCACCGCGGCAGTACTGAAAAGATTTCTCGCCTATTCTTTCAATTCCACGATGGTGATGGCATTGCCGCCGCGGTCTTCCGCTTCGGAGCGAATCGCTTCGACCAGGGGATGCGTTTTCAGGAATTCGGCGAGGCCGCGGCGAAGCGCGCCCGTGCCGTGGCCGTGGATGATTCGGATTTGCGAGGAACCGGCGAGGGCGGCCTGATCGAGGAATTTATCCACACGGCGCGTAGCTTCCTCTACGGTACAGCCGATGAGGTTGATTTCTTCGCCGGCGGGTTCAGCGGCGGGTTGCGTGCGCACGGTGATGCCATGGGGCAGGACGCGTTTCTTGGGCGCGTCTTCGCTTGCGAGCGCAGTGATGTCGGCGAGCGCGACTTTCATGCGCAGCGGGCCGACTTCTACTTCGGCGCTGTCGCCGTCGTGTCGGCGCAGCGTGACCGGGGTGGGCAGGCCGCGCACGCGGACACGCGCGCCGGGAACGAGGTCGCCCGGCGCGACTGGCTTCGCGGCCAGCGCGGCTGCAATTCCAAGATCGGCTTGCGAATCGGAGAGGTGCGCAACGGTCGCGGCATCAGCCTCTTCGCGGGCCTCGCCGCGCGCCTTGACCAGCTTCTTATGAGTTTGCTTTTCGACTTGCGCGCGCAGTTCGCGGTCCTTGACGGCTTCGACGGCGCGCGCCGCTTCCTTTTCGTGTTTCTCGATGGTCTGGGCGAACTGCTGCTCGAGTTCCTTCAGGCGAGTTCGTTGCCGGTCGGTCCACTCGGTCTGCAACCGTTTTTTCTCATCGGCGAATTCCTGGGCGGCGCGCACGGCTTCCCGTTTCAGCGTCTCGAGTTCGTTGCGGCTGCGATGCAGGTAAGCGATCAGCCCTGCGGCTTCGTGCGCTTCGGGCGAAAGCTGCGCGCGCGCCCGGTCGATTACCTGGGCGGGCAGGCCGAGTCGGCGCGCGATGTCGATGCCGCTCGATCCGCCGGGCACGCCGACCATCAGGCGATACGTCGGGCGAAGATTCACTTCATCGAATTCAACCGCCGCGTTGAGGACTCCCGGCGTCGTCGAGGCGTAGGCTTTCAGGCGGTCGTGGTGCGTGGTCGCCAGCGTCAGGCAGCCTCGCTCGCGGAATTCGTCGAGCAGGGCCACGGCCAGCGCCGCGCCTTCTTCGGGAGCCGTGCCCGTGCCCAACTCATCCACCAGCACAAGTGAACGCGAGGTGGCGGCTTCGAGCATGGCGCGGACGTTGAGCATGTGCGCGGAAAATGTGGAAAGGTCGGCGGCGATCGATTGCTCGTCGCCGATGTCCACGAGCACACGGTCGACGAGCGGAAGACGCGCCACCTCCGCGGCCACCGGAATGCCGGCTTGCGCGGAGAGTACGGCGAGGCCGACCGTTTTGAGCGCAACCGTTTTTCCGCCGGTGTTCGGGCCGCTGATCACGAGCACGGTGCTCGTTCCTCCGAGCGCAAGCGTCGTGGGGACAATACTGCGGCCGTGAGCGCGCAGCGTATCGGCGAGCACTGGATGCCGCGCGTCTTTTAATTCAAGGGAGGGATGCTCACGGGAAGAATCTTGCATGGAAGCAGGGGCCAGAGAATTTTCGTTTGTAAACTGGGGCAGCGTGCAATCGAACTCGCGCGCGAAACGCGCCCGCGCGAAGGCCGAGTCGAGCTCGGCAATGGTCTCCACCGCAAAGCGCATCGGAGCGAAGTTCGCGCGCAGGCGCTCGGTCAATTCAATGAGAACCCTCGTAATTTCCGCGGCCTCGTCCTCGGCAAGCTGCACGAGTTTGTTATTGTGTTCGACGGTTTCAAACGGCTCGACGAAAACCGTTTGTCCCGTGGCGCTGGCGGCGTGCACGACGCCCTGCACCTGGCGCCGCTCGGCCGCACGCACGGGGATGACGAAGCGGTCGTTGCGCAGCGTGACGTAATCCTCGCCGGCGTCTCCGCCGCGCGCGCGCAACATGCGCTCGAGGGTTTTTTGAATCGTCTCGCGCGTGCGGGCCCTGCTGGCGCGAATGCGTTTCAGTTCGGGCGAGGCGTCATCACTGATTTCTCCGTTAGGGAGCACCGCACGGCGAATGGCCGCCGCGAGCGGGCGAAGATCGGCCACTGAAGTTGCACGCGCGGAGAGCAACGGAAATTGCCGGGCGGTGGGACCGGACCCGGCGGGGGCGCTCTCGCGAAAGGAGTCGCGAAGCATGGCAGTGCTGTCCGCGAGCGATGCCGCATCAAGCAGCAGGAGCGGAGTGAGCACCGCCGCGGGCGCTTCGAGTTCCGCGAGCCACTTCGCCGGATCGGCCAGCGAACCAAACCCCAATTCGCTGCCTTCGCCCAAGTATTTGACGGCTTCGTCAATCAGAGCGAAGGCGGCGTCGAGCGCGGAACGATCCTGCGAGAACGAAAGAGCGTCTACTTCGCCGCGACCTGGCGCGCACGTGGTCTGGCGGCGCAGCAGATCGCGCAGCTGGTCAAACTCAAGAATGTCCTCCGCGGTGCGTGACACGTTTTCTTAAATTCCTCTTCCCTTCGGCGCGCCATTTGCAATCCGCGTGGCCAGGAATCGCGCGGCGTCCTCGGGCGTGGGAGCCTGGTGCACCAGCGGATCGCTTGACTCGCCCCATCTGGAGGCGTGCCCGCGCTCGACTTCGCGCACGCGATCCAGAATCGGCTGCCAGAAATCGCCAAGCACGACGAAGGGGCGCTCTTCCATCGCCTTTTTGTTGAGCATTTCCCAAACCACGGCGAGTTCCACGAGCGTTCCCGTCCCGCCCTTGCAGGCGACATAGCCGTCGCCGAGACGCACGAGTTCAAACAGGCGCTCTTGCCAGGTGGGCACGCGGGTTTCTTCTTCCACCCAACGATTCGCGCGCGCGCGGAAAAAACTGGATGTCACCGCCAGCACGCGGCCGCCGGATTCGCGCACGCCGCGTGACACGGCTTCCATCACGCCACCATAGCCGCCGGTGCACACGGCAAATCCGGCCGCCGCCAGCGCGCGCCCGAGTTCGAGGGCCTCAACGTAATCCCTATGTCCATCTTCGGGACGCGAACTTCCGAACACTGTGATGATTTTTGTTTTCTCGGTCATGATGTCCTTACGATTCAGGGCCTAAAGGCCAAGATAGCTGCGGTCTGAAAGTCGCGGTTGAACAGGCTGCGGAAAAAGTAGTTTTTTTTGTCATTCCGAGCGAAGCGAGGAATCTCTCTTCGATTTGGCCCCATGAAAAGAAACAGAGATTCCTCGCTTCGCTCGGAATGACAGAATTCAGGAGAGGTTTTTTCCGCAGACTGTGAAGCCGCGACCCACAAAACATTCAGAAAGCTCGAGTAGCACGGCCAATCTTTATCCCCAGCTCCTCCGAGGGATTGGTTGTGCGCTTTTCTCTGCTTTTGCTTTTGCAAAATCATGCATTGCCAGCGATCGTACAACCCGCACTGCCAGGAGTGGCTGTGCTACTCATTCCTGCTCCAAATCGAGGTTCCTTTACATCCTTTGCTTCCTCTACTTCCTTCACTTCCTATTCCCCCTCTCGCTCGCGGGCCCTAGTTCCTCGACCATCGCGACGCAAATCGCATCGATGACTTTGTTGGCGTCTTGCGCGTGAAGATTGTTGTTGTTTCCAAGGATCGAAAACAACAATCGTTCGCCGTGGACGGTCGTGGCGTAGCCCGAAAGCGTGTTGCCGTGTCCGATGGTTCCCGTTTTTGCAAAGATTCGCCCCGCCGCCGGGGTATTTTTCATGCGGTCTGACAGCGTGCCGTCTTCGCCGGCTACGGGGAGCGTGGAACGGTACAGTTCGCCCCAGGGTTGCGTCGCGGCATAGCGCAACAATTGCACGGCGGCGCGCGGGGTAATCAGGTCCTTGCGCGACAGGCCCGAGCCGTCGCTGAGCGCGACGTCGCCATCGGCGATGCCTGCAGTTCTGAAAAAATCGGCGGCAAATTTCAGCGCATCCTCATAATTTTTAGCGCCCGCCTTTTCGTGCGCGGAGAGCAGCAGGAGAAGCTCCGCGTGCAAGTTCTCGCTGTTCTTGTTCGTCAGGCGAACTTCGTCCGAGAGCGGAACGGAGGTGCGTTCAGCCAGAACAAGTTGCGGCGCCTCGAGGGTCGGTGCGGGGTCTCCCGCATGGCGCGCGCGAGGCTGGCCATCGATTTTCACGCCCCGGACCGACAGCACGTGCGCCAAAAGAAAAGCGCCAAACTCAGCGGGATCCTCAATTGCAATCGTAAGCCTGCGGGTCTGCGCGTCGAGCGGCAAGGTGCCGCTGAGGTGAAGCAGACGCGAACCGGGATCGCGAGCCACGGCCAATTTTTCCTCGCTGCCGCGGGGGGCGGTGCGAATCAAATTTTCCACGGTATAGAAATCGGCCGCCATCCCTATTTCATATCGCGCCGGTTCGCCCTCACTCGCGCCGGGGCGCAATTGCAGGGTAAAAGTGTTGTCGTTGACGGCGATCGCCGAAACGGGCGCCCCGTAGGACCACAGGATGTCGTCGACCAGCCAGCCGCTCGGGAATTTTTCGTGCTGGAACATGCTGTCATCGGCAACGACGTCGCCCGTGATTTCCCTGACGCCGCGCGCGGCGACGGCGTCGGCAAATTCGCCGAGAACTTTTTCCGGCTCTCCTTCGCGCTCCTCTTTCTTGGCGAAGGGAAATTTCCGGTTGGAGAGATTGGCGTCGCCGCGGCCGATCAGGACGAGATCGCCAATCAGCACGCCGTTGGCATCGAGCGTGCCGCCCGATGCGACGGTGGTGCGCACGCGGTAGTCCGGACCCAGCGTGGCCAGCGCGAGCGCCGTGGTAAATAACTTGGCATTGGAGGCCGGCATGAAATAGGCGTCGGGGTTACGCGCATACAGCACCTCGCCCGTCGCGGCGTCCGTCACCAGCACGCCCCACGCGCCCTTGTCCGGACCCGCGGCGGACAGCGCCGCTTCGGCGCGTTGCCGGAAGCGTTCCACATCCGCGCGGACAGCGGATTTGCCATGTGCCGCGCCGCTGCTGGAACTTGCGGATGTGGAAGGCTCCGATTGCGCCGCCGTCTTGGCTGCTCCCGCAAAGACAACCATGCCGAAAACCACGCATCCAAACAGAAGTGCGTACAGTCTTCGGTTTAGCGCCATCGAGCCTCCCCCGTGAGGAGTTCGTAAAAGAAATTCGATTATAGTCCACACAGTTGCCGGAACTGGAAGCGAATGTGGATTCCCGAACTTTACGCGCGTTTTACAACTCCTTGAAATTTTCCGCGGGCGGCGCCCCGCGCATTGCATGAAGGTGCGGGAGGTCATATTATAGCGGAGGCGTCCAGCCCGGCTCTTACCAAGGTCCACTTCTAAGGAGGAATGAATTCATGAGAAAACCACTGGCCCTCGGGATGCTAGTTGCACTTACAGCCGTCCCCATGCTGGCTGCGCGGGCGGATAACGAGAAGGAAACCGACCGGCTGGAAAATTCCGGCATGGTAATGGAAGAGATTATGAATATTCCGGACGATATTCCGCAGGACCTGCTCGACAAGGCGGAGTGCGTAATCGTGTTCCCTTCCGTGCTGAAAGCAGCGTTCATCGTTGGTGGAAGCTATGGCCGCGGTGCCATGACTTGCCGCAGCGGCGAACATTTCACCGGCCCGTGGGGCGCTCCTTCCATGATGGCGCTTGAGGGCGGAAGCCTGGGATTTCAACTCGGCGGGCAGGCCACCGATTTCGTCCTGCTGGTGATGAACCCGCGCGGCGCCAAGGCGATTTTGAACAGCAAAGTGAAACTCGGCGCGGATATGTCGGCGGCCGCCGGGCCAAAAGGCCGCGACGCCACGGCGGCAACCGATGCCACGCTGCGCGCTGAAATTCTCTCCTACTCGAGGGCGCGCGGACTGTTCGCGGGCATTTCACTGGAAGGCTCGAGCTTGCGGCCGGACAACGACGCCAACGAGAAACTGTACGGAAAAAAATTGACGGCGACCCGGATCATCCGCGAAGGCGGCGTTCCAGTGCCGCCGTCCGGGCAGAAGCTCGTTTCCCTGCTGGAAAAGAAGTCTCCCAAGAATCATTCTGACCCGGATTCGCTGAAGTAATTCCGCGCCCGCCTGTGGTTGCCGCGGCCTCGACAAGATGCGGCAGAACGGCGGGCGCACGTGTCCGAAGGGCCCACTCCACATACCACTAGCGCGCAACCTTGCGTGGGTTGGTCGTTTCGAATAGGCTGGTCGCTTTGTTTCACGCGTCACGCAAGCGGCGCCGCGCGGAAACTCCTGGAGCAAAACGATTGACTGGAAAAGCGATCTGTCCCATCTGCGAAAAGCGGCGCGCCGAGCGCTATTGCCCCGCCAAGGGCGAGAAAATCTGCGCCATCGACTGCGGGACCGAGCGCGAGGTGAGCATTGACTGCCCGGATGATTGCGTCTACCTGGTTGCAGCGCACCGCTGGGAGCAAAGCCATCCAAAACCACCCGCCGATGGCGACGTCCCTTTCCCGGACGTGTCTTTCGCCTCCGATTTGATTCACACTCGGCAAGACGTGCTCTCGGGGCTTGGATTCACCGTGGTCACTTACGCCGCGGAGCAGCGTTTCCTCGCCGACTCGGATATATTCGCTGCTTTGCAAGCCCTGGCCGAAACGCGCCGCACGCTTCTCGCCGGGATTTACTATGAAAAACCACCCGACATTCCCGTGGCCGCGGGGCTTTACGCGGCCCTCTCGAAGTTCATCGAAGAGGAGAAAAAGCGAGCGGCGGAGCATCCAGAGTTTTCCGCCTTGAAGGACACGGAAATTTTCCACCTGCTGGTGTTCTTTCTCCGTTTCGGCAGGCTGCGCTCCAATGGAAGGCCACGCACACGGGCGTTCCTTGCGTTTCTGCGTTCGCAGTTCCCCAGCGAAGTGGGCGTCGCCAAGGAAGAGCCGCGCATTATCTTGCCTTAGGTGGGACGGGCTTCAGCCTGCCTGGTTTTGGTGATTGAATTTTGCAAATTAACGAAAGCAGACAGGCTGAAGCCTGTCCTACTAAAGGCCAAGACTTAATTGCCGCTCTTGCTCGGGCGGACGGCCCGGGTCGAGGGGCCGTACGCCAAGGCCGTATTTCTTGCGCAGCGCCGCCACCCGGGCGGAAATTTCCCGGCGATAGGTTTCGGGCGCATAGGCCTCACGGGAAAACCAGTCGCGGTAGCGCCGCGCAAGTTTCGGGAACTTGGCGTCCAGAAATGGCAGAAACTGTTTTTGTGCCGAGGGCATGAGGAACAGCACGCTGGCGGCAAACCACTGCGCGCCGGCATCGCGCGCGGCGCGCGCCAGCGCGTCCAGATCCTCTTCGCGATCGGTGATGCCCGGCAAGACGGGCATGGCGAACACGCCGGCCGCAATGCCGGCGCGGCGCAGTTCTTGAACAGCCTTCATTCGCAGATCGGGGCGCGGCGCGCGCGGCTCCAGGATGCGGGCCAGCCGCGCGCGCAACGTCGTGATGCTCAGGTTTACGGAAATGCAGGAATGCTCGGCGATGCGCCGCAACAGATCCACATCGCGCAGAACTTGATCGGACTTCGTGGTGATTGAGATACTCAGCCCTTTGCGCGCCGCCATTTGCTCGAGAATCGCGCGCGTGGCGCCGAATTCGCGCTCGGCCGGTTGGTACGGATCCGTGGCGGTTCCGATAGCGATGTGCTCGCCCCGCACTTTTTCCATGCCCAGGTCGCGTCCTGCGAGCGGTCCGGCATCCAGTTTGACGTAGATTTTCTTCTCAAATTCCTGACCGTCCAGTTCCATGTACTCGTGCGTGTACCGGGCGTAGCAATACTGGCAACCGAATTCACAGCCGCGGTAGGGATTCACCGTCCAGGAAAAAGGAACACGTGTCGATTCGCAATGATTCAAAATTGATTTCACAGGGAGCAGGAAATACTCCGTGCCGCGCTTAGCGTCAGCAAGCGGCGAGGAGAAAGCGAGACGGGCGATGCCGGTGCGTTCGGGCGCGTGCCCTGGTGGCAGCAGGGCCTGCGGCCCGCTGTCCCGTTGGTTCGGGACGTCGGGGAATAAGGTGGGAGTGGGATCGCTCCTGCGGGCGCGGAGACGTTTCCTTTGGAAAGGAACGTTCACGGAAGCCGTAGGAATCGAAGTTGCAGTCGCCATAACCCGTCTCGGGAAGCACGGGCCGAGTATTTCGCTTTTTGTTCGCTTTGTCAAGAATTAATTTCGGCTTTTATTCGCCTCGTCCTGCGCCTGAAGCGTGCCTACCCAAACGAAAATAAGCATAGGTGACGTTTGCGTCCGTGCCGGACAGACAACCTGCTGCTGCCAGGAAATCGAGGGCTATACTCGATACTCTCAAAGGGAGCGCAGCTTGGCCAAGATCGGCATTCTGATTATCGAAGACGATGAGGCGAACCAGTCAGCCTTGCGCCAGGTGATGGACTCGGAGGGCTGGCACGTCCGGGTCGTGCCGGTCGTCAAAAATGCTCTCACGGAACTCTCCAGCGGCGAATGGTCCCTGGTGATCGCGAATATCGCGATGATCGGGCTGACCAGCCAGATCTACTTGACGCTCAGAGAATTGGCGCTCGCGCCGGCGGTCGAGGACGGCAATGTCCGCGCGCGCGTGCTTTTCGTGGTGCCCGAATCGGCGGCCGCGAAAGCGCTTCCGGTATTCGAGCGGGAACGATTGCCCTATGTCGTGAAGCCGTTCCAATTCCACGACCTGCTGGAAAAAGTGAGCGACCTGCTGATGGAAGCGGCCGCGCTGGCCGACCCGATCCGCCGCGTGCGCCACGATTCCAGCTTGTCCGAGCGCAAGCGCAAGGAAGGGCGCGCGGGGCGTGAATCCGGCCGGACCATCGCTCAACGGAACACCAGCATGTTCGCCAAGCGCGACGAGTACACCATGACAGAAGAAGAGATCGCGGAATTTGAAAAGACTGAAAAAGAAGAACGCGAATTGAAAAAGAAGAAGGACCCGCAACACGACCGCTATTGATTTCCATCTGGCAGGGCCCAGCATCCAACGAAAGTAATTCAGGAACCAGCGGCGCCCTGGATCGGCTTCCAGATTGTCACCTCGCTCCGATCTGGCGTGGCGGAAAGCAGCTCGGCAGCTGTCTTGTGCAGGGCTGGATGTCTAAATTCTGGAGCAAGCTCGACCAGGGGAACGAGCACGAAGCGGCGTTCGGCCAGGCGCGGATGCGGAATTTCGATTCCGGATTCGTGAATCACTTTTGCATCGTAGAAAAGAATATCGAGGTCGATGATCCGGGGTCCGCGCGGGACTCGCTTGCGGCTGCCCAATTTGCGTTCGATCTCCTGCAGCGCCTCGAGCAGTTGCCGCGCCGCGAGCGAAGTTTCCGCTTCAACAACGCAATTCAAAAACCAGGGCTGCGCGAGAAAATCGACTGGCTCCGTCTCATAAATAGAAGAGCGGCGCAGAACGGGCGCACCAATTCCCTGCAGGGCTTCGATGGCGCGTTCCAGATTCGCGGCCCGATCGCCAAGGTTGGACCCGAGGGAAAGATAGATGAGCTTGCCGTCCGCCATACCAGAGAATGAAACCACAGATGAACACAGATAAACACTGATAAGAGGAAATCTAAAGCAAAATCAGGGTTGAACCCACTGGCGTCAGGGCCAAAGTAATTGGACGCAACCCGGCCTGCCATTTCAGATGCATATTGTCAGATCCAAGAATCTTAATTCCTGAGGTTTTATCAGTGTTGATCTGTGTTCATCCGTGGATTCGGCTTAAAACAAGCCGGGCTGGCGGCGCGGAGGTTCGAGGGCGAAATGTTTGTAGGCGAGCGCCGTGGCTACGCGGCCGCGCTGCGTGCGGTCGAGCAGGCCAAGTTGCATGAGGTAGGGTTCGTAGATTTCCTCGATGGCGTCCTCTTCTTCGCTGATGGAAGCCGCAAGAGTGCTGAGCCCCACAGGGCCGCCCGCGTATTTTTGCAAAATCGTGAGCATAAGGTTGCGATCGACTTCGTCGAGGCCGTGCTCATCCACACCCAGCATCTGCAGCGATTCCTTGGCCACCGCGAGGGTGATGTGTCCTTGCGCGCGGACTTGCGCGAAATCGCGCGCGCGGCGCAGCAGGCGGTTGGCCACGCGCGGCGTGCCGCGACTGCGGCGGGCCATCTCGAACGCGCCATCGTCATCGACAGCGATTCCCAGGATGGAGGCCGACCGGCGCACGATGACCACCAGTTCTTGCGGCGTGTAAAATTCCAGCCGGTGCACGATGCCGAAGCGCGACCGCAGCGGCGCGGTCACCAGGCCCGCGCGAGTCGTTGCGCCGATCAATGTGAAGTGATTCAGGATGAAGGGGTGAATGCGCGCGCCCGCGCCCTGCCCAATTACCAGATCGATGCGGTAGTCTTCCATCGCAGGGTACAGAACTTCCTCGATGGCCGGCATCAGGCGGTGAATTTCGTCGAGAAAAAATACTTCGCGCTGTTCGAGCGAAGTGAGAATCGCGGTCAGGTCGCCCTTGCGTTCGAGAAGCGGCCCGGAACTGGTCTTGATGGTCACGCCAAGTTCGCTGGCGATGATCTGCGCCAGCGTGGTCTTCCCAAGCCCCGGCGGGCCATAGAGCAGGACGTGATCGAGCGCCTCGCCGCGGCTGCGCGCCGCCTGGATGGCGATCTCGATGTTTTCCTTCACCCGCGTCTGGCCAATGTAGTCGGCGAAGCGTTTCGGGCGCACGCTCGCGTCAATGCGCGCGTCTTCGTCCAGCGCCGCGCCTGTGACGATGCGCCTCGCGGGTTGCTCCATTCTCGGCTCGCTTCCTGTTCCGGAACTCATTCCTGATATTCCCCGTGCGTCCTGGATCAGCAATCGTTTCGTCGTGCCGCCCTTATCGAGACTCCATGCGAACTCGGATTCGGTTTATGTAGCGCCCACCTTCAGGCGGGCACGTGCTTGATTCCAAAATGCCCGCCTGAAGGCAGGCGCTTCAAACCCATTTCAATTCTTGGTCCTCACGCAAACCCTTATCGGGCAACCCGTGCACTGGATTGCGTGGGCGCGGTCAATTGTTGCAGGGCGCCACGCAGAAGCGTTTCAAATGTTTCCGAGACGCCGTTTTTCCCCGCCCGCTCGACGGCCTGCTCGGCGGCATGCTGGTCGTAGCCAAGGTTGAGGAGCGCTGAGACAACGTCCCCGGCCGTGCCAGTTGTCGCGACCGGCTTGCGTGAATCTTCGGGAACTTCCATGGCGGCAAGCTTGTCGCGCAGCTCGACGATCATACGCTCGGCCGTCTTGCGTCCCACGCCGGGAATGCGCGTCAGGCGCGCCAGATCGCCGGAGCGGACCGCGGGCACCAGATCGTCCACGCTCATGCCGGAAAGAATTTTCAGCGCCAGGACAGGTCCCACGCCGGAAGCGGAAATCAGCAGCTCGAACAAATGTTTTTCGCGCGCGCTCAAAAAGCCGTAGAGCGATATGGCGTCCTCGCGCACCTGCGTGTGGATCAACAGCGTTACGTTGGAATGAAGATCTCCCAGCGCGTAAAACGTAGAAAGCGGAACGTGCACAAGGTAGCCGACCCCGCCCACATCCACCAGCACCTGATTCGGCCGCTTGTCGCCGAGCGTTCCGCGAAGCTGCGCAATCATCTCGTCTCTACCCGCTGGCGATTATGGCGGCGCGCTGGCCGAGTGTCAACGAAACGCAGGGGAATACCCGTGCACAATGCGCGTTTCAAATCTTTTTTTGCTTCTGATCTGCCTTGAAGGGTGTTCATCCGTGAATCCGTACCGCGAAATCATTCGTCGTGTAGGTGGACCGTATCAATCACGCCGATGACGGCGGAGTCGATGGGAGAGTTGGGGCGGCCGACAGCGGTCATGGCGGAGAAACCTTCTGTGGTCAGCAAAACGCGGTCGCCGATGCCCGCGCTCACGGCATCGAGCGCGAGAACGGGATCGCCGCGGTCCGTGCCGTCGAGCTGCAGAGGCTGGACGACGAGGATCTTGCGCCCTTCGTGCGAGGGCACTTTCTGCGAAGCCACCACATCGCCGATGACGCGGCCGATCAGCATGCGGAGAAGTGTAGGGTCGAACGCCGGCGGGGAGAAGGAAAAAATGTTTCCGCCTAGCGCGTCGTGCTGGAGGCAAACTTCACGCGCCGAGGAGGGTGGAATAGATTTGAGATTTGAGATTTGAGATTTGAGATTTGAGATTTGAGGTTTGAGATTTGAAATTTGAAATTTGTGATTTGAGATGGAGATTTGAGATTTGCGATTCGTGATTTGACATTTGTGATTTGAGATAGAGATTTGAGATCTCAATGGCGAACTGCGCTGGTGCTGAAATGTGGACGAAGAATGGAGGGGGATTTGCGGTTTCAACACATCAATGGGGCTTACTTCTAATTTCTTCCAGCTCCTTCAGGAATGCGTCGCGGTCGCGGCGGGCCTGATCGATTTGCCGCGATTGCGATGTCACGTGGCGCTGGCCGCGGATGGGGGTGTCCTGCAGATGTTGCGCCCAGCCGCGCAGTTGGCGAGAAATGCTTTCGGCCAGTGATTTCAAATCTGAAATTTCGGATTTGAGATCAGAGAACGCGGACATGCGATCCATCACGCAGAGCATCGAACGCACTTCGCCGGCTGATCCGCGGGCGATGTACAAGAATGAGAGGAGCTCATTCGTTGTGCCGCGTTCAAATCCTTCCCCGATATTGTTGGAAACGGAAAGCGCGGCGCGCTCGATTTGGTCGCGCAGGCTGCGATGGCGGCGAAGAGGTGTCTTTTCTCCCATGGCGAATACGCGAACGGCCAGGCCGGATGCAGCTTGCCAGACGGGAAGATCTTCGAATCGCTCGTATTTCATGGGGCTCCAGAGGGAGGCCAATTTCAACCATTCATGAAAACTAGCCAACGTTGCGATGGCCGATGCCTAGCCGCCCTTGGAAGAGGGTCGACTCATATTATGTCACCATTCATGCCTATTGAGAAGGGAGAGCATTTGAGATTTGAGATAATTCACGGGCAATAGTGAACACTTCGATCTCAAACTGCTGCTTCGCGCTCTTACGATGGGAGATTTACGGAATCGACGATGCCGACGATGGTGGCTTCGGTGGGCAAATTGGCGGGGAGGAAAGGGAAGCTGGCTTCCCGGCCGCGGCACCAGTAGATGGTTTCGCCGGTGCCGGCGCCGACGGCGTCCAGGGCGATGACCGGGCGGCCCTTGTCGCGGCCCTTGCGGTCGAGCGGCTGCACGATTAAAAGTTTTTGCCCTATGAGCGCGGGATCTTTCATGGTGCAGACCACGTTGCCGATGATGCGTCCGAGGTGCATGTTATTTTTTCCTCGCGGCGGCGAGTTCGGCTTCGTGGAGCGCGTCGAGCATCACTTCATCGACGATGCCGATGATCGCGGCATCCACGGGCCTGTCCTTGCACTCGGCGGCGTTGCGGGCGGAGCTGCCGGTCACGACCAACACCGTTTCGCGGAATCCGGAATCCACCGTGTCGACGGCGATGAGGTAACCGGATTCATCGTCCCCCTGCGGAGAAATTGGTTTCACGACGAGGAGCTTCTTGCCGTCCAGGCGCGCATCTTTGCGCGTCGAAACCACGGTGCCGACAATGCGAGCGAGAATCATGAAGCCAGCGTCAACCTCAAATCCAAAACTTCATCCAGCAAGACACCGGAAACAGCGACAATATTCAAGAGCCAATCACGAGAAGCGCTCAGAGACACCATCAGGCGCCGCGCAACGGCATGCCGCACGTCGCGAGTTTGCGCGCGATGCCGTCTCGCGCGCCTAGTGTCCGGCGGCGACGGCCGTCTTCCCGATGGGAAGCACGTCTTCGAGCGACTGATGCGGCCGTGGGATGACATGGACGGCCACCAGTTCGCCGACGCGCCGCGCAGCGGCCGCTCCGGCGTCCGTCGCGGCCTTCACCGCGGCAACGTCGCCGCGGACCATGGCCGTCACATAGCCCGAACCGATTTTTTCCCAGCCGACGAGCGTGACCTTGGCCGCCTTGACCATCGCGTCCGAGGCTTCAATCATCGCGACCAGGCCGCGGGTCTCGATCATGCCGAGTGCTTCGCCCATTCTTTTTCCTCCGTCGCCGGCCGTCAGAAAATCTCGGCGGGCGCACCAGCTGAAAAATCCGATGGCCTGAAATTCATGCGCTGCTGCGCACGCTTAACGCAGCGCGCGGTCTTTGCGCACCGCTTCTTCGATCAACGCTTCAAGCTCTTCGCGCGTGATGGAAATGCGTTCCGGCCGAGATTCGCCGTCCCCCGCGTTGTCGCTCGTGACCGGACATCCCGGAATCACCGTGGACGCGGTCGATGTGCCGTAACGCGCGCGCGCGACGAGCAATTTTTCCACATCGCGCCCAGAAAGCAAGACTTGTTTGCCCATCAACGCCGTCATGTACGACACCTGCGCGAAATGCTCGACCGTTTCCATGCGGAAAAAAGCGGTCAGCAGATCGGGCCCGCAGGTCACCACGCCGTGGTTGGCCAGGAGAATCGCGTCGTAATGCTGGACCATGGGTTCCAGCGCGTCGGAAAGTTCCTGCGTCCCAGGCGTGCCGTATTGCGCGACCGGGATGCAACCCAGAGCGATGATCAGTTCGCTGAGCAGCGCCTTGTTGAGAGGAATTCCCGCGGCGGCGTGCGCAGTCGCCGTTGGCGGGTGCGCATGGACCACCGCATGGACGTCGGGCCGGCGATTATAAATCAAGAGATGCATCGCCAGTTCCGAGGAAGCTTCACGGCGTCCGGCAAGCTTGCGGCCCCGCAAATCGGTGATCACCAGATCGTCCGGGACCATCATGCCCTTGCTGATGGCCGTCGGAGAAGTGAGCACGCGGCGCGAATCGAGACGCACGGAAATATTGCCGTCGGTCGAGGCCACAAAGGCGCGGCAGTGAGTCCACCGACCCGCCGTGCAGATGTCGCGGCGGTGTTCGTCCTCGGACTTCACCGCTCCCGGAGAGATGGAATCGGGAATCATCGGTTAGGGATGGTTATTTGCAACCTCGCTGTTTCGGCAATTTTCCCGGCGCGGTCCGGCTTCCAGCAGGCTGCGGACGGGCCGCGATATAGTACTCCTGTCAGGCGTAAATTCCACGTTCCTTCAGCGCAAAAGCGACGCGGTCGATCGCGAGCATGTACGCGGCGACGCGGTTATTCACGTGATGAGTTTCCGCGTAGCGCACCACTTCATCAAAACTACGTTCGAGGACGTCCTTTAATCGGTCGTTCACTTCCCTTTCGCTCCAGAAATATCCCTGGCGGTCCTGCACCCACTCGAAATAGCTCACCGTCACGCCGCCGGCGTTGGCCAGTATATCGGGAACCACGAAGATCCCCTTGCGGTCCACAATATCGTCCGCCAGCGCCGTGCACGGCCCGTTCGCGCCTTCGCACAGGATGCGGGCCTGCAAGCGGTGCGCGTTCTCGGAAGTGATCTGGTTTTCCACGGCCGCGGGAATGACGACCTCGGCGGGCTGGAACAGAATTTCACTCGCGCTCATTTTCGCGCCGCCATCGGGGAAATCCGGGAGCGGTTTGCGCTGGCCAATCACCCAGTCCAATAATTTCGGAACATCAAAGCCGGTTTCGTTGTAGAGCGCTCCATGGATGTCGGCCACGCCCACGATTTTGTAGCCGGCCTCGTGCAGCAGTTTCGCGGCCATCGAGCCTACATTGCCGAACCCTTGCACGATGACGCGCGTGTTCACGCGCATCATGCGAAATTTGGCCAGCGCGCGGTCGCAGTTGATGAGGACGCCGCGTCCCGTGGCTTCGTGGCGCCCGCGCGATCCGCCGAGATCGATGGGCTTGCCGGTCACCACGGAAGTCTCCGTGTGGCGCACGTGCATCGAATACGTGTCCATGATCCAGGCCATGGTCTGCTCGTTGGTTCCCAGATCGGGCGCGGGCACATCGCGCTCGGGGCCAAACCACTCGATGAGTTCAGCCGTGTAACGCCGCGTGATGCGCTCCAACTCGCCGTTGGATAATTTTTCGGGATCGCAAATCACGCCGCCCTTTGCTCCGCCAAAGGGAATGTTGACCACCGCGCACTTCCAGGTCATCCAACTGGCCAGCGCGCGAACTTCATCCAGCGTCACGGTGGGAGCAAATCGAATGCCGCCCTTGCCCGGCCCGCGAACGATGGAATGATGCACGCGGTAACCGATGAAAACTTCCAGGCGGCCGTTATCCCGAACCACCGGAATATAAACAGTGATTTCCTTGTTCGGATATTTCAGGAAGCGGTACAGCCCCTCTTCCAATCCCAATTTGCGGGCGGCCGCTTCAAAACGCGCGTCGGCCGATTCATAAACATTGAATTCGTTGTGCACAGCAAGCGTGGCCATGGAAAACGCTCCTCTTAAACCAGCAGCGTTGCATTTGCAACCTGCAAGGAAACTCCCCACGCGGTGAGGCCGGCCCATACTGCAAAAATATTCCGGCGAAAGGACCTGTCACCGCCAGTATACGAATCAAACCGCGCCCCGCGCAAGGAAAGGAATTAACCTGGGAGAGGATTTAACCCGATTATTTTGACGAGGATTCAAAATTTGGCAGCCGTACCCCGCACGCAGTTTGGCGCGCGATATGTTGTGGCGCCGGCGTCCCGCCGGCGTTTTTGAAATTTGTGGAGGTCAGAAAATCGCCGGCAAGATGCCGGTGCCACAAAAATCCCCCCGCATCACCACCAGGAGTGTGATCAGAAATAAAATGGGGAGTGCCATCTGAAGGGATCGATTTGGTTCAGTGGGCGGGAGGGCGGCGCGCGACGAATTCCTCGATCAGGAGCTGCGCAAGACGCGCCGAGTCATGCCGCACGACGCCGTGTTCCTCGAGCAGATTGTCGAGCAGGCAGTGCACTCCTAAGCCCTGCAGATCCTGGATATCCACGCGGACGGGCTCAGCGCCACGCGCGCTATAACGGCGGGCTACTTCCGTGGAGATGAGCTGGTTGCTCGCAACAACCCAGTCAATGAACTTGCGCCGCGTGTGGCCGTAAATGACGCGCACGTGGTCGGCGAGCGAATAATCTTGTGTTTCTCCCGGCTGAGTCATCAGGTTCGCAATCAGAACACGGGTCGCGGAGGATTTCTCAATCGCCTCGGAGACGCCTGAAACCAGGAGATTCGGCAGAATGCTGGTATAGAGAGACCCGGGGCCGATCAGAATGAGGTCCGCTTGACGGATCGCCTCCAGCACTTCGGGAAGCGGGCGGACGCGGCGAGGGCGCAGGCTCAGGCGGCGAATTTTCTTCCCACTTTTCGCGATGCGCGTTTCGCCCAGAACAATTTTCCCGTCCGTCATCACCGCTTCCAGGGAAACATTTTCCAGTGTGGTCGGAAAAATCCGTCCCCGGATGGCCAGAACCTCTCCACTGACCCGCACGGCCTCGGCAAAATCGCCTGTCACGTGGCTGAGCGCCGTGAGGAACAGATTTCCAAAACTGTGCCCACGCAAACCGCGGCCCGCATGAAAGCGGTATTGAAACAGGCGGCCGAGCAAAGCTTCATCCTGCGAGAGCGCGACCATGCAATTGCGAATGTCGCCCGGGGGAAGCACTCGATATTCGCGGCGCAGGCGGCCCGAGCTTCCTCCATCATCGGTGACCGTGACGATCGCGGCGAGATCGCTGATCGGATGGCGTTCCGACTCCTGTCGCCGCCGCGCGAGGTAGTGCTTCAGGCCGCGCAGCAGCATCGAAAGCCCGGTGCCTCCGCCAATCGCGACCACGCGCACTCCACCCGGGGCCACGCTGCGTTTTCGCGTTCTTTTTTTCATCGGGATCGCATCGCTATGGAGCGAATTCGCGGCGCAACTGGTTTCAAACGCCGGAGGCTTCGCGCTCGGGGTAGAGCAATTCGGTAAAGCGGGGATCTTCCTGCAGAAATGCGAAGTCTTCGTCGTTGCGCGCGTGGTAGCGATTCTCCGGACGCAACTGAATCGCGACTTTCAAATTTTCCATCGCCGATTCCGCTTCTCCGGTCAAGCAATCCAGCGCGGCCATCGCATAGAAAACGTAATCGGCCTTGGGCGCAAGCTTGCGCGCGCGCAGCAAATGATCGCGCGCTTCGTCCCAGCGTCCCAGATTCATCATGGCCACTCCCGCCTGGTAGTGCTCTTCCGGCGTGCGCACGGAAGGGGCGGGTTGCTTGGCCATGCGCTGTTCAACGATGCGGAGATGAACCCGTGCGCGATCCGCCAACTCCTTGCTCGGGCCCGACTGGACCTTTTCGAGTAACTCTTTGGCCTTCACAAATTTTTGTTGGTGGAAATGCTGGACAGCCTGCTCGTACGTTTTCAATTGCTGCTCGAATTGGGGATCGACCATCTGGCGAACCGCTTCCGCATGCGCGGCGATCTTGCTGTCTTCCTTGCTTTTCAATGCCTTACGAGTTCTCGAAGGGGCCGCTGCCCCGTGTCTCGCGTGTTTTGTCGTCTTTCCCGTCCGCGCCATTTTCCGCAGTCTAACAGAGGTCTCAAGCATCGTCAACGCGGCTGCTGGCAAGCGAAGGGGAAGAGCAGTATTTTCGCTTCCCCCGCAGACACGAATTATTTCTTTGGAGCGGCGGCTTTTGGCGGCGCCGGCGTCGCAGCGGTCGTCGTTCCGACCGGAACGGGTTCGGGAACCAACAATATTTTAGCGGAATCCGGAAGCTTATCCGCGTTGGCCACGAAAAGCGCAACCTGCCACATCTGCGTGTCGTCCAATATGCCCTTGAAGGTCGGCATCCCGGTCAGGCGGATGCCGTTTTTTACTTTCCAGTAACTTTCCTGAGGAGGATCGTCGGTGACGCCCTTGCCCTTGAACATCAAGGTCGCGTCGGGGTAAAAATTGCCGGACACCGCTGGAGGGGGCTGGTTGGGCAGACCGTGGCACCCGGAGCAATTGTCCCTATAAAGCTTGGCGCCCGCCACATAGTTATCTTCACTGGTCTGAATAGGAGGCGCCGGAATATTTGCTTTATCAATATGCGCACCGAGCGATCGGCTGGCCATCTTCCGCTCCATCATCATCGGCGGATCTGCCACAGCCGCGGGAGCCATCCCGGAAACAAAGTAATAGTAAAGCCCGCCCGCGAATAACGCAGCTCCTACCAGCACGCCAACCACGAAACCTTTCATATGCGGTTTTCTCCTCTACTGGGAATTAGGCACAAGAGTATAGACCAATCGTTTTCTTTTTCCGCAATCAAAACATTAGAGAGGCGCACCTTCCCGGTGCTCGCTCAAACCCCTCGAAAAGATGCCCGCCCATTCAGCCGGGTTGAATAGAGCGGAGAACACCATGAAATGGACGCAAGCCGATCCCCTGCAAAGTTGCATCAAATGTGCTTGTCAGGGAACCAGCGACGGGCCGCCGGGGCCCTTCCAATGCCTGGCGAGCAACTTGTGCTGGTTTGAGGATTGGCCTGCTTACATGCGTGTGTTATAAAAGAGAACCCGGTTCGACCGGACAACTGTGCCTTTTATCAATTTTCCTGCTCGCGAAATTAACTGCAAGCTGGTCTATTACGGCCCCGGTCTGGGCGGTAAGACGGCCAACCTGCAGTGGATCTACGACCACACTGGGGCCGCGCAAAAAGGGAAGATGATTTCCCTGGCGACGGAAACGGACCGCACGCTTTTTTTTGATTTTCTGCCGATCGACCTGGGCACCGTCCGCGGATTTAAAACCAGGATTCATCTTTATACCGTACCCGGCCAGGTGTTCTATGAGGCCAGCCGCAAGCTGATCTTGAAAGGCGCCGACGGCGTGGTCTTCGTCGCGGATTCGCAAGAAGAACGCCTTGACGCAAATCTGGAAACGCTTGACAATTTGCGCGAACACCTCAAGGAACATAAACTCGACTTCAATACTATTCCCTACGTCCTGCAGCTCAATAAACGCGATCTCCCCGGGGTCCTTTCCGTGGCAGACCTCAGCAAGCAACTGCAGGTAAAAGGCGAGCCCGTGAATGAGGCCGTTGCCATCACCGGCCAGGGCGTGTTTGAAACGCTGCGCGAAGTTGCCAAGCTGGTCCTCGCCGAACTGAAAAAGGGCGGCTAATCTTTCTTCCTTCACCTGCATCGGGCAACCCTCCCCGGTAGTTCGCAGCACGGCGCCACGAATTTGCAAACTAGGATAAGGCGGCCCCGCTGCTCCTTCGGACGAGTGCATTCGCGTCGCAGCAACTATTCGCGAAACTGTCCCTGCGAGCAGTGGACTTTCCGGTACGGCGCGCGCAATTTCTTCCTTCCCCTCTTTCCGCGGGATTTATAATTGAGTGGCGGGTTCCTGATTTCGTGCGGGACTCGCGACCAGCCATGAGTTCCTTGCCACCTATTTCCCCCGCGCACAAGCCCGATCCCTCCTCGAAGGCGAGCCTGCCCGAGCTACAAGCGAAACTGCGTAACCTGGAGCGGCGGGACTGGTGGCTCTGGAGCATGGCTGTCATCGTCATGCTGCTGCTGACGTTTGCCGTCTTCACCATGAGCTTTCCGGGCCTCGTCAAAGTGGACGACCCATTCTTCCAAGCTAGCCTGGATCGCGCCGTCCGCGGCCTGATTGGGCTGGTTCTGATCTTCAACGGTTACACCATCTATCAGCAGGTCACGGTGAAGCGGTTGCGGCGGGATTTCTCCAAAAAAATCGAAGAGATGCGTATCCTGCAAGCGCGCGCGGAGGAGTTCGAGCAGTTGGCAATGTTCGACGCCCTGACAGGCCTTGCCAACCGTCGCTCCGCGGAAGGGCGCCTGGCATCGGAGGCCGCGCGTTCCGAGCGTTACGGCCACGCTCTGACCGTGATTTCCTTCGATCTGGACAAGTTCAAGCAAATTAACGATACCTACGGCCATCCCGCCGGAGACCAGGTCCTCAAGGAGTTCGCCCGGCGCCTCACCTGTGTGACCCGCAAATCGGACATTGCCGCGCGCATGGGAGGAGACGAGTTCCTGGTCCTGCTCCCGGGATGCACTTCCAACCACGCGCAAATTCTTCTGGACAGGCTGCGTCCCATGGAAACTGAATACGCCGGCACGAAAATTCAGATTGGCTTCTCGGCAGGATGGGTGGGATACGAGAAGGGCGAAACCACGGAACAATTTCTGGAGCGCGCCGATCGCATCCTGTACGCGGCAAAGCGCTCAGGAAAAGCGCGCGAAAAGGATGCCCTGAGCGTCTTATAATTGGAGCGCGCGCAAACGCAAAAACTGCGTTTGCTCGAGTCGTTTTGCGCCACTTTTGTGGTCGAACCGAATAGGTTCTTAAGCCAGTATTACTATTCGATGCACAAACCGCCTTCAGTCTTCGCCAGATTGATTTAGGCCGTGTTATAAGAACTTAATGTGTCGTCAAGCGCAGATCGCCGGAATCCCCGGGGTTTCGGAATAATGGAAAACACCACGACTCGCAGACGCAGCCAGCGCCTGTTTCTTCAGGTTCGCGTGATTCTGGAAGGGAAGAGGGCCAATAAGTCTCCTTTCACCGAGGAAACTCACACCATCGTCCTGAACGCGCATGGGGCGCTGGTGGAAACCAGTGTCCCGTTGGATCCGGGCCAGGTCGTCAGCCTGCAAAACATTGTGACCGGCGAGAAAGTCGAATGCTCGGTAAAGCTGGTCACACCCAAAGAGGCCAAGAAATTTAATACCGCCATCGAATTCACGAAACCTAATGCGGACTTCTGGCGCATAAGCTTTCCCCCGGATGATTGGTCCCCGAAGAATCTGTCTTGAATTGAACGCCTAAATTACCGGAAAGCATCCCAGGTCTACGGCAGCCTTTGCTGCCCCAAGTGTAAATCCCATGGGAACAGTCAGATACGGTGTAATCAGATCAGTTCGAGTATCGAACCGGCCTGGACCTGAAAATCAGGGGATAGGCACCTAAAAAAGGGAGGTGATAACCAGATTGGTCATCACCTCCCGGGGTGGGGTGGGGTGTTGCTGGGTAAACTCGATCAATTAAAACCGATAATTGCCTTTGCTGATTCGTGAAATTTCAGTGGTACAAAACCCGACTCTCAAATCTGAGTGAGGAAATAGCATACCATGCAGGTCGTGTCAACAACGAAATTTGCGAAAGATTTACGATCCTGAGGTTGGTACTGATCACGCAGGCAGGGCGGAAGTTGCGGCGGCAGCATCGAGGACCTCACGGACGCGGCGGCAAAGCGTCGCCGGGCTGTAAGGTTTGCGCAGGACCGCCACGCCGCGCTCCAGCAGGTCCGCCAGCACGGCCGTTTCATTGCTATAACCTGTTGTAAATACAACAGATACACCAGGACGGAGGGCCTTGATGGCGGCAAAAACTTCCGGCCCGCTGCGCTGCGGCATAATCACATCCAGCAAAACCAGCCCGATGCGGTCATGGTTCGCGGTAAAAACCTCGATGGCTTCCTGGCCATCGCGCGCAATCAGAACGTGATATCCCTTTGCCTTCAGGACGGATTGCGCCATCTCGCAAATTCCATCGTGATCGTCGGCGAGCAGTATCGTTTCCGTGCCGCCGCGGGCCGGCAAGGCATCCAGAAAAGTTGGGCGCAGCTCACCTTGCTTGGGGGTTTCGTTGACCGGGAGGAAAACTCGGAATGTACTGCCATGGCCGGACTCGCTTTCCACCAGAATAAATCCGCAGTGCTGTTTGACGATGCCGTAGACAGTGGCAAGCCCCAGGCCGATCCCCTTGCCCGTTCCCTTGGTGGTGAAGAAAGGCTCGAAGATTCTTTCACGTGTGGCGGCGTCCATGCCGGCCCCTGTGTCGCTTATGCGGAGTTCGGCAAAGAGCCCCGGCTGGAGTCCGGAAGCGCCGCGGCAGTCCTCTTCGGAAAAGGCGACGTTATGCGTTTCGATGGTGATGCGGCCGCCTTTGGGCATGGCGTCGCGAGAATTGATGCAAAGATTCATGAGCACTTGCTCGATCTGCGTCGGATCGGCCCGCACGACCGACAAATTTTCTTCCAGGGCCGTTTTGATCTCGATGTCCTTACCAATCACTTTGTCGAGCAGGTTTATTACGTCGCGCACCGTTTGATTCAGGCTGAGACTGCGCGGTTCAAGAATCTGGCGCCGCGCGAATGCCAGCAGCTGCTGGATGAGCGCCGTGACGCGGTCGCATTGAAAATGAATTTTTTTGAAATAATTCTCCAGAGTCGCATTGCCGGAAGCGGCTTGCTCCTCTCCCAATTCCGCCCATCCCAGAATTGCGCCGACCACATTGTTGAAATCGTGCGCGATCCCTCCGGCAAGCTGGCCGAAGGCCTCGAATTTCTGCGCTTGCTGCAACTGCTGTTCGAGTGCGCGGCGCTCGGTCATGTCTCTTGAGACGGTGGCGACGAAGCGCGGCTCGCCGCTTTGCGGGTCTTTAACCTGGAATCCCACAAAGTCCATGGGCAGGGACTTTCCGGTCTGGCGATGGCGGAAACGCAATTCTCCTTCCCAGTGTCCGGACGAATAAAGAGCCGGCAAAATTGTGCCATGCACCAGGGGCAGATCGTCCCAGACGACGTAATCGAGGGAATGCGTCCCTTTCACCGCCTCCGCGCTCTCGATCCCCAGTATGGCGCGGCCCGCGGGGTTAACGTATTGCACGTTGTCGTGAAGATCGGCCACGGCGATGAAGTCGCGGCTGTATTCCACCAGCGTAAAAAATTTCTGCTTCTCTTCTTCCGCCCGTTTTCGTTCGGTGATGTCCTGAGCCACAACGAGTGCGGCGGCGTGTCCGGAGTATTCCATCTGCCCGAGAAACATTTCCACGTCGATTACCGATCCATCTTTTTTGCGGTGGCGCCACTGGCTCCCGTGTAAAGCTTCCGGAGTGCCGCTCTGAAAAGCTGCCAACAATTTCACAACTTCCTCGGCCGGATGCAGGTCGGGGGCGCTCATCTGCAGAAATTCCATCTGTTCATACCCGTAATGGCGAAGCGCCGCATCATTCACCTGAAGAAATTGCAGCGTCTCCTTCTCGAAAACCCACATGGGCAGGGGATTGTGGGCAAAGAGAAAGAGAGAGTTGGCTTCGCTTTGCCGCAGCGCCTGCACCATCAAGTTTCGGGCGTCGCGAAGAGCCCTTTCCTCCAGCACCCTGGCCACGACCAGCGGAAGGCGGGCCAGGTGCTCCTTCAAAACATAATCCGTGACGCCCTGCTTGATGCACTCGACGGCCACTTCTTCGCCGAGGATTCCAGTAACCAGAATGAAGGGAACATCATGTCCGGCCTGGCGCATTGCGGAAAACGCGTCCATGCCGGTCCAGCCCGGAAGACGGTAATCCGCAAGAACGATATCGAAGGGAAAACGCCCGAATTGCCGCGTGAGTTCCGCGCGCGTGGACACAATTTGCGGCTTGCAATGAAATCCGAAGCGTTCCAACGCCTGAAGATTCAACTCAGCATCGGCCATGGACCTCTCAATTAGCATCACGCGCAGAGGCGCATTCATGTTCCACAACTTGGTCAGCGAAGCATGCGCAGTCGTTTGGCTCATGCGCGCTTCTCCATGCGATTGGTCACGGCTTGGCGCAGGGATGGCTGATCTGCGGGCAGCCAGTGAACGCCCGGGGCATACAACGTTTCGCGAAAGTGATGCGCCAGGGGTATAAGGATTGGCGGGGTAGAAATTGGAACCAGGGAATCCGATACCGCGTGCAGCCCGATTTGGCTCCAAGTCCGCAAATAGCAAACGCCGTGCGGGATGAAGCACCCCGGAAAAATCAGGTCTTTGACGAACTGCATTCTTCCCCCGTCCTGTCCTGCCTGGCAGTGGAGTAAAGAGAAGTACGCGAATGTACGCACTTCCCGGCGGACACTCCACGGCCTATCTATCGGCAATTCAAGGGGCCGGCTTCAGTGGGCTGACATGAGCCGATGCGGTTGGCCAGAAGGTGCTAGGCGTGGGTCGAATGTTTGAGGGCCGGCGAATCGGAGCCGCGTAATTGTTTCTTGCGCTTTTCTTCATACATTTGCGTATCGGCGATCCGGAGCATTTGATCGAGCGACGGCTGGTGAACCACAGGCACGTCAGCGATCCCCACACTCAGGGAAAGCCGGAAACGCCAGGAGGAGAGCGCATTGATGAAATCCGTGCGCTGCAGCAGGCGCGTGCGGACTTGCTGGGCGGAGTCCTCCCCGGCATCCGTCATCAGGACGCAGAACTCATCGCCACCAAGCCGCGCCAGAATATCCGATTGGCGAAAGCAAGCGCGCAGAACATTGGCCGTCACGATCAACGCGCGGTTGCCTTCCAGGTGTCCGTAGAAATCGTTGATCAGTTTTAAATCGTCCAAATCCAGGTAGATAAGCAGCGCCGCGCCCTTGCGCTGAATCATGCGCAGATGCTGCTCGGCCAGCGCCAGAAATCCGCGGCGGTTATGAAGCCCGGTGAGATCGTCGATCAGGGAAAGATTTTGCAAATTCCTCTGCAGGCGGTGACGCTCGATCGAGTAGCGCAGCGCCCGCACCAGGCCAGGGCTATCCAGGCGATCCTTGACCAGAAAATCCTGCGCGCCTTGCTGCAACGCCTCGATGGCCAAGGGTTCGTCTTCCGAGTCCGCCAGAACGACCACGGGCGTATCCGGCGCAGCGGCACGCGCGGCTTGCACATAGGCCCTGCCCTGCCGCGCCTTGCAACCCAATTCGAGCAGCAAAACATCCGCTGCATCGATGGTCAGGCGCTCGGCGGCAAAGTCGAGGTCCGCGACGTGCGCAATGTGAAAAAGGGTGGATTGTTCCGTGTCCAGCAGCCCGCGAAGACGGCATGCCTCCTTCGCTTCCCCTACCAAAAGAATCCGGATCGGGATCCCGTTCATTGACACCGTGCAGCCTCAAGATTCCCATTCCGGGCTGGTCTGACCTGAGTTCCGGAAATGCAAGGCCAGCCTCGACGCAAGCCTTCGCGGGACGCAAAGGTGCCGGCAAGCTGGGCGAACTAGGGAATCTACTTTCTGGAAGGGGGGACTCAGTCTCATCCACTGCGGAGGAGTTGTCAAGACACGTAACGGGGTGTGAACTTTGGAAGGCAACCCCGTCAGGACCCGCCATAGCGTCGAAATCTACTCGCGCAATAGGGATGCGGGCTCGGTAAGAAAGGGGCTAATCACCAGAATGCCGTCCAGATCTTGGTTCGATTGCAAGTCCTCCGTCAGGAGATACCGGCAACCGGCAGATTTTGCAGCGGCCACGATGAGTGCATCCCAATACGAAAGTTGATAACGGTCTTGTAGCTTCCAGCCTCGTTCCAGAATCGCAGCATCCACCGCTACGGGTCCCCACGCCAGCAGATCTTTTACTTCGGCGCGCGCCTCGTCGCGACCCTCCGGCCATTTTCGGGTGGCCTTGACATAAAACTCCTGCAGCACCTGAAAACTGATTCTTCCCAGGCGGTTCTTCCACAGTTCCTCCCGCCAGACCCGGGCCGCCAGTTGCTTGTTCAGGTCCGCTCGGTCGAGCGCGTAAAGGAAGACATTCGTATCAACGAAGACCGGCGCGGTCATGGGCTTCCTCGCGCGACGGGTAGCGGCCATCGGTTTTGAGGAAGGCCTTGCGAGTTAGAGCGCGACGCATGGCTTTCTCATAGCCGTCGCTATGGAGCATTTGCTCTTTGAGAATCGTTCCCAGCAATCGCGAGACGCTGGTGTCTTTTCGAGCCGCTTCGATGCGGGCCCAGCGGGCCACCGGTTCCTCCAGCGTGACGGTGACGTTGCGCAATTTAGTTTTCATTACACGAGTATAGTGTAACACGAGTTTCGTGTCAAAGCGAATCGTGGCCGCAGAGACGCGGGCAAAACTGCCCCGATGGAAGTCGCTTGCGGGCCCTCGCTCCCCGCACCGACGCGACTCTAGACCCACACCCTTCACGAAGAGTGTGAAGAGTGCGGCACCCGGAGATGCACTTCCCAAAGACGTGCGTTCATCGATGACTACTTGGTTTGATTGCGTGATTGGCTTAGCAAGTTGACAAACAGGCGGAAGGCGCCGGCGTTGCCCTCGGGCAACTGGCGCGAGAAAGAGAGGCCCGTATAGATGTAGGTGCCTTTGCCGGTGCGGGTCCAGACGAGGCTGCCCATTAGGTCTTTTTCGCCGGGATCGCGCATGGTGAGCACGGTGTGGTATTGCGCGTCCCACTTTTCCCAGAAATACAGGCCGCGCTCCTGCACCCAGCCGTCGAAATCGTGGGGCGCGATTTTATTCGGAAAATTCAGGAGCGGGCTGGCGGGATCGGTGTAATTCACCGCCGCGTTTTCGTCGGTGACGCGCGGCCCGGGGCCCATCGTCGCCGTGAAGGGAGCGGGCTTGAGTGCGTCCCAGACCGCGGGCCGCTCGTCCAGCACGACGAGCGTGCCGCCGCCCGCGGCGTACTCCAGCAGGCGCGCATTCGAGGCGACCACGTCGGAGCGCAATTCATACGCGCGCATGCCGACCACGACGGAGTCGAACCGGCTGAGGTCGCCGAAGGCCACGGCATTGGCGTCGAGCATCTCGACGTCCACGCCCACGCGGCGCAACGAATCCGGGATGGCGTCGTTGTCGGCGGAAATGTAGCCCACGCGCAGATGTTCCGGCAGGGCGATGGAGAACACGTGCACGGGCACCGTGGCGGGCGCGCTCCACAAATAGGTGGGCAGCGAGGGCAGCGGCACGAGCGATGTTTCGTATTTTTCCTCGCCGCGTTTCGCAAAGGCTTTCAACTCGTAATTTCCCGCCGCAATTTTTGATGGCGGCGTGACGGTAAGGTGAACGAGGCGATCGCCCGCGCCGGAAAATTCGACGGCCTGCGGCGCAGGGGCATTCCAGCCGGAAGGCACTTCAACCCCGACGCTGACTTTCGACGAGGTCTGCGCAAAGGAATGCACGCGAGCGAAAACTTCAAACTGTTTCGGCTGGCGCGACTCGACGACCACATATTGCTCGGGCTGCGGAGTGAGTTCGACTGGCGGAACGATGCGCAGCGGGTAGCTCAACACGCTGACGGTAGTGGCGTGCAGGCTCTGTACGGGCGCGGTGAAGTCAAAGGCGTAGCCATCCGCCTCGACGTGCGTGCACACGTGGACGAACGCCGGAGGAAACGGATAAATGAAGTCGCCCGGCGAACCGGGCATCTTCGCTCCCGCGGGAACCGCAACCGTGAAATTGGTCGACCCGTCTTTTTCTTCCTGCTTTGTAATGTTCCACCCGGACGGGAACGTGAGAACAGGTTTTGAAAACGTGGCAGGCAGATCGGGGCGATACGTGATTTGGGCGCGCACGCTGAAATTTTCACCGGCCACGAGTTCACTACGATCGGAATTGGACACGATCTTCACGGCTGCGGCGTCGGCCAGCGCATGATTGATTCGTTCGCGAACTTGCGCCAGTTCCCACTGCGCGTCCGTCGCGCGTGGATCCGCCGAGGATTTTACCCGGGCTTCAAGCGCCGCAATCTGTTTTCCCGCCGCGGCGATGGAGCGCACGGCGCCCGGCCAATCCAGTTTTTCCGCCGCCATGCGAGCCTGGTCGAGCGCATGGTCGGCGGCCGCGAGCGAATCCTCAGCCGGCACCGGAATCACGCGGGCGAGCGAAGTGAGCGGCTGCGCAAAATCGGAAGGCGAAGGCGCGCCGCCGCTCGGCCGCTTCAGGCCATACGGGCGGCGTAGGAAGGGGGAATTGAGGAACGGCGTCACGCCTTGCGAGCGGTGATGCAGGTAGCCTTCCAGCGCGATGTCGCGGTAACTCAGCCCCCAAATCGGGGAAATTTCATCGGCGGGCACGACCCACGAACCGGTGTAGTCCACCTTTTCGTCCTGCGCGGTCGCGCGCACCGGATCGAGAATCAACTCGGCTTGCCACGGCTTCAGTCCTTCAGCAATCTGGTCGGGATACTTGGTGGGATCGGCCGCGGCCTCTACGGCTTTCGGCGTTTGATAGCCGGAGTCCTGATGGTTGCCGTGGCCGGTTTTCTGTTCTCCCCAGCCGTTGATAACAATTTGCGGGCGCAGCATGCGAATCACGCGCACCATGTCTTCCAGCTCGACGCCATTCCATTTTTCGAGTGTTTCCTGAAGCGTCTTTGAAAATCCAAAATCGACGACGCGCGTAAAATAGAGGCGCGGCCCTTCGACATTCATCGCCGCGGAAAGCTCGGAGCTGCGCAGGATGCCGAGTTGCGCGCCCTGCTCGGGGCCGATGGCGTTCTGGCCGCCCTCGCCGCGATTCAGCGTCAAGAGCGTCGTGTCCGTGCCCAGCGCGTGAGGCAGATAGGTGAGCAGCGTGGAGGCTTCGTCATCGGGATGGGCCACGGTGAACAGAACGCGCGTCACCACGCGCGCTTTTTGAATGGATTCCAGCGTATCGGCGACGCTTTGCCCGCGCCCGGGCGCGGGAGCTTCCTGCTGCGCGGATACACGCGTCAATACCAGAGCCAACGCGCAGAGCACGCCCAGCAGCGAAAACAATCCGAATTTTTGCCACTGTCTCATTGCTGCGCCTCCCCGACCACGGTCGGGGCGAACGGCCAGATGCGCCGGTATCGCGCCTGAATCATATACGTAAGGATCCCCAAAGCAATCACCCCAAGCCCTCCAAGGGCGAATACCCATCCGGTGGAATAAAACAACGCCACCCAGCCCAAAATCGCCAATACCGCCGGCCAAGGATAGAACCACATCTTAAAGGGAAGCCGCTCCGGAGGCCAGCGCCGCCGCAAAATCATCACGCCCACGCCCTGGCTGATGAACTGCACGATCAGTCTCACGGCGATGATCGCTTTGATCACGCTCGATAGACGGAACAAAACGCTGAACGCGAGCGAGGCGGCGCCCAGGAAAAGCAGCGACACGTGCGGGAAATGTTTCTTGGGATGGACGCGCGCAAAGACCCGGAAAAAATTGCCGTCCTCGGCCGCGGCAAAGGGCACGCGCGAGTAGCTGAGCAGCGTGGTGAACAGCGAAGCGAACGCGATCCACAAAATCATGATGGTGGCGAACGCGGCGGCCCGCGCGCCGTACAGCCGCTCGACAAACGTGCTCACAATGTATTGCGAATTCTGCGCCTCACGCCACGGCACCACGCCCAGGATGCTCGTCTGCATGGCCAGATACAGCACGGCGATTCCCGCAATTGACAGCAGAATCGCGCGCGGAATGTTGCGCTCCGGCTCGCGAATCTCCGCGCCCAGGTTGCAGATGTGGTAGTAGCCGAGGTAGGTGTACACCGTGTTGACCGACGCCGAACCCAGCCCCGCGAAAAACAGCCACGACCAGTTCCACGCGCCGGGCGGAAAATCAAACGCCATGCGCGCCGAAAAATGTGTCGCCCCTCCCCAGATCATCCACAGCATGGTGCCCACCACGCCGATCCACAAGAATTTCGAGATCAGTCCGATCGCCGAAATCCTGCGGTACAACAGCACAATCAAAAAAACAACCAGCGCTCCCGAAATCGCTTTCTGCTGATATTTGCCGAGCGGAACCAGATACGTCAGGTATTGTGAAAAACCGATCGCGCCCGAGGCCACCACCAGCGGCGCCTGAATGAGTGTCTGCCAGATATAAAGAAACGACAACAGCCGCCCGCCGCGCCCCGGTCCGTAAATCTCGCGCAGAAACGCGTACGTGCCGCCAGCGCGCGGCATCGCCGCGCCAAGTTCGGCCCACACCAGCCCATCCAGCAGCGAAAGCACCGCGCCCGCCACCCACGCCAGAAGGCATTGCGGCCCTCCCATGGCCTGAATCACCAGCGGAATCACGATGAACGGCCCGATCCCGACCATCGCGTTCATGTTCAGCGCCACAGCCTCGCTCAGGCCGAGCCCTCGTTCGAGTTGTTCCTCTGGCAAAAGTGTGGACATGGCCGGCGCGAAGCGGGCAAAGCATATCAGATGCATTGGAAGGGCTAAAGCTTCGCGGTTAGACGACGGTAAGTCAGATTGCGACTTGCGGTCTCCCTAGGATTTGAGAGTGAAAATTCGTCAGGCAGCACGAACGGCCCGTCTGGATTCAGTCGGCCTCGCCGGCCTCCGGTCGGCTCGCAAATTCATTGTACCGAATGCAGGGGAGGCGTACGATTCGCTGGAGAGGCCCAAATCGAAAGTCCGGTTTAATTTCAAAAGGGGTACAGAATGAAACGGACACCTCTGATCCTGGCATTTGTATGCGCTTTTGGGATGCTGGTAGCTGGAGCGCGTAGTTCGCGTACAACACCCGGTCAGGCCGTTGCGGGGTCGCCCCAACCACAGGGCAACACGGCGGCAACCCCGAATGTCTCCCGCATGGAGCAGGTGATTCAGACGTTCGTGGATCGCAAGCAGTTTATGGGAGCGGTGCTGGTGGCTCGCGGAGCCGATGTATTGCTCGATAAGGGCTATGGTTTTGCAGACCTCGAGTTGAATGTTCCGGCGTCGCCGAAGACGAAGTTTCGGATGGGATCGGTCACAAAACAGTTCACGGCGGCGGCGATCTTGCTGCTTCAGGAACGTGGAAAACTGAATGTGAGCGACCCGATCAAGAAGTACATGCCGGACGCTCCGGCGGCGTGGGACAAAATCACAATCTTCAATCTCCTTACCCACACTTCCGGAATCCCGAACTTCACGAGCTTTGCGGACTATGCCTCACTGGAACCTTTTGCAACCACGCCCGAGCAACTCGTGGCGCGTTTCCGCGAAAAGCCGCTGGATTTCCATCCGGGCGAGGAATGGAGTTACAGCAACTCGGGATACGTCCTGCTGGGTTACTTGATTGAGAAAATCAGCGGGGAAAACTACGCGCAGTTCGTGAAGGAAAGCATCTTCAAGCCCCTGGGAATGGCGGACTCGGGCTACGACTCAAACTCCGCTATCATCCAGAATCGGGCTTCAGGGTATGCGCAGGGCCCAAACGGGCTGGTCAACGCTGGCTACATCGACATGACTATTCCTCTCTCCGCGGGCGGGCTATATTCAACGACCGAGGACTTATTGCGTTGGGAACAGGGACTTTTTGGAGGGAAGCTGCTTTCCGGTGCGTCTTTTAAGGCCATGACCACGCCGTTCAAGAACGACTATGCCTTTGGCTTGCGGGTTCACGCGGTGGACGGGCACCAAGTGATCGAGCACCCAGGCGGAATCGAAGGATTCAACACATTGCTGGCCTACTATCCCGAGGACAAGTTTACGGTGATCGTGCTAGGAAACGTGAACGGGGCGGCCCCGGACGAGATTGCACGGGATCTGGGGACATTGGCGGAGGGCGGCAACGTAACTCTGCCATCGGAGCACAAGGAAATTTCCATCGACCCGAAGATACTTGACGGCTACATTGGCTCCTATCAACTGGCGCCAAATTTCATCCTGGCGGTTCGGAGAGACGGCGATCATCTCATTACGCAGGCACCCGGCCAGGGGCCGGTCGAAATTTTCCCTGAAGGCGTTCACGATTTCTTTGCGAAGGTTGTCGACGCGCAAATCACATTCTCGACCGACAGCCACGGGCGTGCCACCGAATTGATCTTGCACCAAAATGGAGAGGACCACCACGCGCCGCGGATTCCATGACATCCCAGATTGGCCCGATGAATGGGATTCTCGGTAACGGACTCACCCCCGGCAAGACATCTTCACGTTTGTATTGCCGCGCGCATGCCGAAGGTGAAATGCGGGGCACAATATTCCGACGGTGCGAGCAGTTTTCCAGCGAATGCGGCAGCCATGCTACCCTTTTGTTATTGTCTGCCGTCTATTCCTGATGGGCCGCGCTCCTGCTCCGCGGCGGCCTGGAGGAGCGCTACGCATGAGCTTCGCATCAAAGTCCTATGAATTTTTTCTCGCGCAAGCCGCAATTTGCGCGCTGATCACTCTTCCTCTTCTCGCGGCTCAAGCGCAGCAAGCGTCTGCAGACACGCCCAAAGAAGAGACTCACGGCATCGTCGTCTCGAACATGGATCGCTCCGTCAAGCCCGGCGACGATTTTGACGAGTACTCCAACGGCGGCTGGATTAAACGCACCGAAATTCCGCCCGACCGCAGCCGCATCGGCGTCTTCTCGGCTCTCGACGACTTGAGCAACAAACGCACCGCCGGCCTGATACAGGAGGCGGCCAAAGCCAATGCTCCCGCCGGTTCCAATCTTCGCAAAATAGCCGATCTTTATAACTCCTATATGGACGAGGCCGCCATTGAGACTAAAGGCCTGGCCCCGCTTCGCCCGCACCTTGATTCCATCGCCGCCATCCGCAACAAGAGCGAACTGGCGCGCGCTTTCGGGGAAAGCCTGCGGTCCGATGTTGATGCACTAAATAATACCAATTTTCATACCGCCAACCTGTTCGGCCTGTGGGTCGCGCCCGGCTTCAACGATTCCGAGCACTACGCCGCCTATCTGCTGCAAGGCGGCCTGGAATTGCCCGACCGCGAGTACTACCTCGCGGACAACGACACCATGCGGGACCTCCGTGCCAAGTATGAAGCCCACGTCTCAGCCATGCTGAAACTCGCGGGATTCACCGGCACGGACGCGCGCGCCAAAGGAATCGTCGATCTTGAGCGCGCCATCGCCGAAAAGCATATCAGCCTGGCGGAGGGCGAAGACATCCAGAAAGCCAACAACACTTGGACGCAGGCCGATTTTACAGCCAAGGCCCCGGGCCTTGAATGGGCCGAGTACTTCCGCGGCGCGGGCCTCAGCGGGCAGTCCAGTTTTATTGTCTGGCAGCCCACGGCCTTTACGGGCGAGTCCGCACTCGTCGCCTCGGCCCCGCTGGGCACCTGGAAAGACTGGCTGGCATATCACCTCATTGAAGGCTACGCGGAAGTGCTGCCTAAGGCCGTCTCCGATGAGCGGTTCGCCTTCTTCGGCAAAACACTCACGGGCACGTCGGAGCAGCGTCCCCGCTGGCAACGCGGCGTCGGGGCAGTCAACAAAATGCTCGGCGATGCAGTTGGGCAAATCTACGCACAACGCTACTTCCCGCCGGAAGCAAAGGCTGCCGCGCAGGCGATGGTTGCGAACATTATCGCCGCGTTCCGCAAGCGTATAGAGGCTTTGTCCTGGATGGATCCTGCGACCAAAGCGGAAGCCCAGGCCAAGCTGACCACGCTTTACGTGGGAATCGGATACCCGGAAACCTGGCGCGATTATTCCGCATACGACGTCAAGGCAGGCGATCTCTTCGGCAACTTCTGGCGCGGCGGCCTGTTTGATTACCACCGCGATGTAGCGCGCCTCGGCCGTCCGGTGGATCGCAAGGAATGGTGCATGACGCCGCAGACAGTGAACGCCGTCAACCTTCCGTTGCACAACGGGCTTAACTTCCCCGCGGCCATCCTTCAGCCGCCGTTCTTCGACGCGCAGGCTCCTGCGGCTGCCAACTATGGCGCCATCGGCACCGTCATCGGCCACGAAATCAGCCACACGTTTGACACGGAAGGCAGCGCCTTTGACTCCAAAGGGCGCGTGCGCAATTGGTGGAAGAGCGCGGACTTCGCGCATTTCACTGCAGCAACCGGAAGGCTGGCCGCGCAGTATGACACCTACAAGCCGTTCCCCGATCTCTCCGTGAATGGCAAGCAGACGAATGGAGAAAACATCGCGGACGTCGCAGGCCTTGCAGCCGCCTACGATGGCTACCGCGCTTCACTCGCCGGCAAGTCCGCACCTGCAGAGGACGGTTTTTCCGGCGACCAGCAGTTCTTCATCGCCTTTGGACAAAACTGGGGAGCGAAGACACGGGAAGCCAGGCTCCGCCAGCAAGTGCTGACGGACCCGCACGCACCGGATCAGTTCCGAGCCGATACCGTGCGGAACATTGACGCCTGGTACGCAGCATTCGATGTTCAACCTGGAGCGAAGCTTTATCTCGCCCCGCCAGACCGCGTGCAAATCTGGTGAGAATTCGTGGCCGGGCGAATCGAGGAGAGCGACGATGGACAAAAGAACAAAATTGGCTTCACCTACCGGTGAGCCCACGCGGCGGCAGGCGATCGTGAATGTGGCGATGGCAATCAGTGGCTTCGCCCTGGTCTCAAGTCATGCCTGGGCGCAAGCTAACGAGGAGATTTCCCATTCGGCGGAATCCATCCACCAGGAAGTCGTTTTCAAGGCCAGCCGCAAGCGGGTCTATGATGCGCTAACAGACGCGAAACAGTTCGGCCGGGTGGTCCAGCTCAGTGACGCGATGAAGACGCGCATGACCCCGGGGGCTCCGCCCGCGCAAATCAGCCCTGAAGCAGGCGGCGCGTTCTCGCTCTTCGGCGGAATTATTGTTGGGAGGCACATCGAGTTAGTCCCAGGCGAGCGAATTGTGCAAGCCTGGCGCCCCGCCTACTGGAAACCGGGAATCTATTCGATTGTGAAGTTCGAGCTCTCCGACAGTGGTGCTGGGACCAAGCTTGTTCTTGACCACAAAGCCTTCCCCGAAGGCGATGCGAAATCCCTTCTTGACGGCTGGAACAAAAATTATTGGGAACCGCTCGCGAAATACCTGGCATAAGCGCCCCCTTTCGGCCCGCAAGGAAATCGGTCCGGCGTGATCACTCGATGGATCCGCACGTCACGAGCCGGACATCCTGTCCTCAAAACTCCACGCTTATTTCGTGCAGGAATCGCAAAATGATGCAAAATCGTGGCGGAGCAAACCGGACGAATGTTGAAGCTGGGAATTATTCTGACCGCCGCGACCGTGACCATACTTGTCGTGGAATTTTTTCGCGCGCGCCGCAGGCCGTTTCCCCCGCACGGCTGGCTCGGCGTCATCGCGCTGATTTGCGCCGAATACCTGATGTTTCACGGCATCGAGCCGGCGGCGACTTATTTCAGCCCGATAGCCTGGTCGTCGTACATTTTAATTGCCGATGCCGCGGTGTTTGCGATCAGCGGCCATTCGCGGCTGCGCGAAGAGCCGCGCGGCCTCCTGAAGATGGCGGCGCTTTCGATTCCGCTGTGGCTGATTTTTGAAGCGTACAATTTGCGGCTCGCGAACTGGGCGTACGCCGGCCTGCCGCAGGGGCAAATCGAAAGATGGATCGGCTACGCCTGGGCCTTCGCAACCATCACGCCGGGAATTTTCATGACCGCCGCGCTCATCGAATCCTTTGGCTGGTTTCAGGAGGATTCGCGCCCGTTGCGCATTGGCCGCGCGACAGAGACGACGTTCATGGTGCTCGGCGCGGCCATGCTCATCGTGCCGCTGCTGGTCCCGGCCAGAACTGCCGAGTATCTGTTTGGTCTGGTCTGGCTCGGTTTCCTGTTTCTTCTTGAGCCGATCAACCGCCGCCTGCACTTGCCTTCTTTTGAGGGGGATCTCGCCCAGGGAAATCGCGCGCGGCTGTATTCGTTTCTCGCAGCGGGCTGGGTGTGCGGATGGCTTTGGGAATTCTGGAACTACTGGGCGCGCGCAGGGTGGATCTATACGTTTCCCATCGGCCAGCAATGGAAAATTTTCCAGATGCCCGCGCCGGGCTATCTGGCTTTCCCCGTGTATGCGCTAGAATGCTTCGCGATGTACGTAAATGGCGCGTGGCTCATCAGCCCGAAATATGTCGCTGAGAAAAAATATTCGGAATAGCCGGATGCTCATTTCAATAGCGCGCACAAATGCTCAAAACGCTGTCATTCCCAGGCACGCTGCGTGCCGAGGATTATCTCTTTTTGTGGCGGCAGATCGCAGAGGGATTCCTCGCTTCGCTCGGAATGACCACGGACGGTATCTTTTCCTTCTGCTGACAAACCGATGCTTCCGTGCGCTTTTCTGCCTGGCGCTCGCAGCTTGCTCATTGTTATTGGCGGGCGGGGCGCGCGGCTCGGAACTCGATATTCCCGCGGACGCAAAGGAAGCTATTCGTCTGGGGTACTCGGGCAAGCCGGAGGCCGCCGTGGCGCTGGCTCACAAGCTCGAAGCCGCGCGGCCCGACCATCCTCTCGGCTATCTCATCGAAGCCGACCTGCTCTGGTGGAATATTTATTGCAAGAGGTCGGAGCGGAAATACAACACCATTGACGCCTGGGGCCAGCCGCGCCCCGCCGACGCCGATGACGACGCAGAAATCGCGCTCTCCGATAAGGTGACGCGCCTCGCCGAGGCCAGCATAGCCAAGTTGGACACCGCCGAGATGGAACTATACGCGGGATTGGGTTATGCATCGCGCGCACGACTGCTGGGCCTGCGCTTTGAGAAAATGCCGGTGGCCCGCGCGGGCGTCGCCGCGCGCAAGCACCTGCTCCGTTGCCTGGAACTGGACCCCGAAATGGCGGACGCCGATCTGGGCCTGGGACTTTACAACTATTATGTGGATACTCTTTCCGGCATGGCCAAGGTATTGCGCTTCTTCATGGGCATTCCCGGCGGAGACAAACGGGTGGGCTTGCGCCAACTTGAAATCGCGTCCAGCAAAGGCGAACTGACGCAGGTGGAGGCGCGCTTCAACATGGCCAAGAATTTGCGCAACTACGACCTCGAATTTGCGCGAGCCCTGGCCGCCGCTTCGCCGCTCACAGCCGAGTTCCCGGAGAATCCTGTGTTCCAACTGGTCGTAGGCGACATTGACGCAAAGCTCGGCCATGACGACGAGGCAGCGATGCGCTTTCGCGCTGCCGCCGCAGCCCCGCCGCAGGATGCCGCGTGCGCAATGCGTGTACAACAACTTGCGCGCGAGTCGCTCGACGCGCTTGCTTCAAAGCAAAAGGACCACAACCCGCAGAAATAACGTGGCAGGTGGCAAAGCGCTTTCTGGTTGTGGATTTCGTTTCTGGCATTCCGAAAACCCCACCAGAGGATTCAGAGCGAAGATCGACCTTCATCCAAGGGCTGTTCTTCGGTTAGTTCGTCTTCGGCACTTCCGCCTCTTCCAGCACTTCGCGCAGCTTGCGCAGCAGTGCATCCCGCGAAAAGGGCTTCTGAAGCACTGTCGCGCCCGCCCCAAGGAGCCCGATTTGAGTGGCGAAGCCGCCTGTGTAGCCCGACATGAAGAGCACCTTCATTTCAGGATGCAGCGGGGCCAGATTCGCGGCCAGTGCCGCTCCATTCATTCCCGGCATGACCACGTCCGTCAGCAGCAGATGAATGGGTCCACCGTGCCGCTCGGCGACTTCCAGCGCATGATCGCCGCTGCTGGCTTCCAACACCTTGTAATCGCTTCGCTCCAGTAGATCGCGGGTCAAGGCGCGGAGCGATTGCTCGTCTTCCACGAGCAAGACGGTCTCTGTTCCGCGGAGCAACTGGACGGATTCGCCGCTCGCACGAATCTTCAGCGCCGCCTGATCGACGCGGGGCAGATATATTTTGAAGACAGACCCGTGTCCCGGTTCACTGTAGGCCCAGATGTAGCCGCCACTTTGCTTCACCACGCCATAGACGGTCGCGAGGCCGAGCCCCGTGCCTCTGCCGAGCTCTTTTGTGGTGAAAAAGGGTTCGAACAGGTGCGATTTGGTTTCCTGGTCCATCCCGGTGCCGGTGTCCGAGACGGTGAGCAGAATGTACCAGCCCGCAAGAAATGGCTGGTGACTCTGGGCATACTCCTCACCCGCTTCGACATTGCTGGTTTCGATGATTAATTTTCCACCTTGCGGCATGGCGTCCCGCGCGTTCACCGCGAGATTCATGATGACCTGTTCCATTTGCCCCTGATCGGCCTTTACGGAACCCGGCGAAGAGTTCAGCAGGGTCAAAATTTCAATGTCCTCGCCGATCAGGCGGTGAAGCATTTTCTCCACTTCCGCCACCACGATGTCCAAATTCAGAATTTTCGGCTCAAGCACCTGCTGGCGGCTGAAGGCGAGGAGTTGGCGAGTCAGCGCGGCGGCGCGATTGGCGGCTTTCCCGATTTGCTCGGCCTGTCCGCGCAATTCGGCATCATGGCCAATGCGATCCAGAAGAGTTTCCGTATAGCCGATGATGACGCCTAGCAGATTGTTGAAATCGTGGGCCACTCCCCCCGCCAGGCGTCCAACGGCTTCCATTTTTTGCGCCTGGCGGAACATCTGCTCCATGCGCTTGTCATCACTGATGTCTCGGACAATGTCCGAAATGCCGACGATTCTTCCCGACGCGTCCTTGATGGGAGAGGCCGTCAACAGAATGTGAATCACCTTACCGTCTTTTCTCACGGCGGTGGTTTCGAATTGCTCCAACTTTTCGCCCTGTTTCACTTTTCCGAGAACGCCCGAGACCTCGTCATGCTGCTCGGCAGGGACCACGATGCCAATGTTTCGGCCAATGATCTCTGCAGCGGAATACCCGTAAATTCGTTCCGCGCCGGAGTTCCAGGTGAGCACGGATCCTTCCAGCGTCGTGCTCATGATAGCGTCGAAGGAGGACTCCACGATGGCGGCCAGTCTTCGAATATCTTCCTCCTCCCGCTTTCGCTCGGTGATGTCCCGCGAGACGCCAAATGTTCCCACGGCGCGGCCTTCGAGGTTCCTGATCGCGCCCCTGCTGAGCAAGACCGGGAATTCCTTACCGTCGCGGCGGATGCGGAGACATTCTCCCTGCCAGCCATCTCCCTCAAGGTACTTTGTCTCACCCTTGGCAATCTCCGCCATCAACGCTGCGGGATTCGTGGGTGAAAAAGTGCAACTGAAGTGTTTCCCGAGGATTTCTTCCTCCGAATAACCAAAGGCCTTAAGAAACGCTCGATTCGCATAAGTGATGTGGCCGTCGGGATCGCCGAGACCGATCATTTCCGGGCTTCTCTCGACAATTTGGGAAAGCAAGTAAAGCCGTTCCTCGGAACGTTTGCGCTCGGTGATGTCCCGTGCGACCACAATGACCGCGTCCTGCCGCGGAACTTCGAGCGTGTGCGAGTCGTACTCCACATCAATGATCGTGCCATTCTTCAGGCGATGCCGCGCCTGGCCGGAATGGACCCACTCCGTGCGCTGATGCTCCATGTTCGAGAAGAGGCGCGGCAATTCTTCCGGAGGCCGAATTTCAGTGATCTGCATGCGGAGAAACTCTTCCCTCGAGTATCCGTAATGAGCGACGGCGGCGTCGTTTACCGCAATGAACTCGAGGGTTTTCAGGCTATAAATCCACATGGGCAGGGGAGTGTTTTCAAAAAGAGATTGGAAGGCTTCGGCCCCAAGGCGGAGAGGCGCGGGTTTCTTGTTCCGGGAAGAGGCCGATGGTGGCGCCGGCCGGGCCATGCGGTTTTTCATGGTCAAATCGTGGCAATGCGAAGCGCTAAAACATTGCCGGAAATGCGTTCAAGTTGCCGAGAAATCCAGATGGAAGTTGTAACTGACTGCGACTCTCCAGCTTCAACTCTGGCTGAAATATTATCGCGATTGGGATGATCTGCCAAAAGGTTAATCGCTAAGGTGTGTTTTCTGGTGACGGCCATGAGGGGATTGCGCGCAATATCGGGTGGGAACCTCTCTCGTGCCAGCAGCAGGCCCCGGCTCAGGCCCGGGAACAGGTGTTGCGGGGGCAACGGCTTAGCTCGGGACCTGCATCTGACTTGTTTTGCAAGAGAGGGTGTGGGCCGCGCCGGTGTTGACTTGGGCGTGTTCTGGTGGTATCAGGAACAGGCCGGTTTGGCGGGGTTTTCTTCTAAATTCTGGCGGACTCCGCGCTCCGATTCCATCGGGGCGTAGCATGTGAATGTAGAGCCCGCACCCGATCGATCAATTTTCGCTGGTTTCCTCAGCACCCGGAATGTTCTCACAGGATTTTCGTCGGCCCGGCATCTCGGATGGATGACTCGGGGAGGAGCGTGTTCGGATGTGTTCGAGTAAGTGGCTGATGGTGGCGTTGCTGGCGTGTGGGCTGGCATCCGCCTGCTCCGACTACAACACGAATCTTTCCATCCAGACATCCTCCTCCATATTGAGCTTCGTAAGCCCCACATCTGCAATTGTGGGAGGACCTGGCTTCACGATCACGGCCAATGGATCGGGCTTCACGACCGGCGCAATCATCCTGTGGAATGGAACCCAACTGACCACAACTCTTGTAAGTAGCATCCAGTTGACGGCGCCGGTTCCCGCCTCGGACCTCACCACCGCCGGGACCGTGAAGGTGGCCGTGCAGATTCCCGGCTCGGCGCAGTCCGCAACAAACGTCAACAACACCACGACGACAGAAGTGTCCAACGTGGTCCTCTTCACGATCGGTGCGGCTCAGGGGCCAGGGCCGGTGATCACTTCGCTGTCGGCTTCCACAACTTCGGCACCCTCCACGCCGTATTGCAGCAGTCAGGGATTTACGCTCACGGTGAACGGCACGAATTTCACGAGCGACGCAGTCGTGAATTGGAATGGGAGTCCGCAAGCGACGACCTTCGTTAGCGCGACCCAGATCACCGCCTCCATCCCAGCAGCCCAGGCGGCGTTTCCCGGACCCGTCGTTGTAGCAGTAACCAATTCGAATGGGACATCGCCCTCTTTGCCCTTCACCCTTTCCACCCCGGCGACAGCGCTTGTGCCTCCCACGATCACTTCTCTGTCCCAAACTTCCGCTGCGGCGGGTAGCCCGGCGCTTACGCTGACCGTGACCGGCACAAGCATTCTTCCTTGTTCCGTCGTTCAATGGGTGAACGCGAGCAACGTCACGACCACGTTGACGACCACATTCGTGAGTGCGACTCAACTGAGCGCCACGGTGCCGGCTGCCGATTTCCTTGCCCTGGGGACTGCGCAAGTCAAAATATTTACGATCGGCCCGGGCGGCGGCACTTCCGGCGGGCTCCCATTCTCGATCCTCGCCCCCGCCATTACTTCCTTATCGTCTTCCACGACTTCGTCGAACACCACGCCGTCGTGCAGCCCTTCGGGGTTCACTCTCACCGTGAACGGCACGAATTTCTTGAATTCTTCGGTCGTTGACTGGAATGGTTCGCCGCGCGCCACAGCCTTTGTCAGCTCGACCCAGCTTACCGCCGCGATTCAGGCTCCGGACATAGCTACCGCTGGAACCGCATCAATAACGGTTTCCAATTCCGGGGTTAGCTCCGCCTCGGCCCCCTTTACGATTTCGAGTTCAACGCTTGCGACGGCGGCGATTGCGTCCATTTCCCCGGCAGGCGCGACCGCTGGAACTGCGCCGTTTTCTCTCAACATTACCGGAAGCAATTTCCTCCCCTGCTCAGGCGTGCAGTGGGTGGACAGCGGCAACAACCTGACGCAGTTGACGACCACATTTGTCAGTTCGACTCAACTCACCGCGGCGGTCGCGGCCGCGGATATCGCTTCAGTGAAGACGGTTAATGTGGCAGTTGCCAATCCTGCGTCGAGCGCCAACGCCTCCAACTCCGTTTCATTCCCGATTGCCCTTCCAACCATCACGTCGCTTTCGGCGTCCACGACCTCCTCCAATACGACGCCAGCCTGCAGCCCCGCCGGGATTACTCTGACCGTGAACGGCACAAATTTTGTGCCAAATGGACTCGTGGTGAACTGGAACGGCTCACCGCGCCAGACAACTTTTGTGAGCGCGACGAAGCTTACCGCGGTTATTTCGGCGACCGACACTGCTTTCCCCGGGCCGGCGACCGTTACGGTTTCGAGTGCGACAATTCCATCTTTGTCTTCCACGTCTTCGCCCTTTACCGTTGCGCCCTCCACGACGCCTCTTCCTGCGCCGGTCATTACGTCGCTCATTCCCTCCAGCGCGCCTGCGGGATCCGGGGCCTTCATGCTGGGGGTGGACGCCAGTGGCGGGGGCGGCGGGAGCCTGGTTCCGTGTTCCCAAGTCCAGTGGAATGGCGTTTCGCGCACGACTACCTTTGCCAGCCCGTCGGGGCTCAATGCTGCAATTTCAGTGGCTGATGTCGCCAGCGCTTCGATGATCCCGGTCACTGTCTTCACTCGCAAAGATGGGGGCGGTGGAGGCACATCGAACGCGCTCACATTCACCGTGTTTACTCCGTCTGCCGCGGCTGCGCGGATCACCACACTTGAACAATCCGCGGCGAGCGCCACCACCGCAACTGCCGGCCCACTCGCGCTCCCTTCGCCGACTATGAGCGAGGACCAGCGCTACGCCGTGGTTGTGCTGGCTTCGACCGATGGCGTGACGGAAGTTCCCGGAACGCCTGAAAACATATTTGTGCGTGACACGTGCGCGGGCGCGCCCGCGGGCTGCGTGCCTTCCGTCACGCTTGCCTCCATCGGGTTGAACGGTAACCTCGCCGATGGCGACAGTATTTCTCCCTCCATCAGCGGGGACGGACGCTACGTGGCGTTTCTTTCTTCCGCCATGAATCTGGTGGATAGCGATACGAATGGCGCGACGGATGTATTTGTTCGCGACACTTGCGCGGGAGCGCCTTCCGGCTGCACTCCTTCCACGCAGCGCGTTTCCGTGGCCACCGGCGGCGCGCAAGCCAACGGCGCGAGCACTGCGGCGACGATCAGCGCTACGGGCCGATTCATCACATTCGAGTCCGCGGCAACCGACCTCGGCACAATTTCATCTTCCGGAGGACTTTTCCTGCGAGACACTTGCGCGGGAGCGGCTGCGCCCTGCACGCCCTCCACGCAACCGCTTGATTAGCTTTCCGTAGAACTCTCTTCAGAGCCGGTGCAGGTAACAGCGGAATCTTTGCAGGACACGGCTGCAGCCGTGCCGTACGATATGCAGCATCTATGCGGCTTTGCGGGCTGCGGAAAAAAACCCCCCGGAATTTTGTCATTCCGAGCGAAGCGAGGAATCTCTCTTTCTTTTCACGGGGCCAAATCGAAGAGAGATTCCTCGCTTCGCTCGGAATGACAACATAAACTACTTTTCCGCAGCCTGTTAAGCAGTGCCGTGTGCCATACGGTATGCAGCAATTATGCGGCTTTAAGTCCCTGGCTTTTCTGAAATCGAAGAGAAGCACGGGGTCTTCAGCTGCTGGCTTTGACGTTTGCGCTTGCCAAAACCCGCAAGCTGAAGCGTGCTCCACTTAAGAACCTTCTCAATCCGGCAGGAGAAAAACGCGATCCGCGGCGAGTTCCACTGCCCAGGGCTGTGGAAGTTCCCGAAACGCCTCCCACTCCCGCTTGAACACTTCCGCCTGCAAATGAAAATCGGCAGGGCTCGCGGGCGGAGCGCCAATGCGCAGATCGAGGGTGACGCGGAAGGGAGTTTCTGTCATCGCCGCCAGCCAGCATGGAAACACATTGTCGGAATTTTCCGGATTTAATTTCTGCGGAGAATGCACGCGCACATGATTCGCGCGGATCGCAACATGTTCGGGCGGCTTGGCCAGTTTCTGCTCGACGCGAAGCGGGCAGCCCCAATCGAGCGCCTCCACGCGGCCATCGGAAAAGAGCCGGGTCCGGGAAAAATTTTTGCAACCAGTAACGCGCGCGACCTCGAGCGTCGGAGGATGGCGGAAGATTTCTTCCTTCGGCCCTTGGGCCGCCACGCTTCCATTGGCCAGCACCACAAGGTTTTCGCAAACGCGGTAGGCTTCTTCGAGATTGTGACTCACGAACAACGTCGATCCGCCATAGCTTGCCAGCATTTCGCGGAGCTGCCGCTCGAGAGCGCTGCGCAGATGCGTGTCCAGCGCCGATAATGGTTCGTCGAGCAATAGTGCAGCCGGCTCGATGGCCAGCGCGCGCGCCAGCGCCACGCGCTGCTGCTCGCCGCCGGAAAGCGTGGCAGGGTAGCGTTTCGCGAAACCGTCAAGATGCGCGGCGGCAAGCTGCGCTGCGACGCGCCGGTTCTTCTCCGCTTCGGGCAGGTGCCGTAGCCCGAACGCGATATTTTCCGATGCAGTCAGATGCGGGAACAACGCGTAGTTCTGGAAGAGCAATCCGATGTGGCGCGCGCGGGCAGGCACGTCGACGTGCCGGTTGGAATCGAAGAGCACACGCCCGTGTAGCACGATCCGCCCGCGGTCCGGCGTCTCCAGGCCCGCGATTGCGCGCAGCGTCATGGTCTTGCCCGAACCCGAAGGCCCGAGCAAACCGAGCGGCGCCCCGTCCGCCGTGAATTCCACCGCCAGCCGGAAACCCGCCACATTTTTTTCAATCGAGACTTCCAGTGACATGTCGCTTTTAGTGGCGCAGGCTTCAGCGTGTGGTTTTTATTGTCGAGGCGAATTCAAAACCCGCAAGCTGAAGCGTGCGCCACTTAAGTCCTCCGCCACAGACCCAATGCGCGACGATTGGTGCCGTAAATAACCGCAAGGACCAGAAAGGAAAACAGCAGCAGAGCAAGCGCCGTCCGGTTCGCCACATCGTAATTTGCGGCCTGCACCTGATCGTAAATGTCGATCGAAACCGTGCGCGTCACGCCGGGAATATTTCCGCCAACCATCAACACCACGCCGAACTCCCCGATCGTATGCGCGAAGCTCAGCACAATTCCGGTTACGGCTCCAGCCGAGGACAGCGGCAGGAGCACACGGAAAAATGTCGCCACTCGGGAGGCGCCGAGCGTCCACGAGGCTTCGATCAGCCGCCGGTCCACCGCTTCAAAACCGGCCGAAATCGGCTGCACCGCGAACGGCAGGCTGTAGAGCACGGATGCGAAGAGCAAACCACCGAAGGTAAACGGAAGCGTGTGCCCGAACCATGACTGCCAAATCCTGCCGGCAAAATGGCGCGGGCCAAGCCCCACGAGAATGTAGTAACCCAGCACCGTGGGCGGCAGAACGAGCGGCAGCGCGACAATCGCTTCGACCAGAAATTTCCAGCGCCATCGCGAGAACGTCACCCAATACGCGATGGGCAAGCCCACGGCCAGGAGAATCCCCGCAACGCAAACCGCCAGCTTCAGCGAAAGCACAATCGCCAGCCAGTTCAAGGCTTCCCTCCCGCGGGAATCTTTGCGGGCAGCACAAAGCCGTATCGCTCGAGCAGCGCGGCAGTCGCCGGCGTCTTGATGTAATCGAGAAATTGCCGCGCCGCTTGCGGATTCGCCGCTGCGCGCACTACTACCGCCCCCTGCTCAATCGGCGTGTACAAATTCTCCGGAATGTTCCAGGCGCGCCCTTTGTCTTTCATCGCCGGCGAAAGAACCAGAGAAAGCGCGAGGATCCCGGCGTCCGCGTTTCCGGATTCCACAAACTCCGCCGCCTGCGAAATGTTTTCGCCGAGGACGAGCCGGCCCTTCACGGCTTCATAGACGCCGGATTGGCGCAGCGCTTGTTCCGCGGCGCGGCCGTAGGGAGCATGCGCGGGATTGGCGATGGCGATTTTGCGCACGGCGGGTTCACGCAGAGCGGCAAAACCTCTGCCCACGTCCACGCGGGAATCGTTTCGCGTCCACAACACGATTTTTCCGATGGCGTAAACGTAAGTGCCCCCCGGCGCGGCCAGCCCTTCGGCTTCCAGTTTTTCCGGGTAGGCAATGTCCGCGGAGAAAAACACGTCGAAAGGCGCGCCATTTTCAATTTGCGTCAGAAAATTTCCGGAAGAACCCATGCTCACGCGCACCGTGCAGCCCGTGGCTTTCTCGAAATCCGCCACGATTTCGTTCATCGCATAAGTCAGGTCCGAGGCCGCGGCGACGGTGACGATGCCGCAAGGTTTCGCCGCCGCCTGTGGAATCGAAACGGCGTTTCCGGCGAGAGCGCTGCGAAAAGGCGTTATCAGTGCCAGCCCGGCGAGCGCCGCCAGTGCCATGATTTGGACGCTTTTCATATTTAAATTCCGGAAATTCACATGCGCACGATCATGACTTCGGTAGCTTTGATGAGGGCCGCGGCGGTCTGGCCCTTTTCGAGGCGCATTTCGCGCGCGGCATCCGCCGTGATGATTGAGGAGATGCGCTGTCCGCCGATCGAAAGCTTCACCTGCGCCAGCAGGCCGCTGTAGCGCACTTCCACGATCCGGCCGACCAGTTGGTTGCGTCCGCTGATGCGGCGAAAGTTGCGGCGTCCGGCCAGGGCGTCCTTTTCTTCGGTGCGCGGCAGAAAGCGATCGATCTCGGACGCGGGAATGCGGTGGTGCCCGCCCGCGGTGCGGATGCTGCGGAGTTTCTTTTTGTAGATCCACTGCTTGAGCGTGGGATAGCTGATGCCCAGGGAACGCGCCGCGTCGCGAGGACTGAGCAGTTCGTCGGAATGCACGGACACCTCCAGAAAATCCATTTATACACGTATTGAATGGATAAGTAAATACGGATTAATACGGTTTAGTCGCGCACTCTTCAGCTTGCGGGGGTTCGTGCATGCAAAAACGAAAACCCACAGGCTGAAGCCTGCGCTACTTTGAATCCTCCGGCGCAAAGGCCAAGAGAACATTGCCGGGCATGCCTCCGTTGCGCGGATATCCGGAGTTGACGAACATCATGCCACCTGCAATGACTGGCCCCGCGCCGTCGATCGAGCCGCCCTTGGCCGGAACTCCGTTCACCGTGGAATACGTCTGGCCGGTCGTATCGAAATCCCAGAGCATCTCGCCATCCTCGGTGCTGAACGCGCGCACGTGGCCGTCGAGCGAGGCGGAAAATACCACACCGGGAATGAGCGTCAGCGCGGCGGACTGGCCGGGACTGCAGCCCGGCCGCGGCGGATCGCACGGATGGCTTGGCGCAAACCAGGCTTTCGAGCCGTCTTCGAGATGCAACGCTGTCAGCCCCCCGCCCTTCACGGGATCGAACGTCGCGCCGCCAACAGGCCCGGCAGTATTCATCACGCCGGAGGTGTCGTTCACCGCCGCGTACACTTTTTGTTCATCGCTGGCCATGCCCCATTGCACGCCGCCGTTCAAGCCGCCTTTCCCCACGCGCGTCTGCCACAGGATTTTCCCTTTCGCATCCGGATCAAACGCGTAGACCATGCCGGATTTTTGCCCCGCAACCAACATCTCCTTGCCGTTCGGGGCGCGAACCAAAATAGCCGACGATCCGAAATCGAAGTCCGGCCCATTCGTTGACGGGCAATTGACGCCTTTGGTGCGGCAAGCGGAGGTATAGGCATCATTCGCGAGCACCTGAGAGGACCAGGCGATGCGTCCCGTTTTCAGATCGAGCGCCATCACGGCGTCGCTGGTCGTCGTCGGGGGCACCGAGTAGTTGTCTCCGGTGGAAACGTAGAGCCACCCGCGCTTGGTGTCCACCGTCGGAGCCGACCAGACCGGAGCGCCGGAAGGTCCCCACTGAGTGACGCCCACGCTGTTCGTGCCGGTTTTCTGCGGCGGGTCCACCGTGTAGGTCTTCCAAACCACCGAGCCGTCACGAACGCGGAGCGCCGTGATGCTCCCGCGAAACGTGCAACACACATATTGCGGGTCGAGCGAACGGGTTTCCTCCCACGAGGCGGCCGGGATGAATACGACGCCGTTCAACGTCGCGGACGAGCCCGTTAACCGTGTCGCTTCGTGTTCGTCGATGCGCTTTTTCCAAATCAAGTGGCCAGACCTGGCGTCGAGCGCGTAGGCCCAGCCGATCAGGTCCGTAACGACGAGAGTAGTTCCAGAATCATTGGGAACGGGAAGGATGGCCGCGCGCACCGGGCCATTGGCTTGAAACACCCAATGTGTGCAGCCGGTCTTGGCATCCACGGCCTCGACCGCTCCACTGGCGCTGCCGACGAACAGCGTGCCGTTCAAAACCGACGGCGCCGCGAAGGCCGTGACGTCGTCCGGAAAACCAAGCGCCCATTTCAACTTGAGGCGCCGAACTTGTCCCGGCGCAAGACCTGCGCGCTCGGCAGCCTGGTAGCGGGCATTCGACGCTGACGGACTCCATCCCGCCCACGTGTCATTGGCCGGGCCGGACATTATGGAGATGTTCGCGGCGCAAAACGCGCTGGCCGGCAGCGGCGATTCTTCCGCCTTGGTTCCCAGAAAATTGGCGACCGCCTCGCGCTCGGCGCGATTGATGGGGTAGGCCACAGCCATCATCAGTCCAAAATCGAGCGTGCGCAAAATTCTGGCGGCGGACAGTTTCTGCAAAGCGTCCCGCGAAGGCGCGCGCGATCCGGCTTGGTCGTGGCAGGAAGCGCATCGCTTTTGATACACATCGGCGCCTGATATGGTGGGTGGAGCGGTCGGAGAAGCAGGCGCGGTATTCTGCGCCGCTGAGGTCTGAATCGCGCAAACAAGCCCAACGAACATCAAAATTGGAAAACGCAATGTCGTGAAAGCGATCGCTCGTTTCATCGGATTTTTCCTCTACGGAATGAAACTCAGGACGAATCTTACGATATTTTGTGTCGCGGCGTGGAGGGAATCCGGGAACGCCAATCTCCCGATTGGCGATCCGCACGACGCCATTCGGGAGAATGGCGTTCCCGGGATCGCCGCCAAGCAGATCTAAACGTGGGCGGCGGCTTCCTGTTCAAACGCGTGATACGACGAGCGCACCAGAGGGCCTGACTCGACGTGCGCAAAGCCCATCTGCTCGCCCAGACTTTTGTACTCGGCGAATTCATCAGGATGGACGTAGCGCACGATGGGCAAATGCTCGCGTGTGGGCTGCAAGTATTGGCCGAGCGTGAGAATGTCGGTGCCTTGCGCGGCCAGATCCCGCATCGCGGCAAGAACTTCCTCGCGCTCTTCGCCGAGGCCCAGCATCAGCCCCGTTTTCGTGGGCATTTCGGGCGCCAGCGATTTTGCGCGGCGCAGAAGTTCAAGCGACCGGCCGTACACCGCGCCTTTGCGCACCTGGTGATACAGTCGCGGAACCGTTTCCGTATTATGGTTCAGAACGTCCGGCCGGGCCGCAATCACAGTTTCAAGCGCGTTCCAGTCACCGCGAAAATCCGGGATCAACACTTCCACCTTGCATGCCGGAACACGCCCGCGAATTTCCGTGATCGTGCGCGCGAAGATGCCTGCCCCGCCATCCGGCTGGTCGTCGCGGTTGACCGAAGTCACCACGGCGTACCGCAGTCCCATGCGTTCCACCGCTTCGGCCACTCGCTCCGGTTCCTGCTCGTCCGGCGGCCCCGCCGGCTTGCCCGAAGGCACCGCGCAGAAGCCGCAAGCCCGCGTGCAGATGTTTCCCAGAATCATGAACGTCGCGGTGCGGTGCTCCCAGCATTCGCCCATGTTCGGGCAGCGCGCGCTTTCGCACACGGTGTTGAGCCCCAGCGTGCGCATGATGCGTTTCAAATCCTGGTAGTTTGGCCCGTTAAAAAATTTCACCCGCAGCCATTCTGGCCTCGGGTGGAATGCCGGATCGAGTGAGCCCCCAGAGACTGCCGCAGGGACGGAGTTTGAAATAATGTGAAATGGTGATGCCATTGATATCGCTCTCAGTTTTCTATTCTAAGCGCAGCCTCCAGTGGACACAAGCGCATCAGGCGGACCTGAATGCTTCCGTGGAATGATGGCAGGAATTCCTTACCGCTCAAAGTAGCCCGCCGGGGAGGGCGGGAAAAGGCGCACACTGTAGCCAATTAACCCTGGATGGCGGGCCAAAGACGTCTCCAGACCCTTGAATGTCACAATGATGCAATTCGACCACAGCGAACCATGCGTTTTGTGTCCATTTTACCACGCACCCAGTAATCGACACGCCACAACTTATTGATTCTAATAGCCTAAACATTATTTCGGAAGGGCTTAAAGATGCTACTATAGATGGCACTTGGGCTATCAAACTACCATCGAGAGGCCTGTCGCTACGAAGGGTGTCGGCCTGCATACGGCCGTAAAATCTCACCTGCGGCTCGTGCCTGCCCCGGCCAATACTGGAATCGTGTTCCGGCGGGTGGACCTCGACAATTTTGAGATTGAAGCGCATGTTCGAAACGTGGCGCGCGTCAGCTACGCCACCAGCCTGATGAAAAAGGGCGTGCTGCTCTCCACCACCGAGCACATTCTGGCGGCTCTCTATTCCTGCGGCGTAGACAACGTGTACATCGAAC
>Ga0210396_10000377_pt1 | contig 61718 bp, 73 predicted proteins | sample IncBWH17OmetaG_FD_155466 | JGI IMG/M metagenome (GOLD analysis project Ga0210396, IMG submission 155466) | Forest soil microbial communities from Barre Woods Harvard Forest LTER site, Petersham, Massachusetts, United States - Inc-BW-H-17-O ... | reverse complement strand
CCATCAAGATTAAGAGACAAGGTAATAGCCGTAACTCCCGAGGGTAAGCGGATCTTCGGGTACAACGACAAAGGGACGCCGGTGTGTTACTCGAAGCGTCCTGGCAGCAAGCTACGTTGTATGGCTACACAGACGATGAGTAACGGTAGGTGCAGGAAGCACGGTGGTAAGTCTCCGTCAGGGATTATGCACTACAATGCTACCCACCTACGAACTTCCGAAGCTCTCCCGAAGTACCTGCAAGGCGACATGCGCTTAGCCGGTCAAGATCCTGACTTGCTCGACAACAGACACGAGATCAAGCTCCTCGACCTCTATGAGAAGCAGTTGACGCAGGAACTGGATTGCGGCCTTACCGAAAACGGAATGAAGAAGCTAGCAGGGCTTATCACAGAACTCAACGACAAGCTTGAGGATGGTGGGTCGATAGATGAAGAGTTCCTAACAGAGATTGTGACCACTTACCGTGGTGCTCTCAGTCAGAAGCACACATTCAACGAGATCCGCAAGCTGGCGTTGGATCGCTCACGGCTAACAACTGCTGTTCACCTTCGAGAGAGGGATTTGAAACAGTTCATGAAGGCTGAGCAAGTCTACGCGCTCGTAACCTCTATCGGACATGCGTGCAAAGAGGGCATAGTCAAAGTGATGGCGGCGATAAACAAAAGGTACCGGCTGATCGACAAGTCGACCGGCGAAGAGGTACTCGCAGTGTCTGACGCCATACGTTTAGACTTCATGGGCGACATCCACCATGCGCTCGGCTCTCTGATCGGCCAACCTCGTAGCAGCGCCCATCTACAGCCCGTGCCGGAAGGTGCGGACGTGATAGACGCTGAGATGTAGGCTCTCGTGGGCCTACGGGGTGAACCGGGGAATAGAAAAGCTAATCAAAGCGATCTGAGCACATTCCTAACCTCCGGTTCACCCATCACACACGCAGAAAGGACATAGGGGCTATGAACCCGCTGAAAACAATCAAGATTAACCACTGGGAGAACCAGTTGATCTCCGATCTTCTCGGATCACAGTGGCAGGACAAGTTGTGGGAGGAAATCACCACAGCCGCTGAGAAGTTCATCGCAAACCAGGCAACGCCGACGGTCGCAGCCGTTCAGTCCTGGTTGCAGGATCACTTGACAACCTATATCAACATGATCGACGGCGGCAACCCGTTTGTCACGGCCATGTTGAAGAACCTGCTCGGCGGCGTTCTGAGCAAGCTTTCCGACGGCCTTATGGCATGGGCGGCGGCCAAGATCGCCTCGCTCGCGGCAGTCAAGCCACCGGTTACAGCGGCTCCGACCGCAGCACAGGCACCGCCGACGCCATCACCGACGTTGCAGGGTACGCAGGGTCAGACACAGCCGACCTAAGCTGTCGGGGTTTGAGATCCTTTACCCGACAAACAGCCGTGGAGAGCGAAGCCCTTCCGCTCTCCCGGCCTGTCTCTATTTTGGAGTTGAAGAATGGTTTCCACAACGGCTGAATACATGCCTGGGGATACATTGTATGAGGGGGCCATTCTCGAACTCCAAAGGCAGTTTACCGGGGATGGTCATGTAAACAAGAACTATGGCATCTCCGATCGTGTTTCGCTAGGCTCATTCGTTGAGACCTCTAGCAACATCATTCTCGAACCCTGGCAAGTCCACCTGTGCGAGCGTCTTGAAAAGCTCACCCATCAAAAGGGTCAGCGTATAATGATACACAAGCCACCTCAGCACGGAGGAAGTATAATCGTTTCCCAGAGATTACCGGCCTACCTGTTGGCGAACCAACCGGGAGCAAGGGTCAGGGTCGCAGGGTATAACATCGAGCATAGCACGAAGTTCGGTAAGGTCAACAAGGAGATCATGTTGTCGGGTACCTACCTGAACATGTTCTCAGACCATAAGGACGAACTGTACATCCCCAAGAGAGCCAGTGATGAAGAGTTCTCTACAAAGATACGCTCGGGTGCGCGAGACGCCCAGGCATCATTCAAAGCGCTAGGCATGGCAACAGGGTTTGTCGGTCAAGGTGCGGACTACCTAATCATCGACGACCCGTACGCCTCTCCGCAAGATGCGATGTCAAAGGCTATCAGGGAACGTACCTGGGGGTTCTGGGTTGGTAGTGCAAAGGTGCGTATCAACTCCAACACCAACGTCATTGTCATGTTCCACCGCTACAACGAAGAGGACTTCGCAGGACAGCTAATAAAGGAAGAGGGCCTTGTACAGTTCGGCGGTAAGTGGGAACTGATTTCGTATCGGGCTGAATGGGACTGCGACGAACGACCCGAGGTAGGGGGTCCTGACCCTCTGGGAAGAAGTAAGGGTCAGTATCTGTCGCCGCGTCTTGCTGCACAGCCTGGGTACTACAAGGAACAGAAGAAGAACCTGTCGATCTGGAATAGCCAGTTCCAGGGTAAGCCCTCAAAGGTTGATGGCTCCTTCTTCAAGATCAGTCGTATAGATATCGTTCCCCGGCTACCTGTAAAGCTTGTCAAGATCTGCCGTGCATGGGACATCGCGTCGTCTGAGGATGGCGACTACACTGTAGGAGTGTTGATGGGGCTAGGAGAGGATGAGCGCATCTATATCCTGAACATTGTACGCTTCCGAGAGGACACGGACGAACGGAACAAGCAGATCAAGGCTACTGCAAAGCTAGACTGGCTTCGCTACCGCGATATCTTGAAGTTCCGGCTTCCGCAGGACCCGGCAGCGGCTGGCAAGGACATGGCGCTTTCCTTCCGCAAGCTTCTCAAAGGCTATGATGTCGAGATCAAGCTAGTCAGTGGCGATAAAGAGAAGCGTGCAGATCCGTACTCCCAGTACCTGAATGCCGGTCTCGTGTCGATCGTTTTCGATGGTGTAATTGGGCGACCTGACGATCCCGACGATTGGGTCACACCGTACCTCGAAGAACTACGGCAATTCCCGAACTCAGGCAAGAAAGACCAGGTAGACGCGTCTAGCGATGCATACTCAGAGGTTGCGTTGGATATCGAAACCGAACCTGGTCAGGACATAGACACTATGGGCTTCTCTGGAGAAAGTGATGCTGCTCAGGCACTGGTCGATGCCGAGTACGAAAGTGAAGCTCAATTGATCGCAGAGGCTTACGGTATCGATGCAATGTCACCGATCCCGCTAGGCGCTTATCCGAAGGGAGTTTATGTAGATGGCAGTCGCACAAAGGAGCCGTCGTATTCAAGCTCGACGACGCGTAATAGTCGCTCAGCCCCCGACATCTCTAGGCTCCCAACCCACAGCCAGAGACAGGCTGCTCAGTCGGCTACGATCAGGCGTAAAGGATATCCACGAGCAGATATCAATCGATCGTCGCGAAGCAGTAGCTTCGTTTAAGAACATCCGACTATTCAGAGACTATGCAATGGGTCGGCAGGAAACGACTTTGACGCTAGACCAACAGGGTATGCTAGCTGGCGTCATCGGCAACGATTACTGCGACAACGTTTGCGGTCAGGTGCTCACAGAGCACGCGGGTAGGTTGGAGCTTGAACGGATAACCTGCGAGGATGACACCGTGCAGAAGTGGATCGATGACTTCTGGCAGCGGATCAAGATGGACGACATACAGCAGCGCACCCACCATAATTCCATCCGCGACGGTAATTACTGTCTGATGGTCGACTGGGACCCCGACAACAAGAAGATTGTCATCCATCGAGAGCAATGGTGGGACGGGTACCGTGGTGTATTCATAGGGTATGACACCTACGGTAACATGCTGTACGCCGTCAAGGAGTGGGATGACCCGCTATTCGGGAAACGTCGCGTCGTCTACTATGACGGCGCTCTTGAACGTTATGCAGGAGCTAACGGGAGCGACCTGTGGGTTCCGTTCTTGTTACCGACCGACCCGATACAGGGCCTTGAACCAGGCCCCCAGGCTCCAGGGTCAGAGCCTCTGACAATCCCTTACACGGACATGGATGGCAACCCAATGCACATCCCGTTCATCCATTTCCCCAACCTGTCTGACGAGTTTGAGAACTACGGTTCCTCGATACTCGACGGCGGGTTAATCGGCGCTCAGGATCAGATCAACGACATCCAGTACGATATTCAAGCTGCTGCTCGCATGACGGGCTATCAGCGTACGTGGGGTCGAGGATACAAGCTCCAAAAGATCAACAACAAGACGGTCAAACCAAAGACCGGTCCCGGCGTGTTCTACCATGCAGAGGAACCGACAGCGGAGTGGGGGGTGTTAGCCCCTGGCAATACTGACAGCTTGATCGGCGTCTACAAAATGAAGGTTGAGAGCTTCTGTCGGGCCACAGGCACTCCGCTACACTCAATCACTGGCAATTGGCCCAGTGGCGAGGCCGTCTACAAGATCGAGACCCCGATACGCAACCGAACTAAGTCTCGGCAGAAGCGGTTCGCACCGTGTTGGGTTGAGGTCGTTCATCGGTGTATAGAGATTGCTAATCTTTTCCAGAGAGAGGCGCTTGACGAACAAGCAATGCTCACCGCAGTCTACGCGGATGCTGGCGACCGCGATCCGCTGACGGTTGAAATGGCTAACCTGTCGTTCTGGCAAGCTGCTGAGGCCGCAGTCGCTGCGGGTATGCCACTTGAGACCTACATGCGCGAGAGCGGATGGGGCGAGGATCAGATAAAGGGTCTGTCGACTGACATCGCTAATGATATCAAACGTCGACAGGCTGACTTGTTAGCTACAGGAGGTGCTGGTAGTGGTAATCAGCCTACAGACACACCAACCGGGCCAACAGACCCTCAGCCAAGAACCCCAAACCCAACAAAGCCTTCCCCGGCAGCAGTCTCGAAAGCGCGTAAGCAAGGGTAGGCCGTTACAGTGGTCAGACACTGATAAACAGTTCTTGGCTTCGATAGATGACCAGGACATAGTTACTGCGAAGCAATTCTACCGGGACATTGCTCCACGAGGCTCAAAGACCCTCCTTGACGCGGAGGTGAAGTGATGCCCCGGTTCTCGTACAGTACGGCTAGCAAACGCTACCACGATGATGTCACAGGAAGGTTTATCGGCAGGGTAGCTGTACGGAACATGCTGGATGACATAACCGATCACTCAGCAGACCGAATGAAGTCGTGGACTGATAGCCTACGATCAAGTCAGATGTCAATACCCAAGTGGCAGGAACTGATGGCAGCAGAAATCAAGATGCTGCACATGTCTTTCGCAGCCGCCGCGAATGGCGGGTGGGACCAGATGACATCGGATGATTGGGGGAGGGTCAGCGACTACGTATCGGAACAGTATGGCTACCTTCAAGGCTTTGCTGAGGACATATACACTGGCGCACAGGCGTCGAATGGCACAATGGCTGTGAGGGCCACATTATATGCAGACGCGGCTCGCGTTACCTACGAGAACGAGCGCCGGATACTCGAAGTGAAGTCGGGGTCTACCGAGGAGAAAAACCTGCTCGGAGGGTCTGACCACTGCCCTGACTGTGTTGAACAGACACTGGCAGGTTGGGTTCCGATCAATAGCTTAATACCTATGGGTGCTCGATCCTGCGTCAGCAGATGCCGTTGTACCATTATTTACCGCGAAGGCCCTAATGACCAATTAGGGTCTGCGATCGATTAAAGGAGCAAAGACAATGAGACACTTTCGAACAGGTATCGGTGACTGTAACTATGGCATCTACCGCAAGCCCGAGGACGGTGGAGGCTCTGGTGGTGCTGGCGGGGGCGGTGGCGAAGGCGGCGGTGGAACAGGCGATGGTTCCGGCACCGGTGGAGGCGCTGGCGGCGGCGACACAGACCCGCTCGCCGGTCTCGACGAGAAGGGGAAGGCCGCGCTCGATGCCAAGATAGCAGAGGCTACGGCCAAAGCTACCGAGGAAGCGGTCGCCAAAGCCAAGTTGGAGTTTGCCGATCAGCAGAAGAAGGAAAAGGCTGCTGCGGATCGAGCGGCGGCGAAGAAGAAGGCCGAGGAAGAGGGCAACACTGCCGAAACCCTACGGCTCGCAAACGAAGAGAAGCAAGCGGCAATCGACGAAGCCAACCGCGTCAAAGCCGAGGCCCAGGCCACAAAGGATGAGGCCACGAAGATGCGGATTGCCGCCAAACACAAGCTTCCCGACGGCTGGCATCAGCGTATGTTAGGGACCAATGAAGCCGAGTGGGAAGCCGACGCCGCTTCACTTGCGAAGGGAATGCCCACTCCGCAGGGTCCCAACATGGAAGGGGGCAACCAGGGCAAAGGCACCAAGGAGGAACAGGAGAAGTCCGCGAAAGATGCGGTCAGCTTCGCATCCAGCATGGTCTAATGCCGACCAACAGAGGCTAACGCCTCAAAATCTACCTGCAAAGGAAGGACAACTACATGGCAGAGATCGTAAAGTCTGCGGGTGGGGCTTCGTTGGCGACACCGACGCCCTCGACCAACCACATGATCGGCCCTGACCTCATCGCCGGTGAGGACATTCAGGCAGCCGATGCTTGCTATATCATGAATACGGCAGCGGGTTCGCGCGTCATGCGTGCACTCGAAGATCAGACCGGCACCACAGCGGCTGTTAACGACGTTCAGACGATGAGCCAACCGGAACAGCCGAACGGTCTGGCAAACGACGGTTCGTATACACTGAGCTACCTCGGAGCGTTCACAGCGCCTTTGACGGTGGCAAACACGAACGCCGATGTCCAGACAGCCATTACCGGTCTGGCAACAACCGGGGCCGGGACCTGGACGGTGAGCGGGAACTTCCCGAACTTCGTGTTCACAGCCGCTGGTAGCTTCGCTGGCAAGGAGCTTGAGCAGATCGGCGTTCAGTCGTCACTGTTCAACACTGCTCAGCCTTCGACAATCCTGCCGTTGCAGATCACGCACACAACGGTCGGTCAGCCGGTCGGCGCATCCGGCGCTGAGCAGAAGCAGAGCCGCGTTCGCGGATGGGCACCAATCAAGGTGCGCAAGGGCAACCCGATTACACTGTACGATGCCGTCATTTTCGGCTACAGCGATCAGTTGCTTGTACCGGGAACCGACTACTACCTGTCATCCACTGTTCCGGGTGGCATCACCGACACATCGACACTGACCGGACAGAAACCGATCGCGATGGCGATGGACAGCGAACGGCTCTACGTGTTCGCTATCAATTAGTAGCTCACCCCGGCTACTCATAGACTGATAACCCGTAGAGGTTAAGGAAGGTATAGGTAACATCGACGATGGCCTTAACAACGTTTGGCACACTAACATCGTTTCAGACCCTTAAAGCGAACACGCAGACCATTGCGCAATTTGGGGAAGATCGCGCATGGGATGGGATCGCAAGCGCTCTGAACGCATGGAACCGACAGGTCGACCAGGTAATGGGCGATCTCGTATACAAGACTACACAGCGTATGCTTCGCTATGGTGGCGGCGGTAAGTCCCGACCGCAGCGCATGGACGAAATGGGTACGCCGAACGTGCAGAAAACCCTACAGGGTTCGCCGGTCGGCTTCCCGCTTCATGCATGGGGTGAAGCTCTCGGCTGGAACCGTCTGTACGTTCTCAACCGCCGAACCAACGAGTTCGCCGCCCAGATCCAGAACCTGATGACGGGCGACATCCAGAACATGCTCCGTGAGTTCAAGATGGCAATCTTCATGGGGGTCAACAGCAACTTCGTGGACTACCGGGTCGACCAGGTATCCAGTATGTTGCCGATCCCCCTCAAGGCGCTGTTAAACGCTGATGGTGCAGTGATCCCGCCGGGACCCAACGGCGAGACATTCGACCCGCACACCCACACTCACTACCTCGCAACCGCTGTGTGGACAAACTCTTGGTTGCAGGGTCTGTTGGAGACCGTCATCGAGCACTTCAATGAAGGTCAGCCGATGATAGTCATCAACCGAGCGGATGAGAGCAACGTGGAGGCCCTTGAGGACTTCAAGCCGCTCACATACGTTCAGACCCGGCTCTCGGAGACGCAGGAATACGGCGTCGGCAACATCGATCCGCTCAAGCTGTACAACCGGCAGATCGGATGGTTCCGTGGTGCGCAGGTTTGGGTCAAGCCGTGGATGATCGCGAACTACGTGTTCGCATACATGGCGAACGGTCCCGACAAGCCGGTGGCAATGCGTATCCGTGGCGACCAGCCCGACGGAGGCAACGCTCTCGATGGCGCGGGAGACTTCGTTATCACCTACGAGGACGAGCGTCATCCTTTGCGGGCACGCGGCTACGAGCGCGAGTTCGGCATGTCGGTATACAATCGAGCGAACGGCGCTGTCGGCTACATCGGCGGCGACGGAAGCAAGTACGTGCAGCCCACGATCCCTGCGATCGGCAGCTAACCGTTACCTACTTAACCTCTACGAGATAGGCCCTGCTAGGGGTAACGGGGCCAATCTCATTTCCAGAGAGATAAGGAAACTTACATGGCAGCAAAAGCCCAACAGGGATCGACAAGCCCTGACGAAACACAGGATGACGGTCAGTCTCCGATGCCGTCGTCTCCAACGAGCGTTCGGTTTCGCAGACCGGCCAAAGCGCTTCGCGGCCTTGAACGGCTCCTACAGGTCGGTGGCTACGACCCGAAGGATGACTGGGATGTACCGCACTCAGGGACTGTTGGCGTCGATGGACGACCGCAGTACGACAAGTCGCCGCATCGAGGAGCCGCAATTCAGACCCTCGAAGGCACTGTCGTCAACCATAAGGGCCGTCCGATCGACGAGAACGGTCGGGTCATCGATCCCGACAAATACGACAGTGAGGACAGTCTGTACGGCTAGTTCTCAGTCGCTGACACTTTCTGGGGGTAGACAATGCAAGCTACGATGAGCCAGCGCATGACGTACTCGCTCGATCTCGGATCAGCGTTTACCGTGAGCAGCGCTAACCTCAACATTACGAGGCCGGATGGCGTCGTCAACAATGCTGCGGTCACTGTCACCCCCGGAGGGTCGGCTAATCCTCAGCTACTCGCTGCAATGTACACACCGGTTATCGGTGGCTTACACAAAGGTATCTGGCAACCAACTGTCAGTTCCGTACAGCTTTCGTATCCATTTCAGTTCTGGGTTGTCTGGACAGCAGTCTATGATAATATCAGGACTTTGCTAGGTTTGACACCTACCTCTCTCCCCGATGCCAAGATCGACTTCGAGTTTTTCAACGTGTACACATGGATCAAAACCTTTGCGACCATCAATGACTACTACACGTTGAATACTTCGTACCAGGCCGGGATAGACCAGGGCATGTCTCTTCTAGTAGCCTCTGTGCTCCGTCCCTACATCGGCGGCAAACGTCCGACCGGCGAAATCATCCTGTACAAAAAAGGCACCACTACAACCCAGTTCAGCACATCGGGCGCAAAGGCTGGCTACCCATTAGAGCAGCAGTGGTGGGAACGTGGCATGTCTATATTGGAGAGCCTTATCCCAGAGATTGCGGGAGCCGCTGCAATGGATCGCTCGGGTGACGAAATAATGACCCGAGGTGATTACGCATTCGGCAACCTGCATCCGAAGGGTGAATGGGTCGTAGGGTCTATGCAGGGCTACGACGGGTACAGAAATGGTCCCTGGTCGCCTGACGGCAACCAAGAAGATACCTGGGGGTGGTAGCTATGAGCAGCTTCTGGTCCGAAGGGTTCCTCGCGGACATGGCTGCGCTAAACATGCTCTCATTCGATGATACCTTGACTTGGTACCGGCAGAGCAAGGTCTCGAATGGACAGGGCGGCGACCGCGTATCCTTGACAGTCGCAGGGACTGGTATACCGTGCAGGGTCGACGATGAAGTCAATGGCCCGTATCCTCAGCGTTCGAAAGACAACATCGACGTTGACCGTATCGAGCGTACCATCTACATACCCAAGACCTATGCAATAGCGATAGGCGATCAGGTCTCGGTAGTAGGAGGCAACCCATCAGGGACTGCTATAACCTACCGTGTGCTCGATAACACGCTTGAGACAGACGAGACCGACATCGCCTTGCTTGTGGAGGTTGTAATATGAGCCGAACAACCCTCAACCTCGATGGTCTAACGAAGATGAGGGCTAAGCTCAAAACGGCCATCAGGACCGCAGTGTACGAGACCGCTGAGATAATCAGAGAGGATGCTAAGGCACGAGCGCCACGAGATACGGAGGCCCTTGCTGAGAGCATATACGTAACAACCACTGCTAGCTCTGACTATAATCAATGTCGAAGCAATGCCGAGAGCAAGTTCAACTCAGCCCGGTCTAGCGGAAAGACGCCCAAAGGTCGCCGCATAGGACCCAACGAGACGTTGGACATGATCGAGGAGACGCGACCCGAGGACCCTGATGAAGCATGGGTCATATGCGGGGTTGCGTACGGCAACAACATTGAGAACAGTGCGACCAACCCACAGCCTTTCATAACTCCCGCTGTTATGGACAACAAGCGGACGCTGACAGACAAAATCAGGAAGGCTATGGACGGCCTATCTGTTAAAGGCAAGATTACAAGGAGGTAGCAGTGAATGAGCTAAGTACATTGGCGAAGTATATCTATCACCAATGCATTGATGACACTCACTGGGCAGCGACTTACGGTACCAATTTCCGAGAGGAGAACATACCGGAAGGAACTAGCGTTACAGCCCCTATGGGTGTCTTTAGGATGATACATAGCACGGACTACAGAGGAAACTTTGGGTACCGATTTTACAGTGAGGGGGTTTACCAGATAAAGGGCGTGGTCGAGGGCAGCGACTTTAGCCTACTCGCAGACATGGCGAACACAATTGATCGTCTATTCGATTGGCAGAACCAGATCGACCCGAGCGCCGGTAGGCCGAAGTCTCAGCAGGTGTGGATAGACCCTGATGATGACACAGTTCAACTGATGATAATGTCCATCGTCCGTAAAAATCCGATCAAGTATCCGACTTTCGCAGACGCTGTTAACTACTGTCATCTCGGTGGAGATTACGAAATCTGCTACTACTTAATGTAGGAAGGAGCCTATAGATGTCTAACGTTGCCTTTGACCACGGATACGGCATGGTAAGTGCTGTATCTGGTACAGGTTCAGGAAACATCGGAAGCATCGCCATGTCGGGAACGTCTGGCGTGCTACTTGTATGGGTCGTGAACAACAACTCCTCAGCGGCTGCGTCCGGGTCTACAGCGCCAAGTGCTAGCGGGTTTACCGGCGGTACTGTCAACAATGGCGGCTGGACAAAGATCAAGACCCAGGCTGATGGCACATACACTATGGACTTGTGGGCTACCACATGGTCCGGTGGTGCTCTCGCGGCAGGTACCATAACAATATCGTCAATGCCCACCAACACCTCACAGTGGGTGATGCGTGTTCAGGGTTTCCAGAATGCCACAGCGAATGAGACCCCTACCTCAGCAGTTCAGCACGCACAGAATGGAAGTTCTCCGTCTGTAACTACCGGGGCGGCTAACGACTTCGTAGCATCGTCGGTATTCTTCTTCGCTGGTCCGGTTGCATCCCCGGCAGCAGGGGCAGGTTACACCCTAGACGCAGCCAGTACCGGTGCTATTGGCACCTATGGTGTGCTTGCTCTTGAGTACGCAAACGCTGTAACCTCAAGTTCGGGTACTGTTGTAACCCCCGGATGGACTTCGGAGGGCGGTACACCTAACCCCGGCATCGCAATGACTGTAGCCCTTGTCGGTGCGTCTGCTCCGACCGCTCCTGCCGCTCCTACCGCTGGTACCGTAGCTACGACTAGCATCCAGTTCAACCCCGGTGCGCTTACCTCGGGTGCTACGTCGTGCAACATCCAAGTTACCACAGCCGCTGACACCACGTTTGCTTCTGTCGTAACTACCCTAACGGGCGCTACTGCATCTAGCATGAACAGCCTAACGGGGCTGACAGCCGGTACGGACTACATTGCACGTACACAGATGGTCAATGCGAACGGTACCACAAATGGTCCTGCAACCGCGACGATCCGTACACTGTGCAACGCACCGACCGGGTTGGTAGCATCAGCCGTAGCAAACTCTGCGAACCTGTCGTTAGCGTGGACATCGACCACGGGCGCGACGGGGTACAACATCCTTCGATCAACCACGAATGGATCGGGGTACTCGCAGATAGGTACCAGCGCTACTAACAGCTTCACCGACAACACCGGGTTAGCCGCCAATACGAACTACTACTACGTGGTTCAGGCCACCAACGGTTCCGGTGCGTCGGCAAACTCAGCGCAGGGTACGGGTGTCTCACTGACCCCACCGGCAGCACCAACTAGCCTAGTAGCTACGCCCGGTAACAACCAGGTGTCGTTGACGTGGACAAACGCAACCGGTGCTGTATCAGTGAATGTTAAGCGGTCGGCAACGATCGGCGGTACGTACACCACGCTAGGCGCTGGCGCTGCATTCGTAGGGCAGACGTTTGTGGATGCAACGGCTACGAACGGCAATACATACTACTACGAAGTCAGCAGCATCAACAGCGCTGGCAACGAAGGCCCCAACACAAGCACCTCGGGGGCTGAGTACGTAGGTAGCCCACCGCCAACCGGAGTGACAAACACTCAGGTAGGTACTAAGGTGACTGTGGCGTGGACTGCACCGTCCGGTGGCCCATTCCTCGGCTACAACATCTACCGGCTTAACTCGACAAGCCACAACGGGGTAGCTCAACGCAAAAACGCGCAGCCATTCGCGTACGTAGCGTGGGGTACAACGTCATTCGATGACAACTCGATGGTGTCAGGTATGACGTACAACTACTATGTGGCGACCGTAGCCACTTTGGGCGGCTTAACGCTCGAAAGTCCGCTGACCGGCCCTGGTAGCACCATTACTACCACGTAGCCCAAAGCAGCTATCAACCTCTAAGAACAGGAGAACTTGGATCGATGGCAACAAACATGCTTATCGGTAAGAAGCTACGTGGGTTTCAGTTTGGACTTGAGACCACAGGTGGGACCATCGTAGCGGCTAACAAGGCGTTCAAGAACGCCACCTTCACCAACAAGCGTCAGAACAACGTCAAGAAGGCAGACGCTGAGGGCCACAAGTCGGCTATCGGACAGCAGCGAGGCAAGCGCTGGTCGGAATGGAAGATGACCGGCGCTCTCGGCTACAACATCATGGCGTACTTTGGGGCTTTTCTCTTCAACGCCGCATCAGGGGCTGCACCGACAAACCCTGCGACCGGTGCGTACAAGTACACGTACGCAATGCTCCCGACAACGGTTGACACGCCGCAAACGATCTCGTTTGAGTACGGCAACAACCAGGGTGAGAACAGCAAGTTCGGTTTCGGCACAATGACGGACCTCACAATCCATATCAGCGACTCAATGGCTGACTACGACTGTGCAGGGTTCGGGCAGTACCCAACGAAGCCGATCACAATGACCAGCAGCCCGACGATGATTTCGCCGGTCCTGGTCAACATGCTGGACTGCCGCGTAAACTACGCGACTACCTATGCGGGTCTGTCAGGCGGTAAGCTGCTGACGGCGAAGGATATCGAACTCTCCGTCAAGGCGAAGTACCGCTCGCAGATCTTCATCGACGACGCCACAAGCAGCATCGGCGGCATCCTTGAGAAGATCCCGGATTGCTCTTGCAAGCTAATAGTCGCTGAGGGTACGGAGAGCGATTACTTCCTCAACAACCTGGAAGCAAGCACGCAGAGCTACTTACAGCTACAGGCTACCGGCCCTATCCTGGCATCGGGTTCCCCGAACACGTACAACTCGATCAAGTATGGGTTCTCACTGTTCACGAGCAACGAGGACGAGACCGACAGCGACGAACTGTTCGCAGGGTCTTACGACTTCTACACCGGCGAGGACACGACCAACAACGACATCAACCTCGAAGTCATCTGTGGTCTCGCAACACTGTAATACCTCTCTTCCCAGAGAGTAGTCGGGCCACCCTCACAGACCTTGTGGGGGTGGTCTTTATCCATGAAAGGTAACATTAGGGGCAACCAATGAAAACACAGTCAAAACCAACTATGGTATTCCCGAAGCACAATCGCGGGGATGTCAAGGCTCGCGCAGTCGAGAAGGTAGGACCCGTACCTATCTACCTCGACACGGAGGCTCGCGGCGACGACGGCGAGCTTATCATGGAGCCGTACATAAACGATGTGGGCGAAGAGGATGAGCGGCAGCAGCGCGAGGCCGATCCGTTCTGCTACTGCTACTTCTGGAAGAACACCCTCAATCCGAAGAACGAAGATCTTCTCGCCAACCTGAACAACAGCCCCGAGATGACCACGCTTCGACGGGCCGCAACACAGTGCGAGATGTACGTCTCGGATTGGGACCTGACGAACGATGGCAACCCGATCCCGATTGAGGTCGAGGCCATCATCGCGGCCGGTGTGGACGCTGGCGTCCTATGGAGGATCATTGAGCGCTTCAATGATATGAACCGGCCCCCTTTGGAAGTGAGAAAGAAATTGCGAAGTTCTATCTCACGAAAGGTATCAACGGACGATACTGCCGAGAGTACGGAATAATCAAAGCCTGTCAGGTTCTCAATTGCACTCCGTGGGAACTTGAAGCAGCGCCGAGAGGTTCGTATTGGCGGGATTGGGCAATCATTTTCGACAAGGCTAACAACCTAATCGAGAAAGCTTTGCTCGATCGTCCAAGAGGCCGAAGATAGCTCGCAATGACTGAGACCTTGGAGAGAAAACTATGGCTAGCACAATTGCAGAATTGAAGGCGGTAATCAGCGCCGACACAGCAGCCTTAGACGCACGTCTCTCTAAGGTCGAAGTTCAGATGAAGCAGACGCAAGCCATGATGGAGAAATCCGCAGAGGCTATGAACGGAGCCTTTACACGGGCTGCGTCTGCTTCCAACAGAACCATCGAGGAAAGTTCTGCCCGTGCACAGCGAGCAGCAATGAACCGCACGCAGTACGAGTACCAGATGGGGCAGAAGTCAGCCGATGATTTCAAGAAGTTTTTGCAACAGCGTATGCAGTCGTTCGAAGCCTACACATCGGAGTGGAAGGCTGCTGCTACGCAGATGGTCTCTCTGGAAAGAGAACTTACTTCTCAGCGTCTACGGTCTGACCAACAGGCTAACCGAGAGATGGCTGAGGCAAAGCGACAGGCAGATGCCGAGCGCATAGCGTCTGAACGTAAGTTTCAGGAAGAGTACACGGCTCTGCTAGCGGAAGAGGAAGCAGCAGCGCGATCGGTCGAGAAGGCCCGAGCAGATGATGCGAAGGCCACCGACCTTGCCAACAAGCAGAAGCAGGAGTCGTTAGCAAACCTTGCGAAGTTCGAATACGAGAACGGCAACCTCAGTGCGGAAGCATATCAAGTCTTTCTCCAGAGAAGGATGTCAGCGTTTGCCATATACACAAACGAGTGGAAGGTTTCCTCTCGTGAACTGGTAAATCTTGAAAAGGGAATGCTTGCCGAGCGCGAGGCGGCGAACGCTGAGTACGAAGCTTCGATAAACGCACAGGTGAAGGAAGCTCTTGCCGAGCGTGCAGCGATCGAGCGCGAGATGACGGCAATCCTCGCAGAAGAGGATGCAAAGCGCCTAGCAGCCAATCGCGCGTCCGTGGAAGAGTACGTAGCCGAACAGCAAGCAGCGGCAGAAGCTACGACGGCTCGATGGCAAGCGGTAGGTAGCGCCCTTAGCAACACAGCAGCCCTTATAACAGGCATAGAGGCTGTTACTGCTGGTATGTATGCCGGGTTCGAAGCCAAAACAACTGCGGTCGCCAACAATACGTTGATGACCAACGCTCAGTTGAAGGAGATGCAGCAAGTAGTTCTGTCCACTGGCAAAGCAACAGGGGCTGAGCTTGACGACATTTCCGACGGGTACATGAGGATTGCCAACCACGCCTACAAGGGCGCGGAAGCTCAGAACATTCTCATGGTCGCATCTAAGGAAGCGATCTCTACACAGTCAAAGGTTGATAGTACCGCAAACGCTCTTGCCGGAACCATGCATGTCTTTCACATCAAGGGTGGGGAGGCTGCAAACACTATGAACCTGATAGCGATTGCTGCTGCTCGCGGCAACTCGACTATTCAGGAGTGGACAGACAACACCGGCAAAGCAACAGGAATGGCGGCTAACTACGGTGTTCAGCTTGCAGACGTCGAAGCGGCTCTGTCTGCTCTAACACAGCAGAAGTTCTCAACCTCTGAGGCCAACACGCAGGTAACTAACCTGCTCAACCACATTGCCAATCCAACAGCGGAAGCCCGAAAGAACATCGAGCTACTTCAAGCCCGTGCGAACAGCATGGGTATTGATCTCGTTAAGGACTTCTCGTCATCAGGTTTGGCTGGTCGTGGGTTATACGGTGTCCTGTCGGATATCAAACAGGTTACGGGTGGTAACGCAGAGGCTGTCAACTCGCTGATCGGAGCTATGCGTGGCGGCATTGGTGCTATGGCTTTGATGAAGTCAGGCGCTAAGGACTACCACGACGCTCTTGTGCTGACAACCAAAGCACAGAAGGGGCTAGCAGACACTACAGTTGACCAGCGCTTCGATCGAGCTATGCAAGCTGGACAGAACCAGTGGAAGCAGTTCATTCGAACGATCCAGGTAGAGTTCATGCCGGTTGGCGAGCGTGCGATGAAACTGTTCATCACATGGATGCCGACAATAAAGCGGATAGCAGACGCTGTGCTAACAGCTATGGAAGCATTCCAAAAGCTTCCTCAGCCTGTACAGTCCGCGGTCACAGCGTTTGGTGCTCTATCTATCGTAGCCAAACTGGGCATCGACTTCTTGAGGTTCTTCGGGGCTACAGTTAAGGTAACAGACGGTGCGAGGTTCTTGATTAAGGCCCTCGGACCCGGCGAAGGCTTGCTGTGGGCGTTCCGAGGTGCAGCAGGAGCCGGTACTGGCTTTGGTGCATCGTTGGCTGAGCTATCCCTGGCAGGTACAGGACCTATCGCAATCCTCGTGCTAGCTGTAGCGGGACTTGCGTTCGAACTGTACAAGCTCAAGGGCGCATATGATGACATGCGTTCTGCCCAGGACCAGGCCGCTAAGTCTGCACAGAACTTCGCAAACGCTGAGGCCCAGGCAGCAGCGTCCAGCGCTAGCGGGGCTGCGGTCGTTGCAAAGCTCAAGGTATCCACAGAGATTGCAGATCTACAAGGGGCATTGCAGGATGCATGGGGCCATTGGAACCCAGGCATAGGCGGCAAGGCAAGACAAGCTAACCGAGATATCTTCGCTTCCGATGCTCTCAAGTCGCAGGGCTACGATACGTCTAACCCGAACTACAGTACAGAGAGCGGGATGCGAGCTAGGTTAGCAGCCCTTGAGGCTTCTCTACCTGTTCTGACTAACTACCTACACGATCAGGCTAAGCTAACAGCCGAGCAGCGGCGTGCAGCCGTAGGTAGCGGCCATTATGACCCGAAGGTAGTTCCTACTTACGTACAGTCGATGATGCAAGATCTCGGCAAGTACATAGGCAGGGACTGTGCGGGGGAACTGACCAAAGTATTAGGAGCTAGTGTCTCATCGTTTGACACACGTGCAAACAGAGTAGGCCCTGATGCTTCCGGCAACTACCCCGAAGGTACCTTGATGCACGCGGCTCCTGGCGATAGGTATGGTCGTGGGCATTTCTGGGCAGTACACTATGAGAATGGGGCTGCCCATCGACTAGAAAGCAACATCGAGAACCCGCAACACCGGAATACTCGAAACCCCGACTATGTGTCGGATGACAGGGTGCTATCGAAGGCTGATATAGCAGCAGCGACATGGGGCGGCTACACACATGCGTTCATGCCGGGGGGCGGTGGAGGTAGTAATGACGGAATACCGTACATGCCACCTACTGCCACCAACGGTGGAATAACACATGCCGATATGCAGACAATGGCTGATAGGGCCAAAGCTGCTAAGGAAGCCGCCAAACAGGAAGAGGCTGAGCGCAAGGCTGCTCAGAAGAGGTACAAAGAAGAGATCGATAGTCTGCACATGATTATCAGTCTCAAGGCAAAGAAAGAGGATCTTGACACCAATAACGAGGTCGAGAAAGCTAGACAGCTTCTAGCAGAGCCAACAAAGCTAGGTCTAATAAAGGATACGAAGCAGCGTGAAGCTCTACTAAAGCTCGCAGCCCAGGCCGATGTTGCTGAGCACGCAGCGTACGTCAAAGCTCTTGTAGACAAGATGAACGACCAGGTAGCCGTAGCCTCTAAGAGCTATCTGGAACAGCGTGCAATTCAGAACGTTGGCGGTCTCGATAAATGGAACGCTCTTGGAACGGTACCCGGTGCTCAGAAGTCCTACATGGGTGCGATCCAGGCACAGGAAGATACGGCAGCAAGGTTCAAGGCTGTCAAAGACTTACAGGATCTGGCGTTCGCTCAAAAGATCGCTGGCGATGAAGTCAAGAAGGCAGCGGTTGAAGCCGAGGGCGGTGCGGAGAAGTGGGGTCTGCTGGATGACGCCACTAAACGCACAGTCCTCGATACCGAGCGTCAAGTGCTGGCAATGGGCCAACTAGACAGCATGGTATCTTCCTTCCAGAGAAAAGCGGACGAAAGTACGCAGCCTAAGAGCAACACAGCCTCTGCGATCGCACAGATCAACGAGCTAGTACGTAAAGGTATCATCAAGGACCCGGCAACACTGAGAAATCAGATGGGACCGCTAAGCCGCAACGACCAGGCCGATCTCGACAAGACTAATCAGGCAATGAAGGCGGCTGGTCAAGCTGACCAGGGTGATGCCGATACGTTCTTGAAAGCTCAAGGACGCTCACTTGACGATAAGTGGGAGCAGTACCAGCAGAAGATCTCTGAGAAGTATTTCCCGAGTTTCGCTAATGCGCGGCAAGCAGCCCTTGATAAGTGGAAGAAGGATAACTTCGATGCGATAGACAACATACTGCAACATGGCACAGACGCTGAGAAGGAAAAGCTCAACGTCTTTGAAGATCGCATCAAGAAAGAGGCTCAGGACGAAGAGAACGCTGAGAGCGCACAGTTCCTAGTCGACCAGCGACGACAGCTACAGGCCAAGTCGTTGGAAAGCCAGAACGCAATCGCTGACATGTACAACGCACCCATGAAAGCTGTGCACGACTGGGAAGCTGCAAACGCAGAAGCCCTGGCACGTATACGAGCAGATTGGGGAGATGTCGGTCAAGCGGCTATCAAGGCTTACGAGGATGAACTGAAAGCTCAGACTGTTCAGCAGCAAGCCCAGGCAACAAGGCAGAAGCAGATCGAGGACTACGCAAACACTGCTAAGCAGTTGATGGATGCTAGTGATAAGCCTAACAGCTTGCAAGCATACATTGACAGTTTCAAGCAGCTACAGCAGATCGGCGTCGACGAACAAGGCCGACCGGTGTTCGACTTCGTTCTGCCACCTGGGTTTGACACGGACTTAGCAAAGGCTAATTTCCAGCTACAGAAGCAGCTAGACCTTCGCAAGAAGATCTCCGACATGATGTCGCAGGGTACACAGGCTTTGGCACAGGGGTTTATGAATGGGCTTAACAGTGCGTTCAATCCTGACCCACAGCAGAGAGGGAGCTTGCAGCAACAGAAACTTGAACAGCAGAACGAATACATGCAGTACCAAGTAGCTGAGCAACAGTTCAAGAACCAGTACCCTAACGATCCTAACGACCCATACATCCAACGGCTACAGCAGATACAACAGCAGATCGACCAGACCAACAAGAAAATCAGTGGAATGGGTAACAACCTTTCCAATGTATTCACTCGGTTGTTCAAGAGCATCTATGACAGCTTCACTCAGACGCTGACAAAGATGGCAGAAGAGTACCTTCAATCACAGATATTGAAGTACCTTTCGCGACAGATAGGTACCGGCTCTGGTTTCACTAGTGGTGGCTCTAACTGGGCTAGCACACTCACAGGGATTATCAGCACCGGTCTAGGCTTCCTTTCCCTCGGGAAAGGAGGGGGCGGCGGTGGGGGAGGGTCTGCCCCTACCCAATCCCCCGTCGCCACACCTGCCCCTAGTGCACCTGTTGTGTACTATGCAGCCGAAGGCGGTCGCGCTATCCCAGGCGTTCCGACCTACGTAAACGACAATGAGGTACTAATCCCTGACGGACCCGGAATGATTGTGCCTCTTGGTAAACTAAAGAACAAGAACGGCGGCGGGGCGTGGACAGGTGAGAGTGGAGGGTCACAGACTGTGATCAACCAGAACTTCCATATTACGACACCCGACGTTCGCGGTTTCCGACAGTCCAAAGCATCCATGATGCAGGATGCTCGACGTGCGATGAAAACGATAAGGTAGGTATCAGTCCATGTCTACACCTGGGTTTCTTGAGATACAATTAGACCCTCTACTCGATTGGGGAACTAAAGGTGGTCTCAGTTACAACACCACGGTTGTAGCAGGGATTGCGCACGGACCCGAAAGCCGCTTCCCGATGCAGAGCCGAGGTTACTGGAAACTATCGATCAACCTGACTACCAAGTCAAAGAATGCGATGAAGGTAATCTCGGCTCACTTTGCCGCTGCTCAGGGTAAAGCCTGGGGTTGGCGGTTTCGCAATCTTCGCGAATACTTCACAAGCACTGATAACGGGCAAACGTTTGCCTCGGAAAGTCTACCTCTGTACACTTCCGGCACCACTATGCAACTCTATCACCAGAGAGTATACGCCGGGAGAACAGAGACTGTGCCTATCCGCAAACCGGACATGAACAGCGCTGGCGGTACGACCGGCACCGGTGCAACTCCATTCCACCTATACCGAGACGGCAGTTCAACGCCGTGGCCTAGCTCTGGTAATTGGAGTTTGGATGTGACCACAGGGATTGTTACCTTCAACACAAACCAAGTCGGGCATACATTCGCGTGGGACGGCTATTGGGACACGCCTATGCGCTTCGATGTCGATGACCAGACAGCGGCATGGAGCGACTTCGATGTCATGGACTGGGATAGCATCAATATATTGGAGGTCCCGGTATGAGAAACATAAGCGTGGCCCTCGACGATTATCTACAGTCACCGCCATCCCCAGTAGCTGTGCTCATAAAGGTTAGTAGGGTCGATGGCGTGACAATGGGGTTCACCGATTGGGATCTCCCGATAACATACAGCGGGTTAGAGTATCAGCCCAACAGTGTGACACCCGCAGCCCCTAAGACCAATGCTGACCTGACTACAGACCAGACCGACATGACATTCGCGATCGACAGCACGTACATTCTCGAAGAGGATCTGGACGGTGGGCGCTATGACTACGCAGACATTACGATCATGCGTGTCAACCCCAACGACCTAACGATGCTGCACATAACGGATATCAAAGGCACTACCGGGCAAGCCGACTACGGCGACGGTCAGGCTCAGTTGGCAATTAACTCTCTGGGACAGAAGCTTAACCAACAGATAGGCGATGTCATCACTCCGCTGTGCCGAGTTAACCAGTTGGGTGACAGCCAATGTAAGGTTAACATGACGGGCTTTCGTCACTCGGCAACAGTGGCTACAGTGGTCGACGTGCGTACCCTGATATTCTCCGATAGCAACATTACCGGGTACTACGACTACGGCATGGTTAGGTTTGGCACCATTGGTGGCGGCGGTGGTTTGAACCATGACATTAGCATGGAAGTCAAAACCTCAACCTCTGACGGCCACGGTAACATGACGATCGTGCTGCAAGAGCCGACAAAGTTCACAGTGATTGTGGGCGATGCAGTCGTGCTCGAAGCTGGCTGTGATAGGAACCCACTAACATGCAGGAGCAAGTTCAACAACTTAGTGAACATCCACTCGGAGCCGTACGTACCGGGCAACGACTACCTAGCTACGACGGGAAGGCCACCATCGTAACAGTCGCTGAGATGACCACGGCGATACGTAGAACGCTAGGCACTCCATTCCACCACGGAGGACGAGTGTTGGGGCATGGCCTTGACTGCTACGGTATGCTGTCTATCGGGCTTAACCTGATGGATGGCACAGTCATTGAGGACCGACCAAAGTACGACAAGAAGGCTGATAAGCTGCTCGAAATGATCGAGTGTCTTGGATCATCCTTTACCCAGAAAGAGACGAAGGACTTCGAACCTGGCGACGTTATCCTGTTGCGAGTAGAACACCCATACCAGATGTTCCACCATCTAGTGTACTACACAGAGGATAAGACCATAATCCACTCCTGGTTCATGGGGTTGGCATCTAGGGTCACAGAGGTTCCGTTCTCCACCTGGCATAACCAGATACACTCAGTCTGGCGTTTTAATCGATTGGAGTAGTTCAATGGCTACATTGATACTAGGAGTTATCGGTGGGGTTGTCGGCGGCATAGCTGCACCGGGTCTAGCGTTCTCGATAGCTGGCGCAATGCTAGGGTGGTCGATAGGCACTACAGTAGGATCATACATAGATAGCTCTCGGCAACACTACTTCACAGCCGATATGGGCCGTGTAAGCGACCTACGAATTACGGTAGCTTCGTACGGCACCTCGATCCCACAGTGTTGGGGTAAGGTCCGCATCCCTGGTATCATCATCTGGGGAACCGACCTCGTAGAGCACGAGCAGGACATCAACAGCGGCGGTGGCGGTAAGTCATTCGGTGGTGGCCCAACAGTCACTACTAGGAACTACACCTACACCTTGTCGTGTGCACTGGCGTTGTGCCGTGGTAACAGGATCGGGTCTGGGCATATCAAGATCTTTGCTGATGACATCGTAATTCTTGACAACTTAACTACCCCCGGCACACCTACATCGCAGTACGGTACAGTAACACACGCTGCTATCTTCGATGGTCTGAGCAACCAGGTCGGGGATAGCTGGACGCTATCAGACGGCTCGCATGTGCGCCTGTACTACGGTACAGAGACCCAGTTAGCCGACCCGCTGATTATCACTAGCGCTAGCAACACCGTGCTCCCGGCTGGATCTGACAACCCGGCGTTCCGTGGAACGTGCTACATAGTCTTTGAGAACTTCGCTGTCACTAACTTCGGAAACCGTCTGCCGAACTTTAGCGTGGAGATCGACACCGGGGCCTCGATGCTCGACGAGGTTCTGAGCGACATGATGGCTCAGGTAGACATAGACCCCTCTACCGAAATGGACTTGTCGCTTCTGTCGACTACGCAGGTCACAGGGATTGTGATGGCGTCAAGAACCGATGTCAAGTCTGCTATACAGCCGCTGCTCGATGCCTACTCGTTCGATCTGGTAGATGTCGATGGCAAGGTTAAGGGTATACCGCGTGGTGGCGCTCCCGTGGCTACCTTGACCTGGGCGAATGACGATCTCGGTGTTCAGACTGTAGACAGCGGTACTGCTCCTCCTATCCAGAGAGTTGTGAAAAGTCGTGCAGAGGATGTGACCCTACCAAAACGCATCGACGTAGGTTACTACTCTACCTCTATCGATATGCAGCAAGCTACGCAAGGAGCTATACGGCAGTCAGCCCGGTGCAACAACTACATCACACAGTCATATCCTTTGACACTGGGCGACAATGAAGCAAGGCAGATGGCAGAGCGCCTAATGTACTTGCAGTGGGTAGAGCGTGACACCTACGCAGCACAAGTAAGCCCGAGATGGACTAAGCTCTGTTGTGCTGATGTCATCATGTTACAGACTGATAGCTCAGGAACCCTAAGACGTGTTCGCATCGTGGAGATGGAATGCGCCCCACGAGGCGAGATGAGGTGTAAGTTTGTAGCCGATGACGACGGCGTAATCACACAGACTACGACCGGCACGACGCCGACAGGCGGGACTACCAACGGCACTCCGATAGCCACTGACTTCTTTGCGTGGTCAGGCAAGGAGCTACGAGACACGGACGGCACGAATGCCGGTGTCTACGTAGCGGCGACAGGGGCTGTGGGCTGGCAGGGTTGCACAGTCATGATGTCCACAGACGGAGGCGTTACGTACGATCCGATCGGCACTATCTCTGCAAGGTCGATCTTCGGGGTTGCCTCAACCGCTCTGGGCAGTACATACACTCCGAACGGCAACGGGTTCGACGCTACCGAGACCTTCAACGTTGCTACGAACAATGCACTATCCACAACCTCTGAGAACTCAGTGCTAACCGGTCAAGGCAATTACGGCCTACTGACCCAGGCTGACCAGTCGGTGAGCAACGCTGCAAACTATGAGATTATGGGTTGGGCCACGGCAACGTTGGTAACGACTAATCACTACACTGTCTCTGATATGCTTCGTTCCCAGAGAAGTACGCTAGCTACGGGGCATACCAATACTGACGTGTTTGTCAACTTGACGCAAGCTCTGGGAAGGTTCGCTGTGGCGTCGACGCTGGTAGGTACTGTGGTTAAGATCAAGTGTGTATCGCCGTACATAGACCCTACGACCGTAACGGAACAAGATGTTTTGATTGCAGCGCCGACAGCACCGTACGCTACTACTGGCGGGGCCGGTGCACTCGCAGATGCTGCACGAACCCCGGTGTGGCGAGTACGCGGCTATCTAGCCGAGGGTAACACCATATCGAGCGCATTGGATGACAGCTACTTCCCAGATGCGACCGGGACACCGGGAACCAACCAACCCGGAACTGTTAACCCGTTCTATTGGGAAGAAGCCAGCCTATCACCCATTGATATGTGTTGGAGGTATTCAACTCCTGGCGTCCTAGACACGCTATATCTTCGAATGAACTTGAAGAATACCACAGGGTCTACGATCACGTTTGACTGGTACGTAGGTATATGGGATGACCTACTCAAGATAAGGGTAGGGGGAAGTGTTATATACAGTAGTGGTGCATGGGATACAACAGGCACAGTGTCTGTTACTGCCGGATCTACCGTACTTGTTGAGATATTCTACCGCAATGGATATAACGGTGGCAACGCAAACTTTGACCCAAGTAATAACCCAGGCACAGCAATGTTCGCAACCAACGCATTGAAGAAAGGGCTTACCTGGTTAGACGCAGGTAAGTAAGGGGGTTAGCATAGACTATGCAACATGGTTTGGTTCCGAGTTTGGAGTTCGGGGTAGAGTTTGTGGTCATAGCTGTCATGGCCTTCGGGCTGTTGAAATGGGGCATGTTACAGATGCTCAAACAAGCTAACGAAGCCTTGCAGATCGTAGTCAAGACACAACACGACCGCATAACTTCGTTGATGGAAAGTGTTTCGTTTCAAGCTGACAGGATACTCAAGCTCGAAGTTGACAACGAGGAAAAGACTCGTCTGCTTCACGACCGACAGAAGGAGATACAGATCCTCGAAGAGACTGTTGAGATGGCCTTCACAGGGCTGTTGAAAGTCAACAAGAGCGTAGAGGCTAAGACCATCACCGACAACATTGCAGGGCGTCTTGCAGAGCTACGTGAGTTCCGCAGGACATCCAACGAGGCAAACCAAGAGTGGGCAGAACGTACGAGGGTTATACTAATCCATACATCCTCACACCCTGCGCACCGTAACAGCAGCGACAACTCTACCGGCAAGTCGATGTCGGAGACTATCAGAGACGCGTAGTCAGGAAAGGAAAGGCCAATGGCAGCGTGGACACCTGACCAGATCACAAACCTTGTTACCCAACTCGGCCTGGTCATTGGCGGGGCAGTGACACTCGTCAAGCTTCTAAAGCACAACTCAGAAATGAGCAACAAGGCGGCAGACAGTACGCCTAGCGACGTTACGAACAAGATCCTCGACAACGCCGCCGCTGCTCAGTCACAGCAGCAACCGCAGCCGATCACTGTCAACAACAACGAGCCAAAGCAGTAGCAGCGGCTGTCACTTCTCTGGAAGGATGGTATATAGTCTATGGATCAAGATCAGACGCCGACAGTCGACCAGCTACAAGGTCAACTCGGTATCGCCAATCAGACGATAGCCGCGCTGAAAGTCATGTGCGCCCGTCGTCAGGATGCCTTGCAGAACCAGCAAGCATCGTTCGGTCAGATGCTCGACAAGTGGATGGGCCACTTCGAGGACACGCGTAACGCGGCCAACAGTGGCGAGATCACACAGGACCAGATACTCGCAACCTTTGACACCGTTCAAGCGGATATGGTGTCCGTGAAGTCGATCGGACTTGTCGACCTTGCCGCCGCGCTCGCACCGCCGCCGACCGATGGAAGCTCCCCGGCCTCGGTACCGCCGCTTGCCCCGCCGACCGACCCGAGCACAATCGCAGTCTCTGCTACACCGACCGCAGCACCTGTCGAAGCACAGCCCGAGCCGACGCCGGTAGTCGCCCCAACGCCGTCAACCCCGGTTCCCGCGCCCACTCCCGCCCCGGCACCAACGCCAGTTCAGCAGGATAATTCCTCATCCCAGGAAGGATCGGGAACCGGTACTGGCACCGAAACGCCGCAACCCGAGCAGCAATAGCCGCTCAATTGAACTCCTTTCCAGCCGGTTTTCGCCCTTCACAGGGTCTGAGAGCCGGCTCTTTTTATTGCTGAAAATGGCCTCGATAATAAAAACGGTGGTCCGCTACCCCCCAATATGTATTTTAGGTATTGACATATGAGTATAGTTATCAATAATTTACAAGTTAAGAACCATATTAGGGGGTACGAAACCGCCGTTTTAATTCCGGCAAGATTTTTGAAAATATTTCTTGACAGATCTGCGGACCTCATGATATAATGGGTCAGCGCCGGAAGTGTGTCTAAATGGAGGTTCGAGTGGCTACTAAGGTGGTATCAGCGTCTGATATGTTGAAGTTGTACGGTCAGCTAGGCAAGCCGTCACACGGACCCAAGACGAAGATAGCTCAGAAGGTCTATGCAGATCTGCGTGCGTCCAACAGGCCGTTGGTTGTGCGACGTACGTACAAGGCAGAGGACTACAAGGGCTACCATATCAGGGTCTACGAGGAGCTTGTAAAGGATGCCGGTCATTCCTGCCACATATACGACGGAGCCGGGGAACCGGTTGCCCATCGTAGAGGCTTAGACGCTGCGAAAGCCTACATCGACACACTCTTCGACGCAAGACCGAGGTGCATAATAAGGGCCTACTTCGCAGTCCCTGTCACCACGAAAGTTACCATTCGGATGCAATTTAGAAAGGGTTAGCAATGCCTGACACAGCAGAGACTGATCCGCTGACCTGTCGTAACTGTGGGTCTGCGAAGTGGTCATTCCTTGTGACCTACTCAACTGAGATCGACCTTAGCAACGGGGTCGAAGCTCATTCACAGCACGAGCGCAAGCTCATTGAACTACGTTGCAAGGATTGTGACCGCAAGGCCACAATGGAGAACAGCCGCGCTATCCGCGCTCTCGACGTGTACAACACCGTCTACGAAAGAGAGGTAACGGAGTGAACGACCTTAACAAAGACCCACGGCGCTACAATGGCATAGTTCGTCATGCCTGGGTTGGCGTAGAGACTGAGAACATGCGCAAGCACAAACGTGCTCACAAACTCATAACTATCATTGCCTACGTCATCTTCATAGCCTTTGTGCTCACCTTCTTGATTACGTGTTTTTTGAAGGTGCAGGGCAAAGCACAAACACTGAGAGCCGAACTGCAAAGCAACGGAGCACCCCAATGAAAATCCGGGTCAAGACGGCAACCCCGCCATCAAAGCCTGAGACCCCAAAGGTCAAGAAGGTAGACATGCCCGAGTTTCGGGCTGCACTACGCCACTCGATACAGACATGCCCACGAGATCCGAATAGCCCGATCTGCGGCTATGGCGGCATGGATGGCAAAGGCCGTCCGTACGATGTCTGTCTGCTCCCCACCGGACACCCCGGCCCACACATGCACGTAGAACTCCCTGAGATCGACGCCGCGCTACCTCGTACTCTTGAGCGATCACACCAGATCAACGTCTCGTTTGACTTCTCGGAGACTGCTATCAAACGGAACCTGACTGACATCATGGTCGCGTGGAAGTCGATCGGCAACGGGTGGTTCACAGCCCTTGAGGCTTCACTAGAAGTGTTCTCAAAGGGCCTTCGATACGAGCATAGCATCGACAATCATCCGGCGCTATCAGCCCTGCATTTCATGGGCTACATGGAGCGCCAAAAGGAGAGAGGGGATTACGTAGTCCGTTTTCGTCTAAGCAAAAAAGGCTTAGAGGCTGTTAGCCGCATCAAAGAGCTTGTCAAGTCGAACCCGACCGACGACTGTACCATCTGCTTTGGCAGTGGCTACGATGACAAAGCTAGCGATGTGTGCAGCCATTGTGAAGGCACCGGTAAGGAACCTGGCGAGAAGTCGACCAGTGTATCATCACTCCCAGAGAAGCGGGTCCGCATTCGAGCAGTGAAGAAGGACGACCGCAACACTGTGGTATGTGGACGGTGCAAGGGTGAATGTGTACTGCCTAGCGGCGACGTGTGCGACCGCTGCGACGGTACAGGTGAGGTGTCGGGCCTTGCTGCATGGTCTCAGGTAATCATGGGAGACAAGGACAATGTTGATAAGAAGAACTCGACGACCCGAACAACCGTCAAGGCACGCATCAAGCTACGACCAGGAGCTAGATAGCCTCGTGGATAAGCTACTGGATAACCACGTGTTTGCTGTCATGGCATTAGCAGACCCTGACGGTGGGTTGACACCGGACTTTGATTGTCTGCCCGATTTCGTCAAGGAGTGTCTAAAGCACCGACCGCGTGATATCCGGTTCAGGGTAGCTGAGGTATTCAAACCCTCAGCCCCTGGCGGCTACATGGTACGGCACAAGGAGTTCGGCATCTTCCAGGGCGATTGTCTGGGCATGGGCTTCTGGTATCCGATGTCGGAGATGCCCGAGCAAGGGCTAGCTCACTTCTTCACAAGGACTGACGCGAACGAGTTTGTACGCTCTTGCGTTGAGATGCACAATAAGCTGACAGAGCATATGATGGACGTGATAGACTTCGAGGTCACAGCCTTCGATCATTCTCTGGAAGTAGAGGTCTACAATGAAGGTAGGTGGGTGCACATCTGGGAGGAACGCCCCGTACCTGTCTGCCCAACTTGCGGGGCCTCAAACCCTAAGTATCCTGATAGCCGCTGGTTCAAGTGCATGAACTGCGAAGCTGTCTGGGATGGTGTGTACTGTCCGATCACAGGGGTTCAAGGCTACTGCAAGTCTGACTGTGCCTGTCACCTCTTCTATGCGCGTCAGGAGGTCAAGGGTTACTAATGGCTATCAAGTATGCAGACGCGTTAACACAGCTTGTCAATTTCAAGTACGCTGACAACTTGAGGGTTAGTGTTACGATGGTCCGGTATGTGCAGCGTGCATCCGGCCAACAGTACGTAGCCTCGATCGAGGCTAAGAGATGGAAACCCGCAAGGGCTGCTAGTGGTCACTTTACCTTGAGGCAGTTCCGCGAGATGTACCCGAACGGAAGGAAGCAACTATGATAGTAATGCTTGTTATAGCGAACGGTTCTCAGGCTTTCTTAGCTCAGTCATACCAGCCTGACCCTCACTCTAGCAGGGGTCGAAGAGGACCAGCGGCTAAACCTGCTAAGTTCACGAACGATGTTACTAAGGCATGGGACATGTCGTACGGCAAGGATGCACCGCAGAACCCAGAGTACGGTCCCGAGTGGCTGGCACAGACTATGGCCGCTCACTATGGCATCACTAACTGGATGCTGTTGACGGTGAGGTCATGAAGATCAAGCTGCGTGCAGTTCACAGACACTATAGGCAGAACATGAAGCATCAAGACAGCTACATAGCCTACGGCGAACTGCTAAAGCATGTAGCGTGTCTGATGGAGATGAGACTGGGTAAGACACTGGCGAGCATTCGACTGCTACGCCGGTGGATCGAAAAAGAGGTTGGCTCCTTTCGGGGCCGACCTTTTCCCTGTCTGATAGTAGCCCCTATCAGCGTTCTCGAAGCATGGGAGAAAGAACTACGGCTTGAGGGTGAGCGGTACATCGTAGTACACGGTAAGTCGTTCGACAAGCGTACTGAGCTAACAGTCAATGAGGCTTTCGGCAAGGATGGCATAACGTACGTACTTATAAACTATGATAGCCTTCGAGAGACACCGGGGCTGGCGTTCTTGCCGTGGTACTTCGTTGGTCTAGATGAGAGCACAGCGATTAAGAACCCGCAAGCGAAGATCACTGAGCTTTGTACTAAGGGTTTCCGCGATGTCGAGCACCGGGCTATCCTGACCGGGCTTGCTGCCCCCGAGGGACCGCTAGACCTGTTCTGTCAATTCCAGTTCCTTGACGGACACTTCATGGGATGCTACTCGTACTGGGAGTACCGAGCTAGGTACTTCGAGCTTCGATGGAATGGCTGGCAACCTAAGCGTGGAATGAAAGAGGCTATCAAAGACTACGTGCATCGCAGAGCGTTTGTTCTCACCCGCCATCAAGCCGGTCTCGGCAACAAGAAGATCAAGGAAACTCGGTTCGTCCGCATGTGCCTTGAGCAAGCCAAGATGTACTCAACGGCTGAGGATAAGTTCGAAGCAGTAGTCAACAATGGCGATGGCTTCGAGAAGATCGAGACAGACCATCTCATTGTACAGCGTACGTGGTGTGCAAGGATTGCCGGGGGCTGTGACCCTAAGCCAACGTACCGATGGGCCTCAAAGACTAAAGAACTCATAAGCTTACTCAAGGGTGAGTTATCCGAGCAACCGGTGGTTGTCGGGTTCAGGTTCAATGCCGAGGTCGAGGCTATCTATGGCGCTCTGCGCAAGGCTGGTATCGTCTGCGAGATGGTGACAGGGGAGGACAACCGCGATAGCCGAGTTCGCAAGTTCAACTGGTTCCGTACCTCGCAGATCCCAGGTCGTGTCATACTAATACAGATCAAGGTTGCTCAGTTCGGTATTGACCTATCAATCTCTGATACTATGATACTGTACTCGATCATACACTCGTGCAAAGACATGGCGCAGTTCATGGATCGCATAGAGCACCCGGACAAGAAGGCGGCATTGTTGTACATCTTCCTAGCCGCTATGGACACAACAGACGAGGACACCATAGACGCTGTGGGAGACAAGATCCTCGACAGCAAACTATTCGCGGCGAAGTTCAAGGAGAGGTTCTTGGCTCGCCGTGCTAAGATAGGGCTAAGAAAGGCTGTGTAATGCAAAACCGCATCATACTAATCTGCATTGTGCTCATCTGTGCGGTAACTAGCGGCGTTGGCTATCGCATGGGCTTTAAAGATGGTGCTGTCGAAGGCTACGCACAGTGCAAGAGCGACCAGCACAACAAAGAAGAGGCTATGCGGTACTACGAGCACTACGAACAAGGATGGTAAAGGATGATACTATGTGTGGACCCCGGCCTATCTATGGGCAGCGGTGGCACCGGTTGGGCGGTGTTTAATGATGATAGTCTTATCCCAGAGAGAACGGGGGTCATCCGGTCAGGTAAGGGAACCTGGCAGCAGCGAGCCGAGAACATCTGCATCACTATGGAGCACATGCTTAACTACTCCGAGATATGCGATGTGCGAATGCTAGCAGCGGCTTATATCGAACTGCCGACGTTCTTTCAAAACGAGAAAGGTCTGACATGCGCTACTGGCAAAGATGGCGACGACAGCGATCTCGTTAAGCTATCATACCTTGTGGGGCGTATAGCTGGCATGTTCTATATGTGGCAAGTGCCTGTCACTACTGTACGTATCAACGGGGCTGGCGGGTGGAAAGGCACAGGCATGGGTAAGATGGTTGTTGCCCACCGGATAGCCGATCGACTTGGATTAAAGGCTGAGGGTCGACAAGATGACCCGAAGCTTGTTCGTGTTAAAGGAGGTGAGGCGGTTATCTCGTCACATGCCATAGACGCTGTGGGTATCGGTTTGCATATCAAGGGAGTGTTTAAGGCCAATGCCAAACTACCACAAGAAAGGCCCGGATCGGGGATCGCTAGAGCGAGCTATCGTAGGCGCTTTAAGGGACGCAATTAACGTCCACGGTCCCATAACCAAAGCGAACGTATCACCGGCTGCGAAGCGTATCCTAACTCAGCTATACACTTGGCAGCACAATATGGAGAAAGCTGATGACAGTAAAGAAAAAGCTTCATACTCGCAGACCGGCCCACGAGGTAGCGGCAACGAGGTTGGGCAAACTGTACCCTATACGAGACGGAAGTTCCGAAACGGCAACAGCGGTTGACTTCCTGTTGTCGAAGTCCGGTCAAGGTGCGTGGATAATCCTAGACACAGGTCACAAAGTCTACGTACTACACAAGAGCGGTCAGCCGATCGCATGGCGTACGGAGGCGCAAACTGTATGATCCCCATAAGGATCAAGCGAGCCTCAAACCCTGTGACCATCCCAACTATCAATGCACAATGGCGCGGGTGTACAAAGTGCGTTATGGGCGCTCATGTACGCAATCATGTGTTCATAGACACTGTGCCACGCTCAGTGCTTGCGTTTGGCGGCTCGCATGTTGACATGGTGATGATAGGCGAAGGTCCCGGCGAGACTGAGGACACGTTAGGCTACCCGTTCTGTGGTCCTGCCGGGAAACTTCTGCGAGACCTGATAGACGCCGCGCCCCATAATGCCTGTCCGTTCTGCGATGGCATGGGGCTAGAGGACGGCACAGTTAGCGAGCCTTGTTGGGCTTGCAGAGGCTATGGGCGTATCACGATAGCTCTGCTCAACCTGCTTGCTTGCCGACCATACAAGAGCAAACCGTTGGCACCGGGCAATCGGGAACCGGCGACATCGGAGGTCTACAACTGCCTACCCAGACTAACAGACACTATTAAGGTGTTGAACCCGAACACTGTGGTAAGTGTGGGAAGAGTAGCTGATAGCTTTTGGCCGGTGGCTGTAATGCCGGAACTCGGCAGCATGGTTGTGCACCATGAGACAATAAAACACCCGTCGTTCGTTCTGCGCACAGGCGAAGGTTCTGCACAACACATGGACTACGCACGGCGCATCGACAGGCTATTCGCTCAGTATTGGGAGAACTTTAGGTACGACCAATCAATAGCTCTTTACTAGACTGCGCAGGTTAACACCCGGCGACATAGCTGTATGGCGCAGTCGGAAGGTAACAAACCCTATGAAGATACGTGTACGGGCTGGTACAAAGCCTAATCAAGCCGTAATGACAGCCCTTGACAGCATATCGAAGCTAAAACCTTCGAAGGGACCAACCCGGATCTCCGATGAGCATTTTTGGATGATGGAGCGCGACGGCATAACGCAGTCCGGTCTAGGGCTGTTCAACCTCTGCCCGAAGAAAGCCGAGCTACGGCTCATGCAGGGGTTGGAGCGGAACGGAGCAAGCCATGATCGACCTCTTGAGTTTGGCAGCTACTTCCATGACGTACTTGATAAGACTTACTCCCAGAGAGTAGGGGAACTCTCAAAGACTGTTCTCTCTGGGCAAGAGATTAAGTATTGGTCACTGCTGGCAAACAAGGCGCTCGATGCCAAAGCCGCGAAGTCTAAGGATCTCGACCCTGCCGAGGAACAGGCTATGGAGGTGACAGCCGGTCTTTCGGCGGTTGTCATCAAACGATACTTCAAGCGGTGGGCTGTGCGCGATACCAAGAGACAGATCATAGCCGTTGAGAAGGTACTGTCGTTCCCCTACAAACTGCGCAATGGGGTGACGATACTCATATGGTGTAAGATCGACTTGATCGAGCGCATCAACGGTAAGCTATGGATCACAGACCATAAGACCAAATCGCAGATCGAGGACTTCTACCTAGCGGAGAAGATGGCATTCGACTTGCAGATGATGATCTACAGCCTCTGTGTCCTGCACAACTATGGTGAGTGGCCCGAGGGCTTCAACTACAACCTCATCAAGCGACCTGGGCAAAAGTTCACAGGTACTTACTACAAGAAGCCCGAAAGCCTAGCTCAGTACCTAGAGCGTGTCGACAAGCACATGGAGGAAAAGGGCGACGAATACTTCTGTCGCAACCAGATCTCCGTGTCACAGGCTGAGATACAGACGTACAGAGACCGTGATCTCGACTACCAGATTGAGCGGATGTACGAATGGTCTCTCGGGGGCTATGTATCGTACCGCAACTCCGGTGCGTGTATGAAGTGGAACAAACCCTGTGAGTTCCTGCCGATCTGCGGTGGCTCGCACGACGCCCACAAGCTCTACACCAAACGTCTGCACGTATTCCCCGAACTGGTAAACGATGAGGGAGGTGACGACTAATGCCACGCGAAAACGATGCGCTGCATGAGGCCGACGAACTCCTCATCGCACCTATAGGCAAGAGGTTCGCAAAGCCTGCGGGTTGGGACGAATGGCATGTGTTCAAAGTCGAGGACCCAAACCGGACGTTATGTGGCCTAGAAATGGATACGTACTCAGAGGCTGATAGAATGCATGAAAGCGAGGGCATCTGCTACACCTGTCTCTGCTCTCGCTAGGGCATTTTCAGATGGGCGCAAAATTTTTCAAAATATTTTCGAAATCCTATTGACAACTGTGCGGATGACCTGTATAATCTATCTTGTCGGGCGAGCACGGCCAAAGCAGCCGCCGATCCCGCTGAACATTCACAACAGCCATCCGTACGGTTAGATCGAGCTTTCTGAATACGTTAGCCTCTCCCATTGCTGGAAACATCGGACGAGGAAACGAAGGCTCTCAGACACTACGATAAACCGGAAGGTGGCTACTATATGGCAACAATAACAGCGAGGATCGGAGGTAGGTCAGCCGCGAAACCAGTTACGCGGTCAGTCGTTAGCGCCCCTACGGTGGCGAAACGATCGATAGTCAGACCAAATGAGATCGACCTATCTCTTCCTACAAAGGCTGAGAAGCCACGCGGAAATCTCCGATCTGCGAAGCTTTTCATCCACGGCGAACCAGGCATAGGGAAAACGGAGCTTGCTTCAATGTTCCCCGATAACCTTTCGCTATTCTTCGAACCAGGTGGTGACTTCTTAGAGATTGTTAGGCTTCCACGGGAAGGGCAGTTCACGAGTTGGAAGAAACAGTTCGTGAAGGTCATTGACCAGATCGTAGCCTCTGATCTGTACGAGACCATCACCTTTGACACCGCAGACTTCGCATGGGATCTCGCCGGTAAGTTCGTGATCGAGCAAGCCGACGATGATCCTGACGATATCAACAGCGGGTCTCTCGGTTTCAACAAGGGCAACAATCGGCGGCTCGCAGAGTTTAAGGACCAGATAATGCGGCTGACTGCAACAGGCCGGGGTGTGGTGTTTATCTCCCACACTCTGGAAAAGGAAATGCAGAAGGCTACAGGGGTTAAGAACATGAAGCTTATCGCATCCATCGAGGAGAAGGGGCGACGCTTCCTGAACGGCTTCTGCGATATTACCGCGTGCTACTGTTATGTCGGCGGTGAACGTAAGCTGGTAATTCGCGGTGACGAAAACGTTGACGCGAAGTGCCGAATGAAGAACAACTTCAACACACCCGGCGGCGATCCAGTCATATCAATCCCTATGGGCGATAGTGCGGAAGAAGCATACGCTAACATCGTCTACGCCTACGAAAACAAACAAAAGGACGACGGCGAGCTACGACGCAAGGCTGAGCTTTCCGAAGTGAAGGCGAAGTTCACCGTCAAGGGCCGTCGCTAAGGAGCAAAGGTCAATGTGGAAAGTTCTCTCTAAATGGAGTGACGTGTCAGAGTTTGCGGGTAGGCAGGTAGCCTATACAGTAAACGGTGGAGCGGTTAAGTTTGGCATAGTTGCTCAGGCGTCAAACGATTGGTCACAAGGCGGTCACGGCTTTAATCTAACCCGATACAAGCGCCCTGATGAGGTCTCGCAGAACTGTGCACTCCAAGACGGAGAGCTATCCAAAACGCAGTGGCAGATGCGCCTAACCACTAAGAACGAGCGACGGCAGATTGCAGACGCTGTGTTAGCCGGAACAATACGTCTCGAATACTACGCAAGGGAAACCATGGACAACAAGACAATCAAAGGCCGATACCGGCCATTCATGACCTCCGATCAACTCTACTCGCAGCAGCGCTCGCGACCGGCCAAGTCAGGGCAGTGGACGGGAGTTCTCAAAGGCTCCGAAGTCGGGCCACGACGCCGCTACATCAACACTCTTCGCAAGCGCTAACAGCGTTTGCTCTATATCACATTCGAAAGAAGGGCAAAGCAATGAAGGTATTCACATCAATCAGTGGCAGCCCCTACGGTAAGGGAATGCTGGCAGCAGCAGTGTTCGCGGTTCTCGCCTCGGTTACGGGTTGCGGTGGTGGCGGGGGCGGGTCCTCCTCACCGGGCGGTGGCGGCGGTGGTACAACATCGAGCTACCAGGGCAACTACAACGGAACGTTCTCAGCCGATACGACCGCACACGGCGGCGATGTCCACTTCTCCATCAACGCATCCGGCGCAATGACCGCTGGCACCATCGACTTCAACGGGCAATCCGGCATCGGTCACGATCTCGTCGGCGGCATCACAAACGCTGGCGTCATGACCGGCAACTACGCGGTCGGCGGTCACAGTTACACGGCCTCTGGTCAACTTCAACCCGATCCACTGACGGCTCACCGATACTCCGTCATCCTCCATGTTCACGACGACACAGCGAACACCGATCAACCCAACGCGGCGGCTACGCTGGATCGTTCGTAAACACTGTACACTGCGCAAGTAGGCAAGTAGGACCGGCTCTGCCGTGGGAAACGTTCCGAACGAGAAAGCGCAGTGTACTAGCAGATCTCATTCCCAGAGAAGTACTACAACAACAAAACAAGGTAGGTATCAATGGCAGCTAACGATCTCAACGCATTGTTGAAGAACGCGAAGAAAAACTGGGGTTCGTCCGTCGAGACGGCCCACTCCTCCGGCGAAAGCAATTGGGATGACGGCGAATACGTCGCCTTGTACAACGGCGTCGAAGTCAAGATGTCGCAGGGTACGAAGGACAACCCCCCGGCGTGGGGTTCGCTCCACGGCTGGTACATCCTCGAAGGCGACCGCGTGAACGAGACCAAGTACGAGTGGCAGGGTCTGTTCTACGAGGGCGACATCAGCAGCAAGACCATCAAGCGCCTCGAAGCGCTCACAGGGAATGACGCCTCCGAACTCGATCCCACACAGCTTGAGAAGCTGTTTGAGGACGCCGTGAAGCAGAAGCAGGTTTGGCGCATCAAGCTCAAGACCAACACGCAGACCGGCTTCCAGAACGTCTACTTGCAGGAGCGCGAGGAGGGCTACAAGCTCCCCGCCGAACTCGCGAAGGGCGGCAGCGCCAAGAGTACCACGGCATCCAAACCGAAAGCTGGCGCGGCGGCGAAACCCAAGACCGAAACTCCACCGGCTCCATGCGCCGAGGGCGACGAGGTCACAATCACTGTGGGTTCGAAGGAGATGGTCGGCATCGTCGACAGCGTGGACGAGACCGAGAGCGAGGTCTCAGTCACTGTAGGCAAGAAAACCTACACGGTTCCCTACGAGGCGGTTGCGAAGAACGAGGACCCGGACGACGCCGGGGGCAGCGACTTCTCCGAAGGCGATGATGTCGAGTTCGAACAGGGCGGCAAGACGTATGCCGGTACCATCGACAGCATCGACGGCGACGAGGCCCAGGTCAAGGTCGGCAAGAAGCTGTACGCTGTCAGCCTCTCCGATCTCAAGAAGGAAGGTGAGGAAGCACCGGACGACGCACCTTTTAGCGTGGGTGACGAAATCACCTGGAAGGTCGGCAGCAAGGAGCGCACCGGCACCGTTACCGAGGTCGACGCCGCCGAGCAGGAACTCAGCGTCGATTGTGGCGGCAAGAGCTACACCGTTGCCTTCGACGACGCCACCAAGACCGGCGAGGACGCAGCCGCTGAGAGCGGCGGCATCACCATCAACATTGGCGACGAAGTGACCTTCGAGCAGAACGGCAAGGAATACACCGGCATCTGCGAGAGCATCGACAACGAGGGTGAAAGCCTCGAAGTCAAGGTAGGTAAGAAGGTCTACACTGTAGCCTTCTCCGAGGTCCTTGTCGATGTCGAGGTGAACGTCGGTGAGGAAGTGATCTTCGCGAACCCGAAGAAACCGTCCGAGGATCTTCGCGGTACCGTGCAGTCCCTGAACGCCGACACCTCGATCGCGACGGTCATGGTGGGCCGCGTGTCCCGCGAGGTACCGTTCGACCAGCTTCGCAAACCCTAAGCCCTAACCGGCTTCTGTAACATCGGTCAGCCTCTGATAGCAGGGGCTGGCCTTTACCCTTTCTGGGATAGAGGATATAATGGAAATCGCAGACATCGCGAAGAGTAACGATCCGGCTACTCTCAAGCTCTGGGTCGGCAAGCAAGTCAAAGGACACTCGATAAACTTTGGTCGACCAGTGCAAGGTGAGCTACGGGAGTTCGAACCTGGGCAGAACCCGAACCCTGTTAGTGGCAGCGAGTTCTACGTGGTCATGGACGGCGACGACGGCGAGCGACATCACCAACTGGATCTGCGTTACCCTCATCTAGCTGTGTCTCTTATCCCAGAGAAGCAGGAGGGTTCACAGACCCTGACGACGTTTGATGCTGACGAGATGTCAATCCTTCGTCGGCATGTCGCGAGCACCATACCGTTTTGGTCTGTTGGACAGTTCGCCCGTGCTGTCCTCGGAGAGCTTGAGGGTGACGAACCCAGAGCCGAAGCTTTCCTGCGCAAGTTAGAGCTACTAGACCCCGAAGAGGCTGATGAGAATTAGCCTCTAACATTTTGCCGTAATAAAAACGGCGATCCGTATAGTAATCAGAGTTTACGAGGAGAATAAAATGGCAATCCCCAATGACCGACTTGAAGAGTACCGCACATACGCGGCCAAACAGAACGCTATGCAAGACCCTGTGATGAAGTACGCCGACTGGTATGAGCATCAGGGTTATGTCGACCACGGCTACGAAGAGATCGGAGAAGGCGCTACGGGCCTCCCTGATGCCCCGGCACAGCGCCGTGAGAAGGTAGCTGTCATGGGGGCGCTATCGGCTGATGAAGCAAAGGACATAGCCGAAAAGCACCTCAAGTTCCTAATGGCAAGCGTACTGCCCCCAGTCACTGTGAACATCTCGCTGTCCGACGTACCCGGTACTGTGTTCCCCGATCAGCTTCGACGGGTCAAGGAGTGCTTGATCCAGATCCGCGATGAGCACTTCGAAAGCGTACCGGGCTACCTCGTTAACTTCGAGCCGTTTCAGACGCTGTGCACCTTGTTCGAAATCAACCCGGCGATCTCCACGGAAGCTCGCGCATCGGTCGCTAAGAAGTTCAGCGAAAGCGAGCGCATGAAAGGGCGCAAGATCGACGGGTCGGTCCCGAAGCATATCGTCGGCCTGTGGGACCGTCTGACCACCGAGATGTCGACGGAGGAGTTCACAGCGGCTGTGGCCGATTGGATGGAGACCTGGCAGATATTCAAACTGCCGGAAGATCGGACGGTGACACCCGAGTTCCGCGAGACCTCGTTGCGTATCGTGTGGTCGATGCTCGCGTTCCCGTTCAGCTTCGAGGACTTCAAGGAGAGCATCGAGGCGTGGGCTGATGGGCGGGTATCGTTGTGGCCGAAAGAAGCCAACCCTCCGATGGTAAACCAGCAGGGAACCAAGACCGGGCGGTTCTCAGGGACTGAGGAGAACAAAGCCCAGACGCCCAAACCTGCCGCTGAACTCGTGAGCGTTAACCGCGAGCCACCGACACCCGAGGAGATTACCGAGTACCTTGCGCCGATGGTCGGCAAGAAGGTCACAGCCGAGCGTGCACAGCGTGTACCAGGTCAGACAATGGGCGTGACCGGCATCCTGCAAGAAGGCTCTATGAGCACTGGCGACGGAAAGAGCGGCCCATTTATTCTTCGCCCAGAGAAGCCGAAAACTCCTCTCATGGTGAAGTGGGATAGTGTCAAACTCTACGAGGAGCCGGTGAACGTCGACACTGCCGATGGTATGGCCGAACACCTCAATCCGAAGGTGGGTGCAGCAAATCGCGCCCAGGCTGCATTCGACAACTCGGGGCCTACGATCGCGGAGGCTGATAAGCAGATAAAGGACGGCATTGCTAAGGGTGTTCAACAAGCCCAGGCTGGCACTGCTGTACCTCCTACTATGCCGCAGAAGCCAGAACAACCAACTCGGCTATCGGATGCTGACACCAAGAAGTACATGAACAAGGATGTAACCGCTGAACGCAAGTTCCACGACGGCGGCAACGACGCAAGCCCTGTTATCGAAGGCAGGTTCATCGGCCTCTACAAGTGCGGCAAGAACATGGAGTACGGTGTGCTCCGCAGGATCGGGAACAAGACCAAACAGACGGCTATTAAGATCGAAACCATCAAACTAGCCGAGTAGACGTACTCGAAGACTTTTTGGAATAAGGAGATATCAATGGCTGAGAGATATAGGTTGTGGAAAGACATCAAGAACTACGATCTCGTAGATGGTAAGTACACAGCGACTGACGGATGGTTTTGCCTTGTGGCAAGCTCTGCCAAGATCGGTGCATGGGCCAAGATCGGTGAAGAGGCCAAGATCGGTGCATGGGCCAAGATCGGTGCATGGGCCAAGATCGGTGCATGGGCCAAGATCGGTGACAGGGCCACGATCGGTGCATGGGCCAAGATCGGTGAAGAGGCCACGATCGGTGCATGGGCCAAGATCGGTGACAGGGCCACGATCGGTGCATGGGCCACGATCGGTGAAGAGGCCACGATCGGTGAAGAGGCCACGATCGGTAATAAGCTTGCCCCTATGGTCGTATACTTTGTTAAGTGGCCTATCAACCACTACAGCCCTGGCAAAGTGAGGTGTGGTTGCGCCATTGGAACCTACCAGGAGTTCTACGATCGTACGTACAAAGACTGGGAGAATAAAGGCTGCACACCGGACCAACGAGACGCAGCGCTCGCCATTATCAAAATGCTGGAAAGTCTCGATCCGCTGGTATGGGAAGTTGCAGCGGCTGAACCGGTAGCCGAGTAACGGACCCTGATACGGGGCGGCTCAACTTTGGGTCGCCCTTAAACTACATGTGGTGAAGCAGCCATGAAGATAAAAACTCGCGTACGTAGGATGGTAAACCCTGCTAGCGTGCGCAGGATGATTACAAGAGATGAGCGCCTTAAACGTCTGGAAGAGGAACCGGACTGGGAAGAGGAGCTTTTGCGCTCTTTAGACGAAGCCATAGCTACACCGCGACCTGAGACAGAACCGCCGGGGTTTCAGCTACCGCGAGATCAATTCAAACCCGGCAAGATAGTAGCGATCGACACCGAGACCACTGGCGTTGATGTGTGGGGCGCACACGACGTTGACGGGGTTATGTGTGTCGATAAACCATTCGCAGTCTCTATGTGCGACGAAGAGGGTCACACCTGGTACTGTGCATGGGAAGTCAATCCGTTCACCCGAGAGGTAACACCTAACCCCGCAGACGTTGAGTATATCATCTCAGTTCTTTCTACCCCAGGCATACAAGCAATCTTCCACAACTCCAAGTTCGACTGCCGGATGCTGGCAAAGGTTGGCATCTTCGTGGAGTTCCTGGTCAAGCTTGCTGGCGGTCGCATTCATGATACGCTTTTCCAGGCTCGCGTCTGCAACACGTTGGAACTCGACTACGGCTTAAAGCCTCTGAGCAAGCGCATCCTCGATATTGATGACATTGATGAGAAGCAGTTGCAAGAGGCCGTAGTGTCTGCGAGACGGCGACTAAAGAGCTACAACGTTCGAGCGATCAAGAACAACATGCCTCTGATGCTCTCATCCGAGGAACCCAAAACGGACTACTGGCTACCTGCATACTTCGCAAAGCTAGACCTTGAGCAAGAGCAGGAGCCTAACACACTGTGGCTCGAAGGCTGCAAGCGGTACTGCCGGTTTGATACGTTCCGTACAATGGGACTGCACCTGTTCTACCATGATGTGATGTCAGACGATGACTACCTTCGTGAGAAGTACGACTTCGAGATGCGCAGCATATGGCCTATCGTCAACAAGATGGAAGAACGCGGTATGCGTGCCTTCCCCGACGAGAACCGCATCGAGACGCAGAACTGCTTAGAGGCTATGGGGTACTTCCATGACAACCCCGAGCTATGCGAAGTCATGGGCTGTGCCAAACCAAAGGATCACGAGGGACCGCACAGCCATCTCGCCAACATGCAGTCGATTATCGAAGAACATGGTTTGTTACATCTACCCCCAGAGAAGATGGCACCACCGGAGACTAAGCGCCCACGAAAGATCGAATGGAAACCGCCGCCGTTCAATCCGTCGTCATCTCCTCAGCTAATGCGTGTGCTGTACTTACCAAAGGGTGAGGGTGGTCTCGGCATTCCGCATCAGTTCAAGCGCAAGGGTGTTGGCAAAGGCGAGAAACTGACCGCCGACAAAGATACCCTGCGAGACCTGATGTACGAGCCGTTCGTACAGGAACTTGCCGGGTATAGGGCCGCAAAGCATACGAAGGGGCTGTTCTTCGATAAGTTCGAAGGTTTGATGAAGCCTGACCTAATAGTCAGGGACTGTTGGGTCATCCATCCGGGCCTCAACCAATGCGGAACTAAGACAGGCCGGTTCTCTTGCAACGACCCCAACCTTCAACAAGTCTCGGCTGGCGGCAAGAAAAGCCTATCAGCCACTTATAGCTCCACTAAGGTCTTTGGACCTCGACCTGGTTACGTGTGGTTGGGTTTCGACTACTCGCAACAAGAGGTCAGGATCTTCGCATTCCTTGCGCAAGTACCGGTCATGCTGGAAGCCATCAGCACGGGCGCTGACCCGTTCAAGGCTATGGCAGACAAGGCATGGGGCGGCAAGCTCAACAAGAACACCGCTAAGGCTGTTGTACAGGCGCTAGACCTGTTCAGGGACCCGGCGAACGATGCCGTCAAGGACTACTGGAACGAGATAGGTTGGAGCAAGGTCAAGGCGCTTCGCCATTCGCCTAGCGACAGCACAGTCTACGATATTGCGCAGGACTGGATTGCAAAGCACGGCTACAGCATAGTAGCGGCTGAGGCTTCTCTGGGTAAAGAGAGTAGCCGACAACGTTGCAAGCACATCACATACGCTAAGATCTTCGGGGGTGGTCCCGAGAGCTATACCCATCTGTTGTACTGTACGCTCGACGAAACACGCGAGTTTGACGAAGAGTACAATGCCTCAATGCCTGAGATGAAGGAGTTCATGGACAGGCTAGGCAAGAAGGGTGGCCGCGATCGGTACATCATAAACCTGTATGGTCGCAAGCTCTGCGTAGATCCACAGTTCCGATATCGAGCCGTTAGCTACATGGTGCAGGGGTCAGCCGCTGACATGATGAAGAATGCGCTGGTAAAGGTTGATGCCTTCCTGTCCCGGCTAAAGAACTGTGATGCCCATCTCATTATCACGATCCATGACGAACTCAAGATCGAGATTAGAGAGAAGCACCTAACAGACAATATCATCCAATCGATCATCGCCCGTATGGAGGATACGGAGGGTCGGGTTGGTGTTCCTATGCCCGTCGAGTGCACAGTGACTAAGCACCGATGGGGTGTAGAAGAAGAAAAATGGAAACCCGGTAAATACGCGTTAGCTGCATAGGAGGATAACAATGACTGAGACTTGCCGCTTCTGTAAAAAGAAGATCAAAGATACAGACGACGTTGAGGATTGTGTAATCGTCAAGATGGACGATGGTGATGACTTCGCTCACAGACGCTGTGTTCCTCCCGGTGTCGGTGTTGAGAAAGACACGGTGTCCGACGAAGAAGAGGGTGCCTTAGTACAGTACGCCGATATCGAGCACGCAGCAACCGAGATCATCAGTCAAGCTAAACGGAAACTATAGGGGATGGCATGGGAGTAATAGTCAAAGGATACCAACAAAGACGTATCCTGACGCCCCCTGTGCCAAACCCTACGACGTTGCGTAAGGTTATCTCGGGAGGGCAAGTAGGGGCAGATATTGCCGGTGTTGCAATCGCTAAGGAAATGGGTTTCAAGACCGGCGGTCATATGCCCACAGGCTTTCTTACCCAACGAGGGAAGAAACCAGGATACGCGTGGATGTACCAGATGCGGGACGATTGCCCAGACTACCGTACCCGCACACACAGGAATGTTCAAGCCGCAGACGCTACGATCCGTCTATGTGTCGACTTCAACACTCCTGGCGAATACTGCACACTGGCAGCTATCAGACACTACAAAAAACCTCATCTCGATATCTTCATGGAGAACGAGTGGTATGCAGGGGGCGGCAATTGGGAGAAGCAGATCGATCCCTACGAAGTCGCCTACTGGATAGTCTCGAATGGTATCGAGGTGTTGAACATAGCAGGGAACGGTAAGAAGTGGCTTGAAGTGCCTGTGTACTACTATCTCCAATCCGTGTTCAACATATTGCTTTTTGAGTAGGGGAGTAAGCTATCAGGGGCTGATAAATTATGGCAGCAAAACAACAAGCACCCGAGAAGCTACGACCCTTAGTAGAACTCGGGTTTGACTATGACGAACGCAGGATGACAGGACGTGAGGCGTACGGGGCCTGTCCATTCTGCTTTAAACCGAACCACCTGTACGCAAACATCGACACCGGCCAATGGGACTGCAAGTCATGTGGCAAGAAGGGTAACGTGTACTCGTACATGAAGCTCTGGTATGCCAGATACCTTGAGGAACAGGACAGCTACCAGCAGGAGTTCATATCCCTTGCTAACGACCGGCAGCTACCACCTGACATCCTCAAGGAAGCTGGTATCGTGTACGATGGTCAGAGGTTCGCAATGCCTGTGTACAATTCACGGGGAGCGATCATCAACCTCTACATGTACCGGATTGGCGACAAGCTAAAAGGTCTGCCGACGATCGACGCACAACTTTTCGGCGTTGAATACTTCACTTCCCAGAAAGGACACGCAGACGACCGTGTGTATATCGTGGAGGGTGGTTGGGACTGCATAGCTCTCCGGTGGCTCATAGAGAAAGAGACCCAAGAAGGAATGGTTCTCGGTACGCCGGGTACTATCTTCAAGGATGCGTGGCTTGACTTCATCGATGGTCGTGATGTTGTCATGTGCTACGATCACGACACAGCCGGTGAGAAGGGCAAGGAACGGCTCTACTACAAGATCAAGGAACGGGCTAAGAAGGTCTATCACCTGGCATGGCCCACGGAGCTACCGGAAGGTACTGACGTTCGCGACCTTGTAACAAAAGACTGCACGTTTGCAGAGATTGATGACCTCGTAGATGTGTATCTATCTCCCGATGAGCGAGATGAGCAGAAGAAGGAGAAGGAAAGCCGGATACCTATAACGTCATCGCTGAGGCCCAAGTGGTCTGACGTGCTCGCAGTCTATCGCAAGCATATACACATGACGCAGGATCTTGAGGACGCGTTGAGGGTCATATGCGCCGTCGTGCTCTCCGTGAGGATACCAGGACCGCCGCTGTGGATGCATCTGGTAGCACCTCCCGGTGGCGGCAAAACGTTACTCATATCCTCTGTTATGAAGTGCCTCAACGTTATAATGCGGTCAACGCTTACGCCGCACTCGTTGATCTCAGGGTTTGTGAAGGGCGGTGGCGAGGACCCCAGTCTCTTGCCAAAGCTTCATCACAAGATCTTGGCGGTCAAGGACTTCACCACAATCCTCTCGATGCCGCGAGTGCACAAGGACGAACTTCTAGGCGTACTGCGAGATGCCTACGACGGCAACGCAGCTAAGGAGTTCGGCAACGGTGTTCTCAGACAGTACGAGAGCGTGTTCAACATGATAACCGGTGTCACCCAACAGATCTACGGAGAGCGTTCTGCTTCTCTGGGTGAAAGGTTCCTCATGATGCACATCGTAAAGGGTGTGGCCGCAAGACACAAGGACCAGATACGTGCATCGATCCGAAACGTCGGCAAGGAAGTAGAGATAGCTGCTGAGTTAACGGAGGCCGCGAAGTCCTTCCTTGATGTGGCAGTAAACGAGGACGCCATACCTCAACTCGACGAATGGACGGTGGAGCGGGTTATCGCTCTTGCAGAACTCGTGGCTATGCTTCGTGCTAGCGTCGAGCGAGATCCACGCGGCGAACGGAAGTTGCTGTACCGACCGCAACACGAGGTGGCTACTCGCCTTGCAGCCCAGTTTACCAAACTGCTCATGGGCTTAGGGCTTGTTAACACACCGGCGTCCATAGGTGATGACGAATACCGGATACTTGCAAGGATTGCCATCGACACCTGCGTTGGTTTCAATCTCGAAGCCATAGCCTCATTGTCTGATAACCCAGGTCAAACTATGGACGAGCTTAGTGCGGACTGTAACCTAGCTAAGAACACACTGCGAGACCAGGTAGATGACCTTCGAGAGCTAGGAGCTATACGTGTTGAGGTCGACAAGGGGGTTGTCACAGGCCCTGGCAGACCTGTCAATCGCTACTACATATCCAATCACCTACGCGAATTGTGGGGAGAGGCTGGCTTAACCCGAGAAAACGGCGTAGTTAGATCTCTTTCCAGAGAGCGCAAGACGCTCAAGGTTCGCATGGTCCGACGAATGAGGAGATAGCATGACCGAGAAACAGCAGAAGGATGTGCTAGCTGTGGCAGCAGCCTCTATGGGCTACATTGCTGCACTTAACTCAACACATGATCCTGACGGCAAGCCACACAGAGTGGCAGTGTCTATGGGCATCCTCAATGCTAGATTACGCATTATCTTTCCTCAGAACTTCAACGAGAACGGCACATGTAAAGACATGGAGGGTTAACAGAGTATGCGTTTCTACATGAGGATCACGCCCGAAGATATCTTCGCGGCGGTTATCATAGCGGGTGTCGTCATTGTCTACGGTGGCCGCTGGTTGGGCAGAGCGATAGGCGACATACACCGCAGAATGAAGAGGTAACGTTGAAATAAGCAATACGTGTCAAACCAGTTAGACTGCACAGAGGCTATGCCTCTAGATACTACTGTTATAGGATCGAAATGGCGAACAGAAAGGCTTACTAACAATGGCTACGGACATGACAAACGAGAACTATCAGTTGCTTATGAACTGCAACACCGACGAGGACCGCAACAGTATCTCTGATGGCTTTCACACCTTCGGGGAACTCTACGAGTACCGCCGTGTTTACAATGCCCTGCTGTTCAACATGTGGGCTTCGCAGGGGCTGTATGGCATACATAAGTCTAAGCTGCATCACGACGGAGAGCCGTGCTTTGGCGGTCGCTATTTTATTGTGGTAGCGCAACTGCCTACGGGTCAGGTCAGCAACCACTACAAGCACGAGCACTGGGATAGCTTCAAAGTAGCTGAGCGCGAGCTTGCTGATGTCTGGGATGGGCATACTGCTGATGTTGCACTGGCGCGGCTACTTGAAATGCTTAGCCAACCGACGCGACCGGCAGAGATCGGTGTCTTACTCCACGATGTCAAAGCCGAGTACATAAAGGCTACTACTAAGTTTCCTAACCAGCCTGTGCCTCAGTTGATCCTCGCAGCCGGTGAAGAGTACGGCGAGTGCTGTCAGGCGCATCTGAACACAGTCATCAACGGTGCAGCCAATGACGGCAACGCTAGCGATCTCTACACAGAGGCTAAGCAGCTTGCCGTAATGGGCATTCGCATCATGGAGGGAGTTCTCGAAGCCGAGAACTTCTAGGAGGACACAGTGTTTAACTACTTCTGGCGCAAGATGGCCCAGTTACTCCTTGCCACTGTGGACAGCAAACAGTTCAAGGCAGCGGTCGTAGAGGCTGTTGGCAGCATCCAGTACGATTACATGGCCTTAGCCCACTACAACACACACCCCGGCGAACCGATTGCCGGTGTCTGTATCGAGATGGCGCTGTACGGATGGGAGTTCGTACAGATCAACAGCAACCCTCTGTGCATGATCTTGCGTCGTCGCAAAGGCTACAGGCCGTACACCGGCGACAGTTGCCCGTCGTATGTCCGCAACCACGGTGTAGACGGTGTGTGCGGTTGCCCTCGTAACTGCTTCTTCAATTGTCTGACGGAACCTATCCGATGTGCGAAGGAGGGGAGATGAACGGACCTCCAACAACCTCCGAACCGTCATACGGTACTATCCGCTGTACACACCATACAGTTAAGCCGGTGCGGTTCGGCAGCAATTACTGCCCCATAAAGGTTGACACCCACTTCTACTGCGAAGCAAGGCCGGATGCCAACTGGTATATAGGGGTTCACAGACCCTACGGCGACACTACCTACGCATGGGCTGGTCCCGCTAGTTTCAGGAGCGTCAACCATGCCACTCGATGAGAGCCAAAAAGAGCGCGATCGACGCGAGGGTGAGTTAGCGGATCTCGAAGCTGAGATGGCAGAGTTCCGCAAAGAGTACATGATTGACGACCTCATCGTAGGGATTGATAACATAGTCGGGCCTATCATGAAGGCACGCAGCGAGATCGGGCTTCCGTCCGACGCCGTTGTGTGCAATAGCCGACATGCAGTCCCTGCGTGGTGGGTCGCCAAGAAGTACAAACTTGAATTGGTGATTAATCCTCACTTCCCAGAGAATGAGGTGTTCGTCACCACGCACCGCGAGATCGACGCGTTGATACGTTCTCGTGTCGACAAGGACAGCGACCAGCGGCGTATCATTGTGCCACTCAACCTACCGCCCGGTCTTATACCAGGCATAGGAGACTTCAAGAAATGAAGTTAACAGAGGTTGATATCTGGGTGGCTATCCACCGCCCTAACATAGTCTGTCTACCAAGATGGAACTTTGAGATGTTCGTGGAAGCATTCGGTATCAAACTTCAACCTTACCACAAGGACCTATTGGAATGGATGGAGACACGCCCGAACGAGACACCGCGAATAGTAGCCCCTTCGCGAAGGATATCAAGGAACTAGAGGCCACAGATTTCGTAGGCATGGAGGAGCTACACAGCAAGTACCTGCCGGAAGATGGGCCTCGGGTTTTCAAAGGCAACGGCAAGATGATGATAGCTAATCAGGCTCTGACACACGGGGCTGTCTATGACGACCCGTTGTTTAAGCCAATGCCATTGCCCATACTCGACATTGACGAGCATCCTCTGAGATACGGTCGTTACTGGTTTATATAGACAGGGGGGGGCCTTTCCCTTGAAAGAGATCGAATACATAAAGATCACAAAGGATACTAAGATCCTTAAAACACGATACAAAGTCGGTGCTCTGGAAGTTGGGGATGTTTGCGAACTCGACATTAACCTCCGCATAGCCGAGGTGTCAGCGTTCAACGGATCTATCAAGATCCGACCCGACGTAGCCAAGACACTGATTAACGGAGGCTACGCGGAGGCGTGTAATGGAGGGCCATAGTAAGGGCTACCCAATTGCCCAGGTAAAGACCTATTCGCTACGCATTGAGAGCGAGGATAGGGTAATAGAGTTCGATAGCTATGGCGGTCGGCTGATGATCCGCCTCTCTGGGAATAGTAATATCACTGCCAGTGGTTGTGAAGTACATTTTGGCGACCTATACATTAGACTACAGGAGTTAATAGACCATGAGCGCAATTCAGCGGGAACGGGACGAGCGGTTAGCGAACGGGCTGTCGGCTTTGATAGGACCACGACTACCGGACGACCGGAAGTTCGGGGTGACACTGGCTCGACAGGTGCGAGCAGCGGTTCTAGCGGAGCACAGGGAGGAGCTAGAATACGAAGCAAAGGCTACAATGGCAGAGCTTCTAGACAAGGCTCGATCGGAGGAAGCAGCGGAGGGGTTAAAGGCTATCAGCGATCGACTGGAAGCACGCCGACGACCGGAACCCGAGCGAGCAACACGGGCTTTGCAGGAGCTTCGTATAGTGATGGGCAACGGGGATCTCGGGGAACAGAGGCTGAGAACCTTAGTGGAGATGCTGCACGAGTTCGCGCCGGAAAACCCAACATCAATGCCGAAGTGGGTCGCGATGACGCAGATCGAGAACATCCTCAAGTACATTCCGAAGCAGGGACCGGGAACGGAGGGTCGCAGCAAGTACCTCAAGGACTGCGCCCAGGCAGTAGCCAATATCCACGGGGTTCTGAGCAAGTACCGGGGTGGCTCGCAGAGTATAAGCGTCAACGAGGCGGGTGCACCTGCAATGCCCCACGTGGCGTCAGACCAGAGCAACACAACACAGGCTGTGGGCTATTCCGACCCCCCGTCGACGATGAACTCGACGACCCGTTCGCTGACTGACGAGCTATGGGGCCTTGCGTGTCCTGATATGGGGCCGGATGAGTGGTATGAGTTCATATGCAATTGGCGCGAGCACTGGCAACCAGCGGTCAAGTATTCAGCCCAGGGTCGAGGCAAGCAGGTTGACACCGACCTCGACGAAGATGAGGACTAAGCATGAAAATGCGCGGCTGTTCCGGTGAGCCGGATGTGTCTGTGAAATCGATCGACACGTACTGTGGCAAGGCATCGTACTACTACACGGCAACTGTCAAGCGCAGGTTCACAGACACTGACGCCAATCGTGATGCATGGAAAGCAAAGCTCGCTGAGCGGATCTTCGAGAAGCTTCAAGGGCGCACCATGCAGAACATACCACTGACCACTGTTCAGCAGTGGATCAACCTTCGCGAAAGCAAGTGGACGTTGCTCACAGCTATCAATGGCTGTGATGCTTTCATGGTTTGGATAACCAAGAAATGGGAGGAAGCTCTTGCCACCAACACCTGAACCTAACCCGCTCGATGAGCAGGTGAAATCCGAGATCATTGAACGTCTCGACGAAGCTGACAGCGCTTTGCAGATCGCCGTGGAACTCGACCAGGACGACAACGGCGAGAACACGTTGAAGGTCATCGCACAGGCAACCATTGCAGCAGCCAAGTACCTATCAGCGGTTGCGGTTGTTGCAAGACGAGCTATCGAGAACGATATGCTTTAATTATCGGAGACTGCTAAATGACAACTATCCCCAAAGCCGTATGGAAATACCCAGTACCTATTCAGGACCAGTTTGTGATTGTCATGGCAAAGGGTGCTAAGCCTCTTTGTGTGCAGTTGCAAAAGGATACCCCGACAATGTGGACTGAGGTAGACCCATATGGCACAGCATCTAACCAGATGTTCAAACTGCTAGGCACCGGCCACATCCGCGAGCTAGCAGACACAGATAAGTATGTTGGCACGTTCCAACTGCTGGATGGAGACCTCGTGTTCCATCTCTACCATTGCGGAGAACAGCGAGCCTAAGATGGAATTACGTACATGTGAAGTATGCGGAGTGCCTTCGTTTTTGATGTCCGCAAACCCTCCCGGCCCAATGGCACAACCGGGTATGGTAGCAGTCACTGAGGTATGCTACAACAGACACTGTGTAGACTTCGGGACCGTCAAGGTGTCAACTATCGACCAAATGGAAGTTGATAACTATTCTTCTTCCAGAGATTATCGACGGCAGAACTTCTCACCGGCCCAAAGCCTACAGCGTGTGCTCTCGATCCTGCATACCTACCCACGACCCCTGCGCAATCCTAACGTACGCGGCGAACAAGGGCAGATTGCGTTCATGGTGCAACTCAAGATGTGGTCAGAGGCTGTGGATACCATTCTGCTCGCAGAACTCGAAGCAGCTAAGCTGGATCTCATGGACGCTCGCGACATAGACGAATGGAACGAGACACACCCGGCTCCCGCACCACAATCCACAGAGACTGTGGCCTTCGATGTGGCGCACGGCAATAAGCACTATTCGTTCAAACTGGGGGGCTTCACCACAGAACCCGGCGACCACACGGATGAAGTTTACGTCTACGAGCTATCAATCGCTGATATCGACGACGAAGGTGACGACAACTCCGTACTGCAAGAGATGGTCGAGAACGGTGCGAGGTGTGTAGGCGTCTGCCGCGACAGGTCAGTCGCTGAGGGTATGTTGGGCCTCGATGAAAGCGGCTATTACCTACAACTCAACAACCGCGAGCGCCGGTACATCGAGAACCCGGCATCGATCGTGCAGTCCGGTGACACTACTCTCGAAGATGGGTCAACGCGATGGCGTGTTGAGCGGGAACACAAGTGCGAGGAGTGTTCATCGCCGCATCTCGTACTGTGGTGGCCTGATAACAAGCTGATGGGCATAGCTTACTACAAGTGTGCTCTCAGTGCCTGTGAACTCGGAGGTAAGATCTTCAAGACGCTGGTCGACGACCATGTTAGCATGGGTCTCAGACCAGACGTAAGCCCTGGTTCTATACCTGCCAGACCCGGCGAGGTGCTTATGGTCGAAGATGGATCTAACCGTGTACCGCTGGCACTCAAGGCGCTGTTACAGCAGATGCGAGTCAAGCTGAGCGGTCAACAGCTACGCACGCTCGATGAGCTTGGCAGCGGCGGCGTGGTGGCCGTGTACGATGTGCAGGGATCGATGATCGGACGGTACAAGGAGGGTCCACAGTCCATGCTGTATGACCCACAGCGTCTGATGATTACCAGCGGCGACATCGCTGTGGACTGCATACGGTTTCTCAGCAATGAGCTACCGAAGCTCAGCGTTCACGTACGCCGTCAGGTCATGATCGACGAGCTTAACATGTACCTGCAAGCTCGCGGCTGGCGACCTGATGAGATCGAACCGGCTTTGCAGAAGTCGTTGCAGATCTACGATGACGCAATCGCTGAGAGCTTACCCGAAAACCAGATCCAGACAATCGATCTGTCGGGCCAGGCAAAAGGTGGTGGCACAGTCTCTGTTAACGGGGGCGCTCTCTACGAAGTCGATCAAGACGGTAACATTGGCGATCTCGTACAGGGGGACGTTTCCGGTACGTCGGGGGCCAATAGCGGAGAATTGGGGGCCTATTCGGGAAGTTCGGACACCGATCTCTCTGGAAGTGATAGCACTTCTACGCACAGACAACCCGGCTTGTCCGGAGACCATGATACCTCAGTACCAGCCAAAAGTGAAGGTGGTTGGGACATGGCGACCGGCGACAGTCAGTCGGTTAGCGCTGAGGTTCGCAACGGCGAGATTGAGCGGTTGATCTTCGACGACCCAATGATGCCTACTCCTACCCCCAGAGAGGACGCAAACGCTGATGGTGGTACGAACGAGACCACTGATGCGTCGAGTTCACCTGACTAACTACTACGTCGATCTGCTGCCTCTCTGCTTTAGCTTTGGGGCGGCTTTTGGCGTCGTTAGGGTGGCTGCACCGGTGGCTAAATGGACGGTCGGAAAGCTCGCAGAGGATGTTATAAAATACTACCGAAAACGCGGTGCCGAGGTCGGAGAATTGGGTGTTGAGACGGAGTGGTGGCACGAGCAATTTCAGAATTAAAACGGTGAGTTAGGGGTGGTAGCACCATTTTTGAAAATGCCAAGTTATGGCAAGCGGCCTTCATGTTGAGGGTCGCTTTTTTGTTTTTCAGGGTTCTCAATGACTGCGAACGAAAATGGGCAATTCCCATCTCAATGTGGGTGTTAGGGTGTGCTAGATCGGCGGTTTCCAGATGGGCAATAATAAAAACGGCGTTCCGGTACTCCCCAATATGTATGTTTTCGCTTACATTTCATATGAACAGATACTAGATTTTACGTACATATGAGTATAGTTTTAAGTAAAAGTAGATATGGTCTTATACCTATATTGGGGGGTACTAAATCACCGTTTTTATTATGGGGTCTCTATCGGGGTTCTAGAAGGGGTTCTGGGGTCTCAGTGTCTGAGAAAAGGAAGTCGGCTTAGGGGCATCTGTTTTGAACCTGGAATTATTTTCGGGGTTCACTTCAAAGTTCTACGGAGCCTCGCGGCGGCTGAGGTCAGTTGCCCCGCCTATGTGTGGGGTCTCCGAGAGGTCTCGGGGTCTGTTGGTCTGTAGTTGGTGGGCGGGTCCGGTTAAAGCCGGAAAATCGGCTTCATATGAATAGAATTGGTGTTCACCCTACCTATATTGTACTTTGATAGTTATTGATAGTCAAGTCAGTCTCTGATAGCTATTAACAACTAAAACACAGCTATTGCAGGTTAACAGCGTCTGATAACTGGTATAGATACGGTTGTCAGTGTCTGCGAACTATTTTTGAAGTATTTTCGAAAAATGCCGATAATGGGATTGACAGACGGTACTAGGTTGTGATATGATGTTCACAGTTCAATAAGGTTAGATCGAAAGTAGGTGAGTACAATGGTATGGTTGCTAATCGCTATTCCGTCAATGTCAGTGCTGATAGACGCGGTTATCATGTTAATCGGTCGATAGAGAGGTACACTATGGACACCTTGCGAGCATTATTGAAAGTCACAAAGGTTGTGAACTTGACAAACCGTAACGGTGCTTGTATACTGGTATCGGCGGTTAGTGACTATAACATTGGCGTTTACACAGTCGACGGTCAATTCTATTCCCGTATGACACTAGAGTTGTGCGGATATATGACGAACAAAGGTTAAAGGAGTAACCAACCTATGTTAGATGCAAAGTTAACAAGTGGCCGAATGGTCAAGGTTCAGAGCTTCAAAAAGCTCGCCATCAATGCCGGTGCTCTGTGGGGATTGAAAGATGAGAACGGCAACATAGCCGTTTACAGCTATGGTACTCTGATAGCTGTTTACGAAAATACCGGTTCCGGTGTCCACACCTATGAGGATAAATCGACTAGCAACCGGTACGGTACGCTTACAGTCACTGACAGACGTTTTTCTGTGACTACGCAGAAACAAAAGGGTACGGCGTTCACGTGGTGTGCTAAGCAAGCACAGCAGAGCACCGGAACGTTTGCGTACCCTCTGCACGTCACATGCTCGCAGGAAGATTTACACAACCTTGCGTTCGATCGATACGGGTTCCCTGTCGGTTCGTTGTCTGGAATGTGCGGAGGTGTCAACCGTGCAAACTGGTAACACAATCGAATTGCTGTCTTGCGGCCACACCGTGAGCGAGCACGGCACATGCACAACCGGGTACGCAACGGTTGACCACGGCGAACCGACAGAGCGTAAAATCTGCTATCAGTGTGCAGCAATCGTTGACATTGAGTTTATGGTATCAAAGGGTGTCAACACGCTGTACCTGTCGGTAGGTGACAAACCGTACCGCTATGAGCGCACAGACGGCGGTGTATCGGAGGGTACGAACCGTACGAAGTGCGTAACCAATTGGACTAGTGATTTCACGCTCTGGGTTGAGTATTACAAGCAGTCCAATATGTTCGTACCCGGTGTTTGGTCAAGGGTTCAGCGCACAGACGTATGGTTTTACCTTGACGGGTTCGAATGGCACGGCGTGAACCGTGGCGATATGGACATATGCCGGGTAAAGCGCACTAAACGCAAGGTTGGCTATGGTGTCAAGTCAGACGGTGTGATATCCCGTCTGCGCAGACTTGCAGATGAGCGCACAGCACGCGAACTATCGGAGGTAACGAACGATGTTAAGTAAGTTTGAAGCAGTCAACGCCGGTGACTTTGAGCACGCGAGCAACACGAACGCAGACGGCACACCGGTACGTGCTCGCAGGAATGGCCGTACCCAAACATGGGTAACACGCGAGCAGGAATACTCAATCCCTGTCAAGTATGGCCTTAAAAATGCTTTCAGGATTGAGAGCGGTGCACAGTCGGAAGGTTGGCGAGCAGTCAACATGCAAGCGTTCGAAGCTCGCGAGGTACGGTTAATAGACGGTTTGACCGGTGTTGCCGTCAAGCGTTCGCGGAACTTGCGCGGTTTGCGTGAATGGGTATCACGGTTGCAAGACGGTTGCACGGTAGGCCGGGTATCGATCTATCACAATAGCACTTGGAAGGGTTCCGGTGTTCTGCGTGTGGAATGGCACTATCATAGACTGCTCTGCGTACGGTTCTATTGTCAAGTGCCGTTTGCGAGCTATGCGGTGCTGTGCAACAGTCTGCGCGAATGGCGTAACCTGTACGGCGTTGAGTTGTTTATCAACGGCAAACGTTCCGGGTTCGTGGCGTATGATAATGCCGAACTAATCAAGGCTTGACAGGATTATACACAGTGTGCTATGATCTATACGCACGCTCATTTTTGAATATCGACTAGGCCGGTCAACCCGGCCACACAATCAGAAGGGACATAGACAATGAACTGGTTAAAGAACGCAAACGGTACGCACACGGCGAAGGGCAAAGCGGGTTCGTATCTGCTTACTCTCAATCCCACATCTAAGAATTGGGATATCACACTATCCGGCAAGAAGGTTGATAGCGTCAAAGGGTTCACCGTTGCTCGCGACCTTGCAGAACTTCACGACAGCAAGCAGAGCACCAAACCGGCGAGCAAACCGGCCACGGCACCGGTCAAACCTGCGCAGACTTCCGCACCGGTCAAGGTGACTGCTCGCGTTCGTGTTGCACCGGCCACGGCGAAGGAACCCGTTAAGGCCACGGTCAAGGCCACGGCGAGCGCACCGGCCAAACCTGCGAGCACCGGCAAGACGGCCACAGCCACGGCACCGGCGAAGGTTAAGACACCCAAACTGTTCACAACCTATGAGCAATGGGTACTCACGAACCCGGAACCCGCGAAAAAGCGGAACGAACCGGCAGACGCTTACAAAAAGCGCTTGACTGCTCATAAGTTCACATATGGCCGTGCCAAAATGCAGTATAACCGTGCGAATGGTATCACGGCCACGGCGAGCACGACAACACCGGCGAAGGGTTCGCAGACGCAGACAACGGCAACCGGCAAGAGCACGCAAACGGCGAAGGTTGGAACCGTCAAGGCCACGGCACCGGCGAAGGTCGCAAAGGTTGCGAAGGTTAAGGAACCCGGCAAGTCACGCGAGGAACTGTACGGCGAGCGCTGGAATACATGGCCGTTGCTATCAGTGTCTGCGATTGAGCTTGCAATCGATCAATTGGCGAACGCGCGTGCATCCCGTAACTACGCGGTTACGTATGGCCGTGCTCACGGACACACGCCGGTTGCACGTGATACGTACCTCGCGAGCGTTCGACGGTGCTATCAGTCGGAATACCGTCTTGCTGAAATCCTTGCGGAAGGTGAGCAGACGTTACCCAAAGGTTACAAGCTCACCTATGAGTACCTGATTGCAAAGGGGCTCACAGACACTGTGAGTGCACCGGAAGGGTACAGCGTGCTCGGTTCCGGTTGGAAGTATGTTGAGGGTTCCGAAAGCGGGAAGGGTACGCAGAACGTCAAGGTTAAGGGAGGAACCGGGTATACGTTCGCATTCAAACCGCAAAGGTCGGCACCGGCCTTGACTGTCAAGATTGTACCGCGCTAATCGCCGGTCAACCTAATATCGATCGATACCCGCTTGCTGTCAAAGGTGAGCGGGTATTTTTGTGTCTGCTCTAGTCAACACCGTTGACACTACGCTGTCTGTGCTGTCAAGCTCTGTCTACTGTCGATAATCCGGCTGTGTGTCGGATGTGCATATTAGGGTGTGTTAATTGGCCGTTTTTCCCGATGGGGATGCACGCACAGCGCACGCAGACAATTTTATGAGTGTATTGTCGTGAGCCGGGTATCAATCGCTGTGCGTGCGTTCTGTGGTCAAGAATGGGTATTCTACTATTTTTACGGTTCGCAGACACTATTAGATCGAATGTTCGCTGTGCTCAATTGGCCGGGTTCGCGACCTATGGTTATACCTATTCCCAGAAAGATGAGAACGGATTAAAGAAAGTTTGCAGAATAACCATAATAGGGTTGACAGACGCTGTTAGCTCTGATATACTATCACTGTACTAATCAATCAATTGACTTTTCTGGGAGGGTTCAGACTATGAGAGACAAGGTATTAAAAGTTGTTCGGCCAATTGGTGATGGCTGTGACGAATGTGGAAAGCACATCAAACCGAATGGTACGGCGTTAGTCACAGTCGACGCGAGCGAATACAAGCAAGCAATTGAGCGGGTATCATCATGGAAGCACGATAACGCCAATGAGACGGAAGCAGAGTACAATACCCGGCTATTGACAGACGGCGGTTTGTATCACAGCAAGATGGTATGTTCGCGCAAGTGCTTGAATGCTTAAAGGAAGGTGTCAGACTATGAAAAACGTACAGGTACAACTAAATGACGGTCGATTAGCCACGATAGGTAAACGCAAGGTTTGCGCAGGTCTATACCGCGTCAATCTGCTCGGCATGGTATACGAAGTCAAGCACATACCGTTTGATACGTTTGGCGAGCGCAATACCCAACCGTGGTATATTGGCGTCGACGGTCAACCGGCAGACGACACATACAACACGCTGAACGATGCAATCAGCGCCTATTACCGTGGCCGTGAGCAAGGTACTAGCTCTGACTGTGCAATTGAGCCGGTTATCAAGCGGTACACGATTGAGGAAGTCAAGCAAGCGATTAGCGAAGGTCGCACCGTTTACGCTAATAACGGTTCCGGCGGTTATCAAGTTGTCGACGTTCGCGAGCACAAAGGTATCTATCAGTTTGTCACGACAACTAGTTACGGCGAATGGTCGGAAGGTGTGTACACGTACGAATTGACAGAGCAAACCATTGAGATATCAGGGAATGTTACCGTCAAGATGGAATTACCCCACTATACGGGTTCCGTCGACGTGAACCGAAAGAAGGATACGTAATAATCGGCGGTTAGATCCGCGAACAATCGAATACTGAGTACAGAGCAGAGCACACCTTGATTGATGTGCTCTGTTTTGTTGTGTGGACTATAGCACGGTGCTGTGCTGTGTGCATATGGCGGTTAGGTCGATTGACGCAAAGCACGGTTAAAGCTTGCTGTGTGGCCGTGTGTGCCGTTGTAGCCGTGCACATGGGGTGATTTACCCTGCTGAACGCTGTGCGGGCATTCTAGACGCGAAAGCGTCACGGTTTAACCGGCCATTCTAGGGGCGAATTAGCTGTACAGAGTAGAGCAGACGGCGGTACATGGCTGTTAGCGAGCAACGGGTACGGTCGAATTGGTCTATTCGTCTCGCGAGCTTGCGAGCGGGACATTAAAACGGCGTTATCGATGGGGTATGTTGTGTCAATAGCTGTCAATACTGTGATTAGATCTATGGTCGATTGACAGGGTTCTATATGTGGCCGTATGCTGTGCTCACATCAATAGCACGCTAGGCAGTCGGTACGGTGTGGTGAGCTTGCGAGGTATCAACCCATGTGATGTATGCAAGCAAGTGCAAGAGGGTGAATTGTGCTCTGGTACGGCATTATTAGTGGTACGGAACGTACCCATAGCACACCCTATCAGCGTCTGACACCCTCACACACGCACACAGAGCAACACCGGCTCACACACGCTGATAGCTCGCTGTACACAGTCCCTAACCGTGCTGTACGTGAGGGTTCACAGCGTCTGACACCTATAGGGTGGGGAGTGTGCATCGACACCGGCTATCAGGGACTGTGAGCCATACAAGCATGGTAGGGTACCCCCATCCCCCTTTTCATATGAAGGGGGCGCTGGCCGCTGGCACTCATACTCTGCAAACGTATTCACGAAAACACTACTATCAGAGGCTGATACCCTACCAAATCTATCGAGATGGAGCAAAAACATGGCAAAAGCATCACAATTGTGGGGCACAGACCCTACGAAGGTCGCGTACGGGTTCGACATTTACCACGGTGACGACGACAACGGGGCAATTCAGTTCGGTCTCGCCAACCAACCACAAACTGGGTATCCCCCACGTAAGTTCTTTTGGGCGAAAGCATCAACTGCTGCGAACGGACGCGATCCACACTTCCTCGATCACATCACGAGGGGCAACACGGTTGCGAAGAACCTGCTCCCCGGTGAAAAGGACAATCCGAACAACGGGTTCGCCCCCTCTGCGTACCATTGGCTCGATCCATTCGCTCCTGCGGTTGCTCAGGCCGAGAACTTCTGGGAAGTCTGGGAGCCTAACATCGTTCGTGGCGTCAGCCTGGTTCACATGCTGGACGTGGAACCCACCGTCGACCAGGATGGCACCAAACACTATCCGTCTGCGGAGATGGCGCTCACCGTAGCGCAGGAACTGAAGCGTCTCAGTGGCTACTACCCGATCATCTACTGCAACGACAGCGACTACCGCGAGCGGTACGCAACAGCGTTCCCCTCTCACATGTACACTCTCTGCATAGCGAGGTACGCAACCTCCGATCCAGCACCCAACCCGGACCCTGCGGTCATCCCGGCAGCGGCCTACTGCTCATTCCAGCAGTACACAGGGACTGGCAGGATGCAGGGTCAGTCGGTAAAGCAGAACTTCGACTTGGACGTGTTCTTCGGGCCGTTCAGCAAGCTCCGATCCGATCATACGATAAAATGATCCTCGCCTAACGGCTCAGATCGAATAGACCAGTAGATACTACTTCCAGAGAGGTTAGCAGCCCTCGCAAAACTGCAACTACTCCACAAAGGATACGAAGATGCATTACGGCAACGGTCGCCCCGCACAGAACGGCGACAAGGTAATCATGGTCTCGTCGGACGGCAAGGTTCTGACCGGACTACTCTACGATGCCATTCCCGGCATCGACGCTTGCAATGGGCGTCTTGCACAGATCTCAAACAGTGACGCCTACCTCGATCTTCGCCAGGTCTACCACATCGACGACGCAAAGGCTGTTCTCGCCACGATCCCGGCCTACGTCGACCCGAACGCCGCTCCCGAACCCGCTCCGGTCGTCGAGGACGGCGGCAGCGCCGGTGACGTGACCGCTCAGGCCGATGCACCCGATCCAACGGCAGTGACCGACCCGGCCCCCGTCGACGGCCTACCGCTCGACAACACTTCCGGCATTGGAGCGGTATCAGCCACTCCGAGTGCCGATGCCGGGAACGGAACCGGCGTCAGCCCGTCGACCGTAGGCTGACTACTCAGCCGCTTTAACTGTACTACCTAGCCCACAAACACTACGAACTAAGGAGCAACAATGATCCGAAAGATTGGCGCTATCGGCGCTCTCTCGGCCATTCTCGCGCTCTGTTGGTTGGGACCGCCGCTTTCGGCAGCGACACCCACAGCAGTCCGTGACGACAACGGCGCACTACACACGACACGCGGCGACCTGACCGGCAACACGTACACAACGAATGCCAACAGCGCCGTAACCCTGCTCGCGTCGACCACCGACGCCGTAGCCCATACAGTGAACGGCACCGCCGTCTCCGGCCTGGGCAAGTACAAGGAACTCCAAGTCTTTTGTTCGGTCACAGCGGCTGCGGCTGCTGCTGGCGATACGTTGGACGTGTATATTGACACTTCGCCCAACGCCGGAACGACTTGGTTTAACGCGATACACTTCACAACCGTTTTAGGCAACGGCGGGGCGAAGTCGTTTCAGGCGACATTAGCCCCATCAGCGTCTGCGGGTACCTCGGTGACTGCTACAACGGCTGACGCCGCGTCCGGTGCGGTTCGTCCGACTATGTTGTGCGACTACGTACGCGTACGTTATGTGATTGTCGACGGCGGGGCGCACGGTCAGTCCTTCACGCTCAACGTGTTGGCCTGGGGTCGCTCGTAAGTCCGTACGATGTCGAGCGCGATCTGCAACGGTTCGCCATACCTGTCTCCGGGTTGCGCTCGGCTTGCAGGGACTGAGTTCTTAGGGCCTTTCTGGCTCAGTCCCTGCGCTCACTGTAGTAGCTCAGTCTGGTAGAGCGCCCCTAACACCATTGGGGAGGTCGCTGGTTCAAATCCGACCTACAGTATAGAAGGAGGTCTCAGTCATGGTGGCTCCATCAAGATTAAGAGACAAGGTAATAGCCGTAACTCCCGAGGGCAAGCGGATCTTCGGGTACAACGACAAAGGGACGCCGGTGTGTTACTCGAAGCGTCCTGGCAGCAAGCTACGTTGTATGGCTACACAGACGATGAGTAACGGTAGGTGCAGGAAGCACGGTGGTAAATCCCC
>Ga0210396_10000374_pt1 | contig 61891 bp, 78 predicted proteins | sample IncBWH17OmetaG_FD_155466 | JGI IMG/M metagenome (GOLD analysis project Ga0210396, IMG submission 155466) | Forest soil microbial communities from Barre Woods Harvard Forest LTER site, Petersham, Massachusetts, United States - Inc-BW-H-17-O ... | reverse complement strand
GATGTTTCCTCCTGAAAAACATAATAGAATTATTAATACAAACCTAAAAAGCGGATCGATAGAAATTTCAGGGGCAGACTGGATGGCGTCTCCTGGTTTTGAGCCCCTACAGGGCAATACCACTGCCATATTTGTTATAGGAGGAGCTTATGATGAGCTGAAATCTGTTTTTGATAAGCTTTCCATAGGGTGTGAGAAGAGTAGGTTTCAGGAATTACACGAATTGCCTTTTGGGATATATGGACAGTTTTACGATAAATATGGTGTTCAGTGGATATTTAAAGGAGATAAAGAATAATGAACCCCGGGATTGATATATATATCGACAAAATTCAAAAATGGCAAAAGGAATTGCAGGTATTGAGAATGATATGTCTTGACTGCAACCTGAATGAAGAAATAAAATGGAGCATCCCTGTTTATACATTTCAGAAAAAAAATATTGTTGGAATAAATGGATTAAAGGAATCGGTTGTGCTTGCTTTTTTCAAAGGCGCTTTGCTTAGTGATACTGACAATATTCTTCTCCAACCCGGAAAGGTACAAGCAGCTCGCTGGATAAAGTTTACATCTGTAAAGGAAATAATTAAACTTGAACCCATACTGAAAGCCTATATTTTTGAAGCTATTGAGATTGAAAAAGCAGGTTTGAAAATAATAAGGAAAAAGACTTCTGATTACAGAATTCCTGAAGAGTTGCAGGATAGGTTAGATGAACTACCGCGTTTAAAAAAAGCCTTTAATGCATTGACCCCAGGACGGCAAAGAGCATATATTATATATTTTTCTCAAGCCAAACAATCCAAAACCAGGGAAGCAAGGGTTGAAAAATATATAGAGCAAATCCTTATAGGAAGGGGATTGAATGATTAGTATATCCGACCCAGAAATCAACCAGTAAATTTTAACGAACTGCCTTGAAAAATCTATCTGCTGTTGGCCGTATTTTCTTTGCAACTGCAATAACTATAATGGGGCTTCAGACTATTTGCTATTGCGACTTTCCATATATGATGATACCCCCAAAACATACAGCCATGCCTGGTATTATAATACTCACTTATGTTTTTGGAATAGTGCTTGTTACAAGCGGAGTAAGTATTGCTTTCAGGAAAAAAATAAAACCCATTTCTCTCATGTTAGGAGTTGTGCTTCTACTCATATTTTGTTTTTGCTTTATACCTTATGAAGTAATAGCTAATCCCAATTATTTGCAATTTGGGGAATGGGAAAATGCCGAGAAAGAGTTGGCATTATCGGGCGGTGCTTTTGTAATAGCAGGTTACTTTTCAGGAAGCCCGTATAAGGTGTTTTTTGCTAAACTGATAGGCCTAGGGCCAATTTTATTTGCCATGGCAATAATCTGTTTTGGTACTGATCATTTGCTATATCTAAAAGATGCCGCAGACTATATTCCATCATGGATACCTGGTCATACATTCTGGGCTTGCTTTACCGGCATTGCACTGATTGGTTCGGGCATTGCAATTATTTTGAAAATAAAGCGCGGTTTAATGGCTACTCTTTTAGGTACAATGATATTTAGTTGGTTTCTTCTTCTTCATATGCCATTGGTAATAGCTTCTGCTTTTACTCATAAGGGAAGTGAGGTTACCAGTGCAATGTTAGCGCTTGCATATAGTGGAATTGCTTTTGTAATTGCGGGAGAGACTCGGATCGATAGGAGGAAAACTCCGGATACTTATAAAAACTGAAAAAGGCACATTGCAGTGCCTTTTTCAGGCCCTTAGCTGATTGATGCCTAGGTCTAATAATGCCCTTAATGTATTGCCCTCAACCAAGCTGTAAATCTTATAACTGATACTCTTTTCCTATTAATTCAATAAGCTTTTGGGCTGCAACCCTTCTTTCGTTTCCAATTTTTTCTCCCAGAATCAATGCACCAAATAAATATTGTGCACTGGTAATTAATCTGTTTAAAACAATAGGGTCTTCGGTAAGTAATGCACTTGCATCGGCCTGAATCTCTTTTTTTTCTATTATTATTTTGAGTAGTAATTCGCCATCAAATATTCTCCCCATCTCATTTCCATAATCTGTAGCCCATACCATACTCGATTCGTTATATTTTTTGAGTTCGCTTGCTGAATAATAATAAGATGAAATATTATTAGCTACTGGTTGACTGCTTATAAGGCGCAGGCTTCCGGAGCTTTTCATTTGTTCATATGTGCGTTCCGTTAAAAATAACTGCTTAAACTGGGGTAATACCATTCTTGCCGTATAGGCGAGCTTAGTGATAGATTGTTTTCTTTCCGGGCTTTTTATAAGTTGTACAAGGGTGTCAATTAATTCAAACACAACTTTGTTGTTTTTTGTATAGTTGTCGTAAAGAACAATATCGGCTCGTAAGTCCTCTAACATATTTTGCAGATAAACCCTCTCGCGTTTTTTTTCAGCTAAGCGTTCCCGCAGATTATCTGCTAAAAACCCCAGATACAGGGCGAGGAACATCATGAAAAACTCAAAAAAATAATGTACCACTGTTTCCATTAGTTTTATTCGAATTGATTTACCTGAGTATTGTTTTTTTCTGAACCTGGTTAATACAAATAGATTAACCAAGGTGCACTTTATGGTGATCAAATTTAGCATAATTCTAAAAAGCCAGAAAGGCAACCAATCATCAAGTTTCAAATGAATAAGAACAGCGAATCTCCCATTTATTACCAGGCAAGTATTTTAGAGGAAATTGGAGTGAATATTGCACCTGATAAAAGAGAAAGCCTGTAACTTACTCAGTTACGGGCTTATTTTTTTGAGGTCCCGAGCGGATTAGAGCCCAATCTTATATGCTATTTGTAACCAACCCGTTGCATCAAAAGTACAATTTTCGCCGATATAATGCCGATGCATTTGACCTGTTTTTAATGATAGCAAGCCTTTCGAGCTGCTTTCCTTATGGGGTACAAATCCGGGTAGGATTTGCCTCAACCTCGTTCAATATTGACCAAAGTCTCCCGTCAAATGAGAATTATCTTTTGTCTCCTTTGACCCCTTTGTGTCCCCTTAAACACAAATCTTTTGCGAATACCTGTAGCTTCAATGAGCGTTTTAACAAAGCAAAATGAGCGTTTCAACAAAGCTCTCTTGATGTATACCCCCGACCTTTGTCAAAATTAAAATCATATACCATGAAAACAAATTGGTTCATTACAGGGAGTTCAAAAGGCTTAGGTCACAGTCTGACAGTAGCATTGCTGGAAAAAGGATATAACGTTACGGCAACCGCCCGAAACCCGGAAACTTTAAAAGACCTGGTTGAAAAATACCCTAAACAGCTTTACACTATAAAGTTGGACGTTACAGATTACGAGCAAGTTCACAAAGCTGTTGCTGAAGCCGTAAAGCATTTTGGCCGAATTGATGTGTTGGTTAACAATGCCGGATTCGGAATTACGGGTGCGGCAGAAGCATATACAGATGAACAAGTACGCAGCCAGCTGGAAACAAATCTTTATGCACCAATAGAAATAACTCGTACTGTGCTACCTTATATGCACAAACAGCGTTCAGGCCGTATCTTACAAATTAGTTCAATTGGTGGCAGGGTTGGGAATCCAGGTGTAAGCATATACCAAGCTGCTAAATTCGGATTAAGCGGCTTCAGTGAGGCACTGGCGAAAGAAGTAGCTCCTCTGGGCATACAAGTGACCTGCATAGAACCTGGCGGGTTTCGCACGGATTGGGCAGGTGCATCTATGACCTATGCCGATAAGATAGAAGGCTATGAAAGTACAGTAGGCATAAGAGAACAACTCTTTACAAACCGTAAATACCTTCCGATGGGCGATCCTGACAAAGCTGCAAAGGCAATGATTGAAGTGGCAGAAACCCCCAATCCTCCTGTGCATTTAGTATTGGGCAGTGAGGCGATCGGAATGCTGCAGCAAGCAAATAATGCGAGACAGGTCGAAATGGAAAAATGGATGCGCGTTAGTATTTCAACAGATCATGATAAGGCAGAAAACTTTCTTGAAACCGAGTTAGGCAGGAAATTATACGGGCCAAAAAACTGAGTAAAAATAACCTGATGGGAGGAGACTTATGACACGGTCTCGCTTCAATATGACTTCAATAATCTGATTTTTTAATTCTTCAAAATCCAACAAGAATATGACTTCCGACACAATCACACTTATCGCCAATATCGCGCTTGCCGTATCGGCCATCATTGCTTTAGTATTTGGTATTGTACAGGTTAAGGTTGCAACACGCGATCGCCAGGAAAGGCTAACGCTGGAGGCGTTGCGTAATTTCAATACTCGGGAGTTTTCTGAACTCATGAATTATGTTACTATGCATGATATACCTCCTACACATGAAGCTTGGCAAAAACTTCCTGCACAGGAAGGGATCATTATTACCCAATTTGCACAGGAAATGGAGTCGCTTGGCATTCTTGTTGCTGAACGGCTTATAAATATTGACCTTGTAGATAAAACAATTGGTTCGTTGGTTTCAATTGCATGGGAAAAATATAAAGTAATGACTCAGGATTCGCGTGAGAAACGTTCTGACCCTTATCTGTGTGAATATTTTCAATGGCTGGCTGAACGAATAGATGAAAGAATGCGTAATGCTCCCCGCAAGCCATTCTATAAAATAGTAAAGTGTTGAACTAAAATTCTAAATTGCGAATATTGATTTTGCAATTTTGCACTAATTCATTTTGGAAATGATTCAGAAGGCACCCATACAATATTCGTGTTACTTCACAAGAAGTAGCAAAGGAGAGCAATTCGTTCCGGAGCATACTTTAGTCTACATTATTTCCGGCTCGTTAATCATGGTTGATAACAGTCACACGGTAAATTTCAATTCAGGCGACGTATATTTTTGCAGAAGGAACAATCTTGTTAAATATACCAAATGCCCTCCTGATGCAGGTGAATACCAATCAATATCAATTTATTTTGATCAACAAACTCTTCGGAACATCAGTCTTGAATATGGGTACAAAGCGGATCAGCAAGCCGCAACCGCCGCCTTTCAAAAAATTTCTTCTTCTGCGATTGGTAATTATATGAGGTCGCTTTTGGCTTACGAAACAATATTGAAAAATAAAGAGGCCGATGACTTACTATTTCTAAAGCAGAAAGAAGCCGTTTTGCTTTTGTTGAAACTTGTACCAGTATTTAAAAACATTCTTTTTGATTTTTCCGAGCCTGGGAAAATTGACCTCGAGGCATTTATGGAGAAGAGCTATCACTTTAATGTTGAATTGAAACGATTTGCCTATCTCACAGGCAGAAGCTTGGCAACTTTTAAACGTGATTTTGAGAAGATATATCATACTACGCCAAGCCGTTGGCTACAGCAGAGAAGATTACAGGAGGCATATCAAAAGATAAAGGAATTAAAGAAAGCGCCTTCAGATGTTTATCTGGAAGTGGGCTTTGAGAATTTGTCTCATTTCTCGTTCGCTTTTAAAAAGGTCTATGGGATTGCCCCCTCGAAACTGTAAAAGATTTTACTGTAAGTATCCTTCTAAACAAGAGTGGCAATTAATTCATTGCTGTTTCCTCCTCTAACATTATATACTTTGCGATTGCTTCAATATATTTGCGATTGCAAAATGCAAGTACATTTTTTTACCTAAAAAAGCAATAAACCCCTCATGAGAGATACACCTATTAAAATAGCGGTGCTGGACGATTATCAGAATATAGCGTTGCAGATGGCCGAGTGGTCTTCAATTCCAGGCAATCCTGAAATCAGTGTTTTTAACGATCATATTTCCGACGAGGATGTACTGGTTGAGCGCCTAATTCCGTTCAATGTATTGTGCATCATGCGTGAGCGAACACCGATGTCAGCCACGCTACTCGAGCGCCTGCCAAATCTTAAACTTATAGCTTCTACAGGCCAAGTCAATGCTGCAATCGATATAGAGGCAGCCAAACGAAGGGGTATCGAAGTCATGCATACTGGCTACGATTCGGAACCTACGATTGAGTTTACCTGGGCAATGATTCTGGCCTTGGCACGTAACATAGCGATTGAGAATGCCTCTCTGCGCGGTGGAGGATGGCAGACAGGTGTTGGTGCTGACCTCCGAGGCAAAACCCTTGGTGTTCTTGGCTTAGGTCACGTAGGTTCGCGTGTCGCAGAAATCGGCAACGTTTTTGGAATGAACGTCATAGCATGGAGCTAGAACCTCACCTCGGCAACAGCTAAGGCATCGGGCGCACTTCTCGTTGACAAGAATCAATTATTTCGTGAAGCGGACTTTCTCACTATACATTTGGTGCTTAGTGCGCGAAGCCGAGGCATAGTGGGAAGATCGGAACTCGCTTTAATGAAGCCCACCGCATTCTTGATCAACACTGCACGCGGGCCGATTGTCCAGGAAGCAGCACTTATCGAAGCACTGAGAGATCAGAAAATTGCCGGCGCTGCGATTGACGTGTTTGACTCCGAGCCATTGCCACCCAAACACCCGTTTCGCCACCTGTCAAATATACTTGCAACTCCACATCTCGCTTACGGCTCACGATCTTTATACGAAATCTTCTACGGGGACTCCGTCGCAAACATCACGGCATGGATTCGCCAAACTGTGTAGTTATTTCAGGCCATAGACCCAGTTATTGACAAATGAACTGCTGTAGTATTTAGTCCTTCCTGTAAGATTATAATAAGAAAGCCGCTATTCTATATTTATATCCTGTGCTCCACTCCTTGAAATCATATCTTCATATCTCATAATACCTTTTTCTTTATCTCGTTGAACAGAAGTTATACTGACGGTAAATACTTTACCATCGCGATTCATTAGTAAGTCAGTATAGCTATTGCCGTCGCCGCCGGTTTTATGAAATAAGACTATCTTATCCATTGTGAATACTTGATTTGCCTTTAGCCAATTTGTAAACCATTCTTCCCGCTGTTGAATAACCTTTTTAGGGTAAAGTTGTGCAGAAGACCATATTTGAGGCTGGCAAGAATCTTTAGTACCGGAATAGATTTTACTCCCATCCCATCTTATTTCATAGATACTAATGCCGGATCTTTGTTCAAAAATCAATAAAGTAAACGGCTCTATACCTTTGAAATCATATTGCGACGTGAAATTCTGTACATTATTGTATTTGAAGAAGTCTAAAAGCATTAGCCCTCTGCTAAGGCGATAAGGAGGTTTGTGCTCATGGGGCTCAAAGGCGCCATTCAAGATACACAGTGTGAATCCCGTATCTGCTGCTGCAAACCATGTCCCGTTTGCGTCTGCATCCTTTGGAAAATAAACATTAGTATCGTAGATATGGTATTTTTCAGGGGGTAAGGCAATCTTCCTGAACTTACTTTCATCCCGATTAGATGTGAGAATAAATGATGCGTTATTTAACGGAAGAAATGTTACGGTGCACATAAATACTTATCATATTCCTTTTTTCTGTCTGTGCATATCAATATGCTCATGCAATTGCTCCCTCAGTGTATTCAGATAATTTTCGAGGTCTTTAGTGGTGATTTCTTTTTTTGTTTCACCTCCAAGTGATAAAGGGGTTTCATCCAGGTATCGGTAGAGCTCCGGATATTTTGTTTCAATATCACTGGTAATTCGGATTATCTCTTGCATCAATTTGCTGACTCTTTTCATGGCTACAAAGCTAAAAAAATCAACTTAAGTAAGAGATAATGGTTACTCTGAGTATACGCTGATGGATTGTAAACCCGTATTTTATTTCCTGACTAAAGGTATCTGAAGGTTGGTAGGTCTGTTCTCCTCTTTATCAAAGCCTCTGCCATCAATATTGCGTGCCCCCCAGAACATCATATCCTTGTACAGGTATACTAAATCGTATTCTTCGAAGATCTGACCTTCTGCCAGCCCGAAAGGAGGAAAAGCTCTCTTCAATATATTTTGCCCTTTGCCTATCTCCCATTTTTCAAAGCCTTTAGTGAACTGATTCATCGCGTCCGCAAAAGCCTGAAATAATGGGGTTAAAGTATATTCTTCATCAGCAGTAAAGTTAACTTTCTGTGCGCCATCTGCTATTGGATGCGCCCCTTTCCATTCCATGTGACCCCGGATTAACATTTTTGCGAGTGGAATCTTACCGTAAGCGTCAGCGTTATTTGTAACCAACAGTTCAAATTTATCGCCTGCCTGATATTTAAACTGCCTGCTCAAGTAAAATGGTTTAATACTTCCGTCAGGGTTCTTAAGTGAACTTGGGCGGATTTCAGGAGCTATACTCACCCATTCCCCTACAATTGATTTTTTGATTTCTTCCAGTGTCATAAGTTTGAAAATTTATATGGTTACGGTTAATTCAAGGTATTCAATTTGTCTAAATGTCTGCATAATAATATAGAAGCTTCCAAAGTTGCCGATTGCTGCCATACCAAAATTGTAAAAATCAAAGTATTTCTTGAAGTTTAATTGATTAGCTCGCAATCAGATCGAATTAACAACCATATTCTCAACTGAAAATTTAGATTTTTCATGTGCCTTTGCAAATAAGATAAATGTCAGGCCAAGCAGAACAATAATACCAAAGAAGACAATTGCAAGTTCTTGCTGGTTCCTTATTGGCGTTGTATTAACCACACCGTAACTTAACGCAGAAGTCAATGCAAAGAGGGTTCCGCCGGTGAGACCGCTTACGACACCCGCATGGGTTGTAAACCTGCCAAGGCAATAAGCGAACACGTTATTGAATACAAATCCTGCCACGAGATGTATGCTAAGAGTAAACCCAATAAAGGTCAGGGCATTTTCTGTGTAGAGGGAAGATATAGCCATTGCGACAGCCAGAAGTGCTTCAATACCCACTGCTATCAGGACCTTTTTGATAAGTGGCTTCCTTATCAGTGACTTAGAAATTATTCCGCCGGTCATCAATGCTGCTCCTGATAATAATGAACTATAGCCGGTCAATACTGCCGTATGGTGATATACATGTTCAATAATAAAAGGGCTTACCATGCCGTATATTACAACCAGTGAATAGCTGAAGGTAATTACTACCAGGCCGATTACAAAATCCTTGGTTTTTAATATGTGTGAGTACGCTTTTCTAATCGGGCGAAGTTCAAAAGGTGTGAAGTTCTTTAATGTTTCGCCGCTGAAGATAATTTCAAGAACAAATATCAGCAACGTAAGTGCCCCGAGGAAATAGAAGTTCGATTGCCAGCCAAACCATACTTGAAGATAGCCTCCGATAAAGGGGGCCAGTATAGGAGCCGCAGCCCATACAATCGAAAAGAGGCTTATGTAATTCTTAAGTTTTGCCCCGGTATACATATCCACGAAGAAGGCCCTTTTACCTACAACAATAATTGAAACGGCAATGCCCTGAACAACGCGCAGGAAATAGACCATCTCTATCCTGTCAGCAAAGCCAATTGCAAAACTTGACAGGGAAAAGATAAGTATGGACACAAGGGACATCCTGTACCTGCCGAAGCTATCGAGTATACTACCAACAAATAACTGGCTTACACCGCCACTTACCATAAATAGAGCAATAGTAAGCTGGGCCGCCGCCCCGTTAATATGAAAGTGATTGACCATTGCTGGTAATGAAGGAATGTAGATGTCAGTTGCAAATGCGGACAATGGTATCAGCGCAAAAGAAAGAATAGTGCTGAACCGCAGGTTTTTTTCTTGAAGTGTTTTCATTGTTGTAATTATTAGGATTATTATCTTGATACTTTTCTGTCGCTGAATACCTTCTTCAAGGCATCAGAGGGTGATGAAAGAAACAATTTGTAAATCTCGGCAGTTTGTCCTGGATGAATCTCGTATTGGTCGTTTTCAATTCCTTTCAGAAGCTCCTGTGCAACGGCTGCCGGATTCATACCATTAGCTCCCCCAATACCCTTTGAGAATGCAGTATTGGTTAAAGGGGGCATAAGCTCAAATACCTTTATCCCGGTTTCCTTTTCCAGAATAACTCTCAATGCCTGGGTAAAAGAGTGAAGTGCTGCCTTAGACGCAGAGTATGACGCAAGAGGCCCTGGTACAATTGCAACAACTGAGGAAACATTAACAATAGCAGGCGAAGATTGTTCTCTTAAGTGTGGTATAAGGCTATGGATCAATCTTATTACGGAGAAATAGTTTGTCTCCATTTCTTCCTTGGCATTTTCATAGGCTTTGGCATTCTTATCCAGAATCGAGTATATGGTACCTCTGCCGGCATTATTGATTAGGATATTCATGTCAGGGAATTCCTTTTCGATTCTTTTAACAAGAGCTTGTACATCTCCTTCATTGGTGACATCACTTCTGATGGGTATTACACCTTCAAGGCTTGATGCAGCCTCATGCAGTTTTTTCTCATCCCTGCCTGTTATAATAACCCTGTTGCCTTTTGCCAGCATAAGTTTTGCCATTTCATAGCCCATTCCAGTGCTTCCGCCGGTTATAAGCACTGTGTTGTTTGTTGTTTTCATCGTCTTTGTTTTGATTATACCGTTCGGTATGTTGTGGGTCAAAATAAATTACTTAATCTTTTTAAATATTGTCGTAGCAATATGACCTCCGAAACCGAAAGTGTTACTCATTGCATAATTCACCATTGTCTGCTTTGAACTCCCTGTAACAATATTTAGTTTTCCGGCAAACTCAGGTTCTATGTCAACGGTATTGATAGTAGGCGGAACTATGTTCTCATTCAATGCGATTATACAGGCGATGGCTTCTACGGCACCGGCAGCACCAAGTAAGTGCCCCGTCATAGACTTTGTTGCACTTATCCGGAGATTTGAATTTTCACCAAACAGTCTTTTAACAGCCCTAAGTTCACTGGTGTCGCCCATCGGGGTAGAGGTGGCATGCACGTTCAGGTAATCTACCTCGTTAGCTGTGATACCCGCTTCTTCTAATGCTGCAACCATTCCCAGGTAAGCACCTTCCCCTTCAGGGTGAATTCCCGTAAGATGGTATGCGTCGCCGGCCATTCCCCCGCCTACAACTTCTGCCAAAATAGGAGCATTCCTTTTAATTGCATGTTCGTAGCTTTCAAGTACCAGTGCGCCTGCGCCTTCACCCATAACAAAGCCATCACGGTTTGTGTCAAACGGCCTTGACGCTTTAGAAGGGTTTTCGTTTAAAGTAGACAGTGCTTTAGCAGCACCAAACCCTCCTAAAGCGCTTGCCGTTATCGGTGCCTCGGAGCCTCCTGTTATCATCATATCGGCCTTCCCCCATTTTATCTGGTTGAATGCTTCTATTATTGCTGTATTAGATGTCGCACATGCAGAGACGGTTGTAAAATTAGGTCCTCTTAATCCGTGTTTAATGGATATAACCCCGGATGCAATATCAACTATCATTTTAGGAATGAAGTAAGGGTTAAACCTCGGCGTTCCATCTCCTTTTGCATATTCAGTTACCTGTTCTTCAAATGTGGTTATGCCGCCATTTCCCGAACCCCATATCACCCCGATACGGTTCCTGTTAAGGACATTAAAATCAATATTAGCATGTTTGATTGCCTCATCGGCTGCTATAATGGCATACTGGGTAAAAAGGTCATACTTCCTTGCCTCGGACTTTTCTATAAAATCCGTGGGATTAAAATTTTTCAGCTCGCATGCAAACCTTGTTTTGAACTTTGAGGCATCAAACCGGGTAATCGGGGCAGCGCCGCTTTTACCTGAAACAAGCCCGTCTCTGAACCCTTTGAAGCCATTGCCAATCGGGGTTAAAGCACCTAATCCTGTTATTACTACTCTGGTCATTTCGATATGAATTATGGCACAAAGATATAAATATTTTTACAAAATATACCGTTTGGTATATTTTTTTATTATCTTTGTATCATCAAATTAAAACAATATGTCAAAAGCAGAAAGAACAAAGGCATTTATAATTGAGAAATGCGCCCCTATATTTAACAAGAAGGGATATGAGGGTACTTCCCTGACTGATATACTGGAAGCTACAGGGCTTACAAAGGGAGCTCTGTACGGGAATTTCGCAGATAAGAATGATATAGCCGTAGAAGCATATAAGTATAATGTTGAGGGACTGAGACGGCGTATTGCTGAATGTGTCGACGGGAAGAAAAACGCTCACGATAAACTTATCGCTTTCGTAGAATATTACAGAGAGGGATGGGAAGGTACGAACCAGCGTGGCGGATGCCCTATTCAGAATGCCTCTATTGAAGCTGATGATAACATTGAATTCCTTAGACCGTATGTTCAGAATAGTATTAAGAACTGGGGCTCCTTCCTTTCTAAAATTATTGAACAGGGAAAAAAGAACAAGGAATTCAAATCTACAGTCAATGCAACAGAAGCAGCATACTCTCTTATAACGGTACTTGAAGGGGGAGTCATGCTTATGAAAATAATGAACAATAAAAGCTTTCTGTTTGCAGCGCTGGACAGAATGACAGGAATCATAGAAACCGAAATCAAAAAATAATGGTATGAATACAATTAGCTATTTAAAAGGAATGCAATCTTTCACGGGTAAGGAGTTTACCGGCTCGCCATCACCATTCATGTTATGGTTAAAGCCCACAGTCGTTTCTGCTGAAAAAGGTAAACTATGTTTCCAGTATACTGTAAGAAAGGAGATGACAAATCCTTTTGGAACTTTACATGGAGGCATAACATCTGCCATAATTGATGACATCATAGGAGCGACAATGTTTTCCCTGGATGAACCTTACCGTAATGTCACTGTAAATAACGTTATCGATTTCTTTAACCCTGCCAGGGAAGGCGATATTATTCTTGCAGAAACCTCCATAAACAAAAACGGAAGTAAAGTAGCTAATGCTCAATGCATTGTCTGGGACGAAAATAAGACAAGGATTATAGCAAAAGGCTACTCGAACATGTATAAGATTGTGCACGAGAATAACCAATAAAATGTATAATAAAGAAATGGCTGTGGCAAGTACGACTCAATGTGCTTATTGAATATGTAAAGAAATGTCTGGCATAGTTTTTGACAGGTATACGTATTACTCTAAATACTAAGAATTATGAATGATTTATTTTCTCAGACTATCATAGGAGCTGTTGACAAGGTCAAAAGCTCGGTAGTTAAAATAGAAAGGATAGAAACCATAAAAGGTAAAGAAACAATCAGCGGTACGGGATCAGGATTTTTATATTCATCCGATGGATATTTATTTACTAATAGCCATGTCGTACATGGTGCCGGCGCATTACGGGCGAGCCTGCATGATGGGATTCTTCATGAGGCCGTGCTTATCGGAGAAGACCCGTCTAACGATTTAGCCATACTGAAAATTTCGGCTGATGATTATGTGCCGGCAGTTCTTGGTGACTCCTCTAAATTGAGCATTGGTGAACTTGTAATAGCCATTGGAAATCCCCTGGGATTCCAGCATACGGTTACATCCGGTATCGTCAGTGCCCTTGGAAGGTCTTTAAGAACGGAGGCTGGAAATATGATGGACAGCATGATACAAACTGATGCTGCACTGAACCCCGGTAATTCCGGAGGCCCTTTAATTAACTCACAGGGCGAGGTCATTGGAGTCAATACGGCTATGATACGGGGCGCGCAGAGCCTGTGTTTTGCTATCAGCATCAATACTGCCAAAGAAATTGCCTATCAGTTGATGAAATTTGGCAAGGTCAAAAGAGCATACCTCGGACTTGCTTTGCAACAAATCGAACTGGTACCTAAACTCAGGGCGATACACGAACTAAAGAACAGAAGTGCTCTTTTCATTACTCAGGTGTTAAAAGATAGCCCGGCCGAAAAAGCAGGTGTGCATGACGGCGACATTATGGTATCCTTCAATGACAAGCCTGTACAGACCTCCGATGAGTTGTTCAAAATGCTTACAGAAGATAAAATTGGCACATTCTTATTTACTGACATTATCAGGGGAAACAGAAAAGTAGAATTAAGAATTACGCCCGCAGAAAAATAAACATCAAAAACCAATAGTATGAATACCTTAAGAAAAGTAGCAGTTGTGGGATACAGCAGAATACCTTTTGCAAGAATAAACACTGCTTATGCGGAGGCCACCAACCAGGATATGCTTGTTGCTGCGTTAAACGGCATTATTGAGAAGTATAACCTTAAAGGAGAAAGACTCGGGGAAGTGGCGGGAGGGGCTTTGGTAAAACTGAGCTCGGAAGGCAACCTGGTGAGGGAAAGTGTTATGAACACTGCATTGGATCCGCATACACCGGCATGTGACCTTCAGCAGGCTTGCGCCACTGGTGTAGAGACAGCAGTTTATATTGCAAACAAGATTGCACTTGGACAGATAGAATCCGGCATTGCATGTGGCGTAGATACAGCCAGCCAGGCACCTATTGTGGCAAGTGAAAACCTGCGCAGGACTCTGCTACGAGCCAACAGAAGCAAATCATTCTCCGAAAGACTTAAGCTTTATTTCAAGCTTAAATTCAGGGACCTCTCACCTGTTGTTCCTTCCGGCTTAGAGCCAAAAACGGGACTGTCAATGGGCGGACATTGTGAATATACAGCGAAGTATTATAATATCAGTCGCGAAGATCAGGATGCCCTCGCCTTTGAAAGCCATCAGAAGCTTGCTAAGGCTTATGACGAAGGTTTCCTCGATGATGTGTTGACCCCTTTCCTCGGTTTAAAATCCGATAATAACTTGCGCAGGGATACAACTTTGGAAAAACTGTCTAAGCTGAAACCCGCATTTGATAAAGAACACGGTACTTTAACGGCCGGGAATTCTACCCCGTTCACGGACGGAGCAGCATGTGTTTTACTGGCATCGGAAGAATGGGCCAGGGCACATAACCTGCCTGTCCTTGCGTACATAACACATGCAGAGGTTGCAGCTATAGAATACGTGGAAAACAAACACAATATGTTACTGGCACCTGTATTTGCATCTAACCGGATGCTAAAGAAGGCAGGATTGACCTTGCAGGATTTTGATTTTTATGAAATTCATGAAGCATTTGCTGCGCAAGTACTGGCAACCTTAAAAATCTGGGAAAGTCCAGAGTTGAGCAAGAAGTTTGGATTTGAGCCTCTTGGTAAAATAGACAGGGCCAAACTGAATGTAAAAGGAGGCAGTCTTGCAGCCGCACATCCATTCGCCGCTACCGGAGGACGTATTATCGGAACGATGGCAAAACTTCTGCATGAGAAAGGTTCGGGCAGGGGATTTATTTCTGCCTGTGCCGCAAGGGGACAAGGTATTACCATGATAATGGAAGCACCCGCTAACTAATTTGTGAAAATCAAGTGTGTGTTTGCTTCCTGTATACAGCAGGTGTTACTCCCGTTTGTTTTTTAAAAAAATGGTTGAAATGCGGGGCATCTGAGAATCCAAGATCGAATGCAATCTCCTTGATGGGGAGTTTTGTTTGATTTAACAAAGACTGCGCCTCATAACCCACCTGTTCATGCAAGAAGCCGATTGCAGTCTTATGTCTTTGTCTTCTTACAACCGCATTCAGGTGATTAGGATGTGTATTTAGCAATCCCGCAAAGTGCTTTACAGTCAGGCGCGGTTTCCGGTTAGCCCTTTCAGCCAGGCTTTCTCTTATAAGGTTACGGAACCCTTCCACCAGCGTATGTTCGTTATCCTTGATATGAGTCGTTAATCTTTTATCCGTCTCTTTATATTTATTATACAACCTGAAGACGTGGAGTAAAAGGGTATGGACGTATGAAGCAATTAAAGTATATCTGTCATGGTTGTTTGAATGATACTCATGAAGGATCTGCTCATAAATGTGATTCAATAATTTTACCTCATCGGGTTCAATTTCAAATGGTATTGCAGTTTCAAGCTGAAAAAAGGGCAGGTCGTAAATTATATCCGCAATAGCTTTATTCTTATGGATAAAGTTTTCTGTGAAGACTATAAAATATTCCTGAAGCCAACGCTCCGGCTTAGTCCATGAAACCACCTGGCAAGGGGTTTTGAAGTATAATGCCGGCTTTTTTAATTTCGTCTTCCAGAAGCCTGCGTTAAGTGTTATGTCGCCCTGCAGGAAAAGTGTTATACAATAGAAGGAGTGACGGAACGGCTTTGCCACGTAGTCATAATTTTTAAGTACTTCGGGGTCAATTTTCCTTATATCAAAGTCCTTATTTAGAGGTGGCCTCGCTTTTACATGACTGTAAAAGCTTTCCAAATCACGCAAGTAGGGAATGTTTTGACTTGTGGATCGCCCCATGAGATTATCTTTTGCCATCAAAAGTATTATAATTTGTCATTAACAATAACTTACGTTTTCTGTAATGGTCAAGCCATATTATCAGGGATGTATTGCTGTCTCTCGAAAAGGATACCGTGAGTCAAATTTATTTACAATAATACCTTTGTTTTATACAATGTCTTATTTTGGCGGTTCGCCATTTTTGTCCGCAGATTTATATCCCAAAACATTTTGGTGATACTACATTAGCATGTCGAACAATACGATACCAGACATAGGTACAGTAGAAGCTGCAAAGATTGACGGGCTCTCCATCCGCTATGCACGAGCCGGTGAGTCAAAACATATCCCTATTATACTCACTGCACCCTGGCCGGAAAGTATCTATGCTTTCCATCGTGTGATTCCCAGACTGGCTGCCAAATATCCTGTTATATCAGTTGACCTGCCGGGATTTGGCCTCTCCGAGAGCCGGCCAGATGTAATGGCTCCAAAGGCAATGGGAGATTTTTTAATTAAGATACTGAATTATTTCTGCATTAACCTGGCGCATATAGTTGCGCCTGATGTCGGTACCGCGGCCGTTTTATTCGCAGCTATAAAAAGGAAAGAACTCTTTGAAAGTATGGTCATCGGCAGTGTCGCGATGCAACCTGAACTTGCGGGAGCAACTTTGAAGAACCGAATTTATTCATCGGCAGGTATTTACACAGAAACTGGAGCCGAAAGCATGAAACCATACCTGGAGCATGCTGCGTTACTTACACCCTCAAGTATCATTGAAGACTTTCGGGCTGCCTCAGCCGGCAGACGTGTGGAAGAAGCGACGCAGTTTGTGCGTGGATATATTCAGGACTATCCTAAGTTGATACCAAAACTGTCAGCCATAAAAACACCAGCATTAATTATCGGGGGCAGAAATGATACTGTCGTACCGCCTATCAACGAACAGTTTCTTGCCGAACAGATTCCTCACAACAGAATGCTCCTTCTTGATGCCGGGCATCGTATCTGGGAAGAAGCCGCAGAAGAATATATTGGAGCAATCGCTTCATGGCTTGACGGAGGATACACCTTATTAAAACACTAAATAATAATACACTTCTGAATTACAAAACCAAAAACTATGAGTACACAAGTTATGAGCTACGCAGATGCACCGAATGAGTACATCGAAGTTGCAGGAATCAATTACGCATACCGTTCAATAGGCAATAAGTCAGGCACACCGCTTATCTGTTTACAGCACTTTACAGGAACATTGGACAACTGGGATCCCATTGTCATTAATGGCCTCGCTAAGGGAAGGCAGGTTATCACAATTGATAATGCCGGCATCGGAAGTTCCGGCGGCATAACTCCGGATAATGTATCAGACATGACAGATGTTGCTATAAAAATTATCAAGGCCTTGGGAATCAGTCAATGTGATTTGCTCGGGTTTTCACTGGGCGGCTTTATAGCACAGACTATTGCAGTGAGGGAGCCTTCATTATTGCGGAAGATTATTTTAATAGGAACTGCCCCTCAAGGGACCAAGGCATTACATTCATTCCCGCAACTTGTTGACAAGGCATTTAAACTGAATGACCGGAAGGAAACGTATCTCTATCTTTTTGCTACCAAATCTGAAAAGAGCAGAGCAAAAATGGGCGCAACACTGGGCCGCCTGATGGAGAGAAAAAAGGATCGTGATAAGGAAACCAGCATGGCTGCCGTACAGGCGCAGGTTAAGGCCCTGACAAAGTGGGGAACTGACCCTGTTACACTAAATCTTAAAAAGATTCATCAACCTGTTATGATTGTACAGGGTAGTAATGACGAGATGATGGATAGTGATAGCTCATTGGAATTGTTTAAGCAAATACCTGAGGCTTATCTTTTTTATTATCCTGATTCTGCACATGGTTCTTTCTTCCAGTATGCAGAAATATTTGTTGAACAGGCCAGCGCTTTCTTAAATCAATAACAGAGTAACAAGGCAAATTATTACCTATATGACGCAACAGGAAAAAAATAAGCAACTTGTTCTCGATGCGTTTGAGGCCGCCTTCAATAAGAAGGAGCCCGATGCTTTTGAGCGCTATTGGTCGCCGGTATGAACAGGTGTGAACCGACGTGAAAAGCCTTACTGCTAAAGGTGCAGCGGTGGCATAATATGAAGCAATATGAACCCCAAAGTGAGGTCCCGAGCGGATTTGAACCTTACGCTATAAATGACTGACTACTAATACGTTATCGGATTACGGTTTATTTTGGTAAAACCTGGGTAAAACAGGATAACCAAGACTTTCTTAGCACTTTTCGATATAGAACAAGACGTTTCTCAAGATTAACCAAGGTTGTCATTTCTTTATTCTTCACTCTTATCGTTTAAGAAATCTACCATTTACCAGTTTATCCATTACATCTTCTTTAAGTGTACGGCTTATGGGTATGCTCTTACCTTTAATGACTATGTCGCTACCATCTAAACTTTCAATTTTGGATATTGCAACTATAAATGACTTATGCACCTTTAAAAATTTATCGGCAGGCAAATAATTTTCAACTGCTTTTAATGTGAGGTATGAAATATATTTTTCTTTCAGGGTATGAAAGATTACATAGTTCTCCATTGCTTCTATATAAATCAAATCGTCATATACTATTTTCTCAAATCGATCCTCACAACGGATAAAGAAATAATCCTCCGTTTTTGGTAATGCTTTATTTCCCAATTGTTTCAGATTATAAAAATCTTTTGCCTTATTGCACGCCTTTAAAAACCGTTCAAAGGAAATTGGCTTAACTAGGTAATCCATCACATCTAATTCATATCCCTGCAAAGCATATTCTGAATATGCTGTGGTAAAAATTACCATAGGCGGATTCTTACGTTCTTTCAAGAATTCAATACCGGTCATTTTCGGCATTTGTATGTCTAAAAAAATCAAGTCAATACTTTCTTTGTTTAACATGGCATGTGCCGCAGCTGCATTTTCACCCTGTCCTTTCAGTTCAAGAAAATCTACATCAGTAACATATTCTGCCATGCCCTTGCGGGCAATAGGTTCATCGTCTATTATAATGCAATTAATTTTCACCTGTTGTAATTTTTAATGTTGCATCAAACCTATCATTATTCTCAACTACATTTAACTCGAACCTATCAAGATACAATAATTCCAGCCTGCGTTCTAAATTCTTTAATCCTATGCCACTACTATCGTTTTGCACTGCCTTTTCTGTCGTATTACTCACCTTACATATAAATGTATTGTACCCGTAGCTCAAAGTTATATTTATTTCATTGGGCTTGTCAGTATAATGCGAAACATGCTTAAATGAATTCTCAACCAAAGGAATTATAAGCAATGGAGCAATTTCAAAATCTCTTACGTTTTCCTCAACACTAAAGTTTATGTTATAATTTTTGTCCAACCTCTGGCGTTGCAGTTCCACATAACTATTTAAATAGCTTAACTCTTTGTCAATAGGTATTCTGTCAGCAGCACATTCATATAACTGGTATCTAAGCATTTCCGAAAGTTTCATTAGTGTTCCGCGGGCATCGGTATTGGTTTTATCTATCTGGAAATAAAGCGAATTAAGTGAGTTGAATAAAAAATGCGGGTTATGTTGTGCTTTTAAAAAATCGAGTTCATTCTTTATCTTTTCTTTTTCGACTTCTTCCAAATAACGTTGATTCTTCCTTCTGTCTATTATCATTTTACCTGCCACCAATACACTGGTCCAAATAAATATATTAAGTAATGAATTAGGGAACAGTTTTGCAAAATCTGGTGTAGGTAAGTTGTACAGGTATATAGTTATATAGTAAGAAACCAAAGCCCGGAGCAATGCAGCAAGCGCTGTTGAGAATGAAAAAAGAAGAATAAAAGGAGCATATTTATTTTTGCTGAGGAACCCAGGAATAAGGTAATTAATGGTGAAATAGTAATTGAGTGCAATAAATACTAGGTAGCAAAATTCAATACCAATGGTACGGGTAATTGTTATAGTTCTGTTCTGGAATACCAGAACCCACAGGATGTATAAACAAACCCAGAACGCTATTTCAAGAGGAACCTTATAATTACCTTTTGTTAACACACTAAATACTTTATAGCACAAAATTAAACATATTCAAGCCATATATAAATTATTTACGCCATTGGCTCATTTCGCTTGATGAAATGCATTTTGTCAAGTTACAGGTGCGGTTCGTCTAAAAGAACATTTTGCAGTTTATCAGGAAGCTATGTTTGCTTCATAATCAAAATCATACTATCATGAAAAGAACAATTAGCTGGCTATTAAACCCACCTGTTATGGGCGCCAAAGAGATCCTCATCATCCGTTTAATGACAGGAAGTGTATTCTTTTGGGAAGGAATATTGAAGTTTGTTTACCCCAATCAGGGAGTGGGCCGCTTTACCAAACTTGGTTTTCCCATGCCAGAAACTATGGCACATTTTGTTGCCGTTTGTGAAATTGTCGGAGGGATCTTTATCCTGTTTGGCTTTTTAACAAGAGTAACTTCTTTCTATTTCATTTTACAAATGATAGTTGCTATTCTGTCGACTAAGATTGCGCTTTACCTCGGTACATCACCTTTGCCATTGCCACCTGCCCCACCGACCGTAGGCTTTTGGGCGGTACTGCATGAAACCCGCGCTGATTTGGCGCAATTGCTTACGTCCGTATTTTTGCTTTTGGTTGGACCTGGGGTACTTTCATTGGATTTTGGCAGGAAAAAATATGTAAATACAGAAAGAAAATATCGACCTGAATTTATATCCTAATTGCATTTGGTCAAGAGAGAAATGCATTTCGTGTAAAAAAGAATTAACAAATAAAAGAGCAATCTACTTTCGTCCCATCGAATAACATAATATTTAATTTCTAAATACTTTATATCATGGAAAATCAAAATCAATCAGCCCCCAATAAGAATGATGATGGTATTAACAGGGCAGAATTCTTAAAATGTATGGCTTGGGCCGGAACAGGTGTATTATGGATGATGTCGGGTGGCATTCTAAAATCATTTGGCATGAGCGAAATGATTGACAAGAACACCGGGAAAATTAAAAACGGATTACTGCTGCCGAAATCAGATTTTAGTTTCGTACAAATTAGTGATAGCCATATTGGTTTTAGCAAACCAGCAAACACGGATGTAATAGGAACCTTGCAGGCAGCTATTTCAAAAATTAACAATATGCCAACTGCACCATCATTTGTATTACATACAGGAGACTTAACGCATTTAGCGCAAGCCGATGAATTTGATACGTTGGAACAGTCTTTAAAAAGTGTAAAAACCGAGAAAATATTTTATGTCCCCGGCGAGCATGATGTAACGGATAATGGAAAACTGTATTTGGAACGATATGGGAAAGGAACCCAGGGAAATGGCTGGTACAGTTTTGACTCAAATGGGGTACATTTTATTGGACTCGTGAATGTTACCAACCATGTTGACGGTGGCCTTGGAAATTTAGGAAGTGAGCAATTGGAATGGCTCGAAAAGGATGTAAAAGGGATTTCAAGCAGCACACCTATCGTAGTATTTGCCCATATCCCGCTGTGGACAATTTATCCGCAATGGGGCTGGGGAACGGATGACAGTGCACAAGCTTTATCTTACCTAAAACGCTTTGGATCTGTATCTGTTTTAAACGGCCACATTCACCAAAACATACAAAAGGTAGAAGGAAACGTGACATTTCATACCGCCTGCTCAACAGCATTTCCACAGCCAGCACCCGGCGCTGCACCTTCTGCCGGGCCTATGAAAGTGCCTGCCGAGAAACTTAGAAGTTTTTTAGGCTTGACAAGTGTAAATTATGTTGAACATAACCAAACATTAGCAGTTACTGATATTCCATTAACGGAGGCTGAGAAAACCACAGGTCAATAATATAACCTAATAAAACCATCAGCATGAAACGGATTGCATTTGTCCTATTTATCCTTTTAATTACCAAGGTTCTTTCGGCTCAATATAAACCAATTGATCAAGGCTCAGAGGTAAAGTTTACAATTGGAAATTTTGGTTTTGATGTAACAGGTTCATTTAGTGGCTTACTCGGTAGTATTTCTTTTGATCCTCAAAATGTAACTAAGAGCAGTTTCGATATCACTATTGACGCCAACTCTGTAAACACAGATAACACAATGCGGGATAATCATTTAAGGGGCGAGAGCTATTTTGATGTCAAAAACTATCCTCGCATTCATATGGTATCAACAAAAGTTGGTGGCCCAAATAAAAATGGCTCATATATTTTTATAGGGCAGTTAACTATTAAAGGCAAATCGAAAGAAGTGTTAATACCTTTTACTGCAACAGCAACAAGTGATGGGTATGTTTTTAAAGGAACATTCAAAATTTACAGAAAGGATTTTGACATAGGCGGATCCAGCACAATATCTGATGAACTGGAAGTTTCATTAAAAATAATGGCAAATAAATAATAGGCAGTCATAATTTTCATTTCTAAAAGCAGATGAAATCAAGTAAAAAACTCGTGGTTATTGCAATAAGTATTGCAATATCAATATCTGTAAGTGCCTCTTTAGCTTCATTTGGATCACCTGGGCCTCATTATGAAAATTTAAAAGTATTGCCTAAAAATATTAGTTCCAAAGAACTACAAGGCATTATGGTGGACGATTTCGAGGATGGTTTGGGAGTAACTTGCGGTTTCTGCCATGCATCTAAAACGGATAGTCATGGCCTTGATTTTGCCAGTGATGCAAAACCTGAAAAAGAAATTGCGCGTTCCATGATGCGTATGACTATTGGAATTAATAAAAAGTATTTTAAATTAAAACATCCACAGATTGGAAATTCTGAACTTACGGTTACCTGCAATACCTGTCACAAGGGAGTAGCGTTTCCTGATGGAAGCGATCAGAAATGAAGAACTAAAATCACACAACAAACTGTAAATTATGAATGATGGTGAAAATGAAGCTTAATAATGGTCATGAATAATTAAATGAAGTATATAGAAGAAGGTTAATAATGCGGAGCAGCCCTGTGAGTGGTCGGGGTCAAGCCTCTTTCTCTTGTCTGAGGTAATGCTCCGCATTTCTTTCACTGATTTACAAAACCCTTTAAAAATGACCTCCGAACATTTTCCCTTATATCCCTGACCGTCCCCTCCCCTCTGCCTATTATTAGGTAGGGGGGGGAATGGGGAATTAGTAATTAATTTATATGACAAAAAAATTAAGTAAGAAAATGAATATAAGTATATCACTCTCTGAAAAGGAATTAATTAAAACTTACAGGAAAACTTCTTCGCAATTGATTGCCGCTGCTGTTAATTATCTAAGGTCGGCAAGCTATATTGAGATTGGAAACCATAAGGAAGCTGCACTATTTTCAATTTTGGCAAACAAATATCTCGGCAATGCCAATAAGATTAAGCGAATAGTAAAGACATAAACTTATTAACCCTATATACTAAATAATGCTGAACTTTATAATGAGCGAAAAGCTTACTAACGATAATATTGATAAAATTTTCAGGAACTCCATTGATAATATGGAGACACAACCTTCTGAAAACTTTTGGATAGATGTATCAGAAGACCCTTTATCAAAAGCATCTATACAACAGGTGGCTTTAAATTAAGTAGTTGAATTTCAGTGATATTTATCCATTTATCTACTAAATCCATAGATAATATATTGTTTATAATAAATAATCGATACATTTGTCCCGCCGAATAAAGAAACAATCCAAAATGCTTAAACCTTAAAATTAAATTTATAAATACAAACATCCATATGAATCCATTTATCGTATCGCATGAACATCCCGACTGGTTTAAACCATTATTTGCTGAACTTGAAAAAAGGGGAATCCCTTACAAAACAGTTAACCCCACAGCACATCATTTTGCTATAGATGGACCCAAGCCTGAATTCGACCTGTTTTTCAATCGTATGAGTCCGTCTGCTTATTTGCGCGATGGGGTACAGGGAACATTTTATACGCTGAACTATTTAAAATTCCTGGAAAACCATGGTGTGCGGGTTATTAATGGATATCAAGCCTTCACATACGAAACATCGAAAGCTTTGCAATTGCTATTATTAGAAAGATTAGGAATCAACTATCCAAAATCGAGGGCAGTAAACCACATATCTCAGATTGAAGCTGCTATAAAAGGATTACGTTTTCCCATTGTAGTGAAAGCGAACATAGGTGGTAGCGGGGCAGGTATTGAGAAATTCAATACTATAGAAGAATTAAGGGAAGCCATTAAAAACAATCAGATTGATCTGGGTATTGACCATACGGCATTGGTGCAGGAATTTATACCGGCAAGAGGAGGGTATATTACCCGTGTAGAAACGTTAGGTGGTAAATATTTATACGCCATCAGGGTTTATACCACTGGTGAAAGCTTCAACTTATGCCCGGCAGATATATGCCAGACAACAGCCGGTCAGGAATTGGTGCGTAATGCTTGCGCTTTAGATGCTCCAAAAAACGGGCTGAAAGTAGAAGCCTTTACTCCATCTGCTGAAATAATAAAAAACATTGAATCTATTGTACAACATACCAAGATTGATGTAGGCGGCATTGAATATATTATAGATGACAGAGACGGCAAGGTATTATACTATGATGTGAATGCGCTGTCAAACTTTGTGGCAGATGCAGTGAATGTAATTGGATTTAACCCCCATGAAAAACTGGTTAATTTTTTGGAGGAACAGGTTGCAGAATTAACAGAAGGTAAAGAAACTCTTAAACTAAACTAAAAATGAGATACGGATACTGGTTACCTGTTTTTGGCGGATGGTTGCGCAACGTTGAAGATGAACAAATGCCAACGACCTGGGATTATGTTAAAACCCTTGCTATACGAAGCGAGGAAATAGGTTTTAGCTTATCCCTGATAGCTGAATTATACTTGAATGACATTAAGGGTGTTCAGGCTCCTTCGCTTGATGCATGGTCAACTGCCGCTGCTTTGGCAGCTGTTACCAGCAAACTTGAACTTATGGTTGCTGTACGGCCTACATTTCATAATCCTGCTTTGTTGGCTAAACAAGCTGCCAATATCGACCATATCAGTAATGGCCGTCTTTCCTTAAACCTGGTATCATCATGGTGGAAGGATGAGGCAGAAAAATACGGTATTCATTTTGAGCAACATGATGACCGGTATGCACGTTCAAGGGAATGGCTGGAGGTAGTAGATAATGTATGGAAGAAAGATAATTTTTCTTTTGAGGGCAAATACTACAAAGTAAAGGATAATGTATTGCAGCCTAAACCATCAGCAAAACCCAGGCCGCCTATTTATGCCGGTGGTGAATCAGAAGCTGCGAAGGATTTAATATCATCTACCTGTGATGGTTACGTAATGCATGGCGATTCGCCGGAGAATATTGCAAAGCGTATTAATGATTTAAGTGAGCGCAGGGATAAAAAGGGCTTGCCGCCTATGCAATTTGGCGTTGCCGCTTACAGTATCATACGCAATACCGAACCGGAATTAAAGAAAGAACTGGACCGGATAACTAACGTTAAAGAGGGTAGTTCCGGTTATAAGAACTATCAGCAATGGCTTTCGGGAACGCAACTTGATAAACATGTTTCTTTATATGATTATTCGGTTTCGAACCGTGGCTTAAGCTCCGGCCTGACGGGAACTCCTGCCAAAGTGCAAGACAAGATAGGCGAATTTGAAAGAGCAGGTGTTAATTTCTTTTTACTGCAATGCAGCCCTCAACTGGAAGAAATGGAACGTTTTGCTGAAGCAGTGATTGAAAATAAATACTCACTCGCATAGAATTACATGAAGAAAGACTGAAAAGAAGAACTCAATAACTTCTATCTTAAACTATAAACATGACACACCAACTTTCGGCAATTGAAGATGCCATTGAAGACATAAGGAGGGGAAAGCTCGTTATTGTAGTTGATGATGAGAATCGTGAAAACGAAGGCGATTTTATAACCGCCGCCCGTAATGTTACGCCCGAAATGGTGAATTTCATGCTCAGCCATGGGCGTGGTGTCCTATGTGCTCCGGTAGAAGAGGACCGGTGCCGCGAGTTGGAATTGGAGATGATGGTTACGTCGAACACATCATTACATCAAACACCGTTTACCGTTTCGGTAGATTTGTTAGGTGATGGTTGTTCTACAGGGGTTTCAACAAATGATCGGGCAAAGACATTGAATGCACTTGCAAGTGCGTCTATAAAAGCATCTGACTTTGCCCGCCCCGGGCATATATTCCCCTTGCGTGCCAAGAAAGGGGGCGTACTGAGAAGGGCAGGCCATACTGAAGCTGCTGTTGACCTGGCTCGTCTTGCAGGATTCGAACCCGTTGGAGCGCTGATAGAGATAATGAATGAAGATGGTTCAATGGCCCGACTGCCTCAATTATTTGAACTGGCTGAAAGGCATGAATTGAAGCTTATTTCTATAAAGGATCTGATTGAATACAGACTGCATAAGGAGACTATTATAGTGCGCGATATAGAAGTTAAAATGCCAACCAAATATGGCGACTTTAATCTTATTGCATACAGGCAAACCACTAATGATTTGGAACATCTGGTACTGGTAAAAGGTAAATGGAAATCAGGTGAACCTGTAATGGTGCGTATGCATTCATCTTGCGTTACCGGAGATATTTTCGGTTCTCTGCGCTGCGATTGCGGCACTCAATTAGAGAAAGCAATGAGAGCTATTGAGAAAGAAGGTAAAGGAGCCATAGTATATATTAACCAGGAAGGCAGAGGCATTGGTCTGCTCAACAAACTTCGTGCATATAAATTGCAGGAAGAAGGACGTGATACAGTTGAAGCTAATATAGAACTTGGCTTTAAAGTGGATGAGCGGGATTATGGAGTTGGCGCTCAGATATTGCGTGACCTTGGTATTAATAAAATACGCTTGATGACCAATAACCCCAAAAAGAGAGCGGGATTAACAGGGTATAATTTAGACATAGTAGAAAATATTCCGTTGGAAGTAGAATCGAACCCGCATAACCATTTTTACCTGCAAACAAAAAGAGATAAAATGGGGCACACCTTGAAGTTGAGAGCATAGAAATTTCAAGAGGCCTGACAAATAAAATTATGAATATAGCAGCCATATCTCTATCAGCAAGCAATTTATCAACTAGCAGAAAATCGTTGGAATTTATACAATCCATTAAAACTGATGATGTGACTCTTTCATATTATGATATTAGAGACTTACCTCCTATGTGGATGGATCAACGTCCTATAAATGAGTTCCCCGATGCATACCAGGTTTTGTTCAATAGCGTTAAGAATTCTTCGGGTATAATTTTTTTCGTGCCTATTTACAATTATACTATAAGCAGCACTGCGAAATTCATCATCGAGGTTTTAGGCGATAGTATGAAGGGAAAACCAGTGGCTGTAATCTATTCTTCGGGTTCATCAAAAGGGTTCTTATCCATTGCTGATTTCATTAAAAGCTTAATATTGGAGCAGCGGATATACTTATTCCCAACCATGGTAAACATTAACAAGGTTCATATTCAAGGTGAAGGAGAATTTAATGATGAGATTAGAAGAAGGATTTTAGACTTCTTTACTGACTTCAAAACCTTTTGTAAAAAATTAACTTAATCCTTTACCTTCTTCTTTTTAATGGCTATGAGTCGATCTTCTTTTTTTAAAATATCTCCTAAAGTTGTTTCCGAAAGTATCTTGAGGGTTGCATCACGTACTTCAGTAAAGGCCTTACGAATACCACATGTATTCTCATCTTTACAATCATCACAACGTTCGTAGAAATTAAGACTGACACATGGAAGTAATGCAATTGGACCATCAATATTTCTTAATATTCGGGCTAAAGGCACATCCTCTGGTTTCATTGAAAGGTAATAGCCCCCTCCAATACCGACCCTGCTTTTTAAAATTCCTTGTTTTCGTAAATCAAGCAATATGGTCTCTAGGAATTTTTTTGGTATATTTTCCTGTTTGGCAATATCAGAAATGGTCATTGGGTTTGTGTCATCCCTTCTGGCAAGCGCGACAAGAGCTTTTATTGCGTATTTAGTTTTTTTCGAAATCATGATATAATATTGTACTAAGGTAGTCAATATAACAGATAGGAGAATTGTTTTGTTAATATTATGCATTTGCCCATCTACGATACAGCATGAATGAAATAAAGTTTAGTTACGCAACCATTGAATATAAAGAGCCTATAATGTACATAAGGTTTAAGGATGGCGTTTTGCTCGGCCCTAAGGAAATACTTGAAATAGGTGAAGCGCAAGAAAAACTTTCTGTCAATAGGCCCCGGCTAATACTTACCGATGCCAGGGTGCCAGTAGACATAACAGAGGCAGGAAGGGAAATAAGTGCCGACCCTCGTAAACATGGTAATGTTATAGCTCATGCTTTGGTTGTAAAATGGCTGGCACAAAGGCTAATTGCTAATGTGTATAAGAATATTAACAAACCCCCTTACCCTATGCGGGTGTTTGATGATGAAAAGGAGGCCGTAAAGTGGCTGTTGGAACAAAAGAGCAAAATGAAGTAGATAATAGAAGCATGTGGATTTCATAATCAAGAATACTTTTCAACTATTCTATTTTTGAGTTGAATAATATGCCTGTAAATAGATTTAACGATTCAATACTATCTCGTTTTCTTCCGGTTGTTAATAAGTCTATTGCTCTCGTCTTTGAGTTGCGATTATATTTGTATCAGTTCATTTGATAATTGGTTTTGGTAGCCGTTTAGTCAAAGTACGGCATTAAAAGGGAACCGTGTGAGAATCATGGGTTGTTTCGTGCAACTGTATATAACACAAGGTTACATTCTATAAATATCCATTGTCCGATATCGGATGAGAAGGATGAATGTAACTGTTATAAGCCAGGATACCTGCCTAAACCAAGTAAAAGTCAATTAACCTTCACGACGTGGTTTTGGCAAAAGAACCTTTTCCCTTGTTATTTATAAGGAGAAGCCTCCTTCTGTCATTACTTATTTGTGATTTTAAATATAAGTAATGGATACAGAAAATGAAATTTTACTCAAAGAAAACAAAGACCGCTTTGTAATTCTTCCAATCAACTACCCTAAGGTATGGGAACTCTATAAGAAGCATGAAGCCAGTTTTTGGACTGCTGAGGAAATAGACCTTAGCAGCGATATGAAAGATTGGGGGGAGCTAAATGATGGAGAACGACATTTCATCAGTCACATACTAGCTTTTTTTGCTGCCAGCGATGGCATTGTGAATGAAAACCTAGCTGTGAACTTTATGAGTGAAGTTCAATTGCCCGAGGCGCGCTGTTTTTATGGATTCCAGATAATGATGGAAAACATACACAGCGAAACCTATGCCCTCCTTATAGATACTTATATAAAAGACCCGCAGGAAAAGAATAAACTTTTCCATGCTATAGATACTATTCCAGCAGTAAAGAAGAAAGCGGAGTGGGCATTACGCTGGATTAACAATGGAAGCTTTGCAGAAAGGCTTGTCGCATTTGCAGCTGTTGAAGGTATTTTCTTTAGCGGCAGTTTCTGTTCTATCTTTTGGCTCAAAAAACGTGGGTTACTTCCCGGTCTCACCTTTAGCAACGAACTTATAAGTCGCGATGAAGGCCTGCATTGTGAATTTGCCTGTTTGCTATATGGAATGCTTAATGGGAAATTGCCCGAAGAAGAAGTACGTTCAATTATTGGTGATGCAGTAACTATTGAAAAGGAGTTTATCAGCGATGCCTTGCCGGTTGACCTTATTGGGATGAATGCAAAACTAATGCAACAGTATATTGAATTTGTTGCTGACAGATGGTTAAGTGAACTCGGCTATTCTAAAATGTATAATAGCACAAACCCATTTGATTTTATGGAAATGATTTCACTACAAGGGAAAACAAACTTCTTTGAAAAGAGAGTTGGAGACTATCAAAAATCAGGTGTGCTAACATCAAAGGAAACCCAAACCTTCTCATTAGAAGAAGATTTTTAAACGATTTATTATTCACATAATACACAACACTAAATACCTATACACATGTTTGTAATAAAAAGAAACGGAGAATCAGAATCTGTAAAGTTTGACAAGATTACTGCGCGCATAGAGAAGCTTTGTTATGGATTTAATGCCTTGGTTGACCCTATTGATGTAGCGAAGAAAGTGATTGAAGGCCTCTATGATGGTGTTACCACATCTGAACTGGATAACCTTGCAGCTGAAACGGCCGCTTCCCTTACGATAAAGCATCCCGACTATGCCTTGTTGGCAAGCCGTATTGCAGTTAGTAACCTGCATAAGAACACGGTGAAGTCTTTTTCAGAGACGATGAGAAGACTATATGAATACACCGATAAAAAAACAGGGAAGAACTTATCCATTATAGCCGAGGATGTTTGGCAGGTTATTGAGAAGAATGCAAAATTACTTGACAGCACTATCATTTACGACCGTGACTTTGGGTTTGATTATTTTGGATTTAAAACATTGGAGAAGTCGTACCTATTAAAAATTGACGGAAATGTAGTTGAACGCCCCCAGCATTTATATATGCGTGTTGCTGTTGGCATTCACAAAGGTGATATTGAAAATGTGATTAAAACCTATAACCTGATGAGTGAACGTTGGTTCACTCATGCCACACCTACACTATTTAACGCCGGTACGCCTAAGGCTCAAATGTCTTCATGTTTCCTGTTGACTACCCAAAGTGATAGTATAGATGGTATTTACGATACTTTAAAACAGACAGCCAAGATTTCTCAGAGTGCAGGCGGAATAGGGTTAGCCATTCATAATATACGTGCTACTGGTAGCTACATAAAGGGCACGAATGGAACAAGCAACGGCATAATACCTATGCTGAAAGTATTTAATGACACAGCACGTTATGTAGACCAAGGTGGAGGCAAGAGGAAAGGTTCTTTTGCGATTTATCTTGAACCCTGGCATGCGGATGTATTTGAGTTCCTCAACATGAGAAAGAATCATGGCAAGGAGGAAATGAGGGCGAGAGACCTGTTCTATGCACTATGGATATGCGACCTCTTCATGCAGAGAGTGGAATCGAACGGCGACTGGAGTTTGTTCTGTCCCAATGAAGCTCCAGGGCTTAGTGATTGTTGGGGCAAAGAATTTGAGGAGCTTTATACTAGGTATGAAAAAGAAGGTAAAGCAAGAAAAACAATAAAGGCACAGGATTTGTGGTTTGCCATACTGGATGCACAAATAGAAACGGGTAATCCATACCTGTTATATAAGGATGCAGCCAATAGAAAAAGCAACCAGCAGAACTTAGGGACTATAAAAAGCTCTAACCTTTGCACTGAAATTATCGAATATACAAGCCCTGATGAAGTAGCTGTATGTAACCTTGCATCATTGGCATTGCCACGTTATGTTATCAATGGCAAATTTGATCATCAGAGACTTTATGAGATTACCTATGAGGTTACAAAGAACCTTAATAAAATCATTGACCAGAATTATTATCCGGTAGAAGAAGCGAGGAATAGTAATTTAAGGCACAGGCCTATTGGTATTGGAGTGCAAGGTCTAGCCGACGCCTTTATTATGCTGCGCCTGCCTTTTGAAAGTGATGAGGCTAAGCAGCTTAACAAGGAAATCTTTGAAACCATCTATTTTGCTGCCATGCATGCGAGTAAGGATTTGGCCAAATTGGATGGCCCTTATCAATCATACCAAGGCTCTCCAGTTTCAAAGGGGATATTCCAGTTCGATATGTGGGATGTAAGTCCTTCTTCTCGTTGGGACTGGAACAGATTAAAGGCAGAGATACGTGAGTATGGCGTTCGGAATTCGCTGTTATTGGCTCCCATGCCAACTGCGTCTACATCGCAGATATTAGGTAATAATGAATGTTTTGAGCCTTATACATCTAACATCTATACACGTAGGGTATTGAGCGGAGAATTCATTATAGTAAATAAGCACCTGCTTAAAGATCTTGTGAAACTGGAACTATGGAGCGATGAAATGAAAAACAAGATAATTACAGCTAATGGCTCAATACAATCTATAGATGAAATACCGACTGATATAAAGGAGCTTTATAAGACGGTTTGGGAAATAAAACAGCGCAACCTGATTGATATGGCTGCTGACCGTGGAGCCTTTATTTGCCAGTCGCAATCATTAAATCTTTTTGTTGACAGGCCATCTACAGGAAAACTTACATCTATGCACTTTCATGCCTGGAAAAAGGGATTAAAGACGGGCATGTATTACCTACGTACCCAGGCAGCAACACAAGCTGTCCAGTTTACAATTGAAAAGCAGGGTGGCAAATCAATGGATCCTGTAATACCACATTCGGGGCCATTATCAGAAGCAGAAAAAGAACATACTGTTATCACCGGGGCAGTTTGCAATATGGATGAAGGCTGTACAACATGTAGCTCGTAAGAATCAGAATATAAAATGACATTAGAAGAAAAGATAAAAGCATCTGAAACAAGTATATTTAAAGCGGTATTCCCAAACACTACCAATCACTACGATACTTTGTTTGGCGGGACTGCTATGCAGATGATGGATGAAGTTGCATTTATTACGGCAACACGTTTCACGCGGAAAATTGTAGTTACAGTATCTTCAGATAGGATTGATTTTAAAAAGCCGATTCCCGCGGGTACTATTATTGAACTTATTGGAAAGGTTGTAAGGGTTGGCAATACAAGCCTTAATGTGAATGTGGGAATATTCATTGAAGAAATGTACAGCACTAAACGTGGAAAAGCTATTAGTGGAAATTTTACATTTGTGGCTCTTGATGAAAATAAAAAGCCAGTAAAAGTTGTAGTTTAAATATTGGACAGATAATTAGGCAGACCCCAGCCTGGAAGCCCTGCATTTGTGGGGCTTTCTTTTAACCATAAGAGTTAGCATGTTTCCCCGTTATTTTTAAATAGTCATCTTTTCTTCTTTAATAGCGATGCCCTGAACTAACCACATAACAAAGGATAAAGCAATAATTGTAAAAGAAACTAACGGAAACCAAAATGATAATATAAAGGTGAACCCGTACAAAACAAACATATAGCGTGAATACACGGCTTGCTTCTTTGCTTTTTTAATATTCACGCTTGGCTTAGCTAATGCTTCTGAAAATAAATAGATATGATGTATTAAATTCCATGCAAAATTATTCAGCAGGATTACAGCACAATACAATGTAACGGCAGGTTGGGCTAAATCGCTGTTGGCACAATTGATATATTCTGCCACCGCAGCCGTAATAAACGGCACTAAAACAACGGATAACATTAACAATCCATTGGCATATGTAAATTTAGGTGATGACCTTCCAATTAATTTAAACGTATGCCAATGACCTACCCAAGTTACAAAGAGCACAATAAAACTAAGCAAAAATGCAAGCCAGGAAGGGAACTCGCGGGCAAATGCCGTCCATAATTCCGCTTTTGCATGCACCGTGCTCAAAGGAGGGATCTTAATATCAATTATCAATAAAGTAATTGCAAAAGCAAATATTCCATCGCAAAATGCTTCTAATCGGGTGTTGGGGTTAGTTTCAGTCATCTTAAGTGAGGCGTTTTATGGTGTTAATCCTTAATGATTTTTCCATCCCATTCCCCACCGGAAGGAACAGAGGCGTGTTGATGCACCAATAGCCATTCGTTACCGTCCGATTTTCTGAAACAATCTGTTTGCCGAACCAGAAGCGTTTTGGCAATATCATTTTTGAATATTATATCTACTTTTTGAATTGAGCATACAATTCCCATATCATTGCTCATTATTGTTTCACTTTCAAGGATTGACACATCGCAGGACTTAAAACTTCCAAAAACGATGTCAAACATCTTAATGGCAGGTTGAACGCCTTTAGATGCATAAGCCGGGATGTCAAACCATAGGGCATCTGATGCCCAATGTTTAGTATTTGCTGCACCAGTTCTGGATTCCGCCATTTCTTTAACGATTGACAAAAGTGTTTCTTTATCCTTACTGTTTGTTTGTTCCATTATTGAACTTTGAATTTTACAGGTAAAGGTAAAAATTTAACAGTTAATTCTACTTTAAAATTATTTAGCAAAGAGTTGGGAAATTGACATAATAAAATCTATAAAAAGATAACGGAGATAATAAATTATCGAACTTTGAAGCACTTTCATCGGCAAACGAAAGACTCAAAAGAAAATCAATATTCTCGGGAGGGTGCAGAAACTTTACCCCACTGAATGCAAGTTTATTCAAAAGGGGCTAAACCCCCCTTTTGAATAAACTTGCTCAACCACAACTCCACTGAATACCTTTTAACTTCCCTTGACTTTAAACAGCCATAATTTTGTTTATCTGAAGAGTTCCTCCCCTGGAAACAAAAGGATGAGTCTTAAGGATTTTAGCTGCATCGTCATCACTGGCTGCTTCAATGATTGAATATCCTCCAATTTCAACCTCTGATGATTGATTGTTGGCAACCTGTTTCACTGTCATTACGGGTGCACCAGGGTCAACAATAGCTTTTCCCGATTCCTGAAGCCATTTTCCGAATGCCATTTTTGCCTGTTCCATTGCTTTGGGATCACTGGGCATTCCGCCATTGTGATAGGTAATTAAATACTTGCTCATGTTCTTGTTTGTTTAAAAATCTATATTTAGCAAAAGTAACAGATAGGTTTCGTTTATGCACGTGCGAAACTATTAGTAACTATGTGAAATTTATTATACATCGGATGTATCTAACAATATTTACGCTTCCCTAGATCCATTCCGCCGTGCAGCTGACAAGTAGGATCGATATTTGTACCTTGTAGGAGTAAAAAGAAGAATATACTTGAAATTTAAATCAAGAACAGAGGCGAATTATTATTTAGTTAAGACAATCTGATACTCATCAGCCAGTCTTCTTAAATTAATAAGTGCATAACGCATCCTGCCGAGAGACGTGCTTATACTTACATTGGTCATATCGGCAATCTCTTTAAAGCTCATATCATAATAATGGCGGAGAATAACCACTTCCATTTGTTCGTGGGGCAGATGGTTAATTAGTTTACGTACATCCTTGCGTATCTGGTGATTAAATATAGAGTCTTCAAGCGAATGGTCTTCAATCTTCACCACTTCGAATATATCAATTACTTTACCATCAGACCTTGTTATTTTGCTAATGGTCCACATCTTTCTGTTTAGGAGGAAATGGTTGAAGATAAGGTTATGAGCAATACGTATAACCCAATGGATAAATTTACCCTCTCCGTTGTATTGCCTCTTTTTAAGGGAACGGATTACTTTAAAAAAGGTCTCTTGAAAAATATCCTGTGCTACATTCCTGTCGCGCACAACGTTCAGGATATAGGAGAATACTCTTTTTTTGTGACGTTCATGAAGTTCTGCGATTGCGCTCTCTTCTCCTGCCTGATATTGATGAATTAATTCATCGTCTTCAACAAACTGTTCCATAGTGAAGTACAGTATTATATCATGATTTTAATAAAACATATATGCAATAAAATCACCTATAGGGCATGCCAGATTAGAAATTATGCTTTTTGATAAAACGAACTTAGGTTGTTCCTTTGTTCTTCGGATTTATTTTACGTGAAATGCTATTCAAACTTGACCAAATGCATTTAAGATAGAAATAAGCACTTGTTTCTTATTGGTATTAATTATGGCTATCTTTAAACAACCTTATTCTATATAAAATAACATGGATAAACTACTAAATGAGATAAGAGCCTGCACTAACTGTAAAGCTTTTTTGCCTAATGCTCCCAAGCCTATTATACAGGCAAGTGCAAAATCAAAAATTGTAATTATTGGACAAGCACCTGGGCTAAAGGTGCAGAATAGTGGTATTCCCTGGGACGACCAAAGCGGTAATGAGTTAAGGCGTTGGTTAGGTGTTACGAAAGACCAGTTTTATGATCCAATTGTATTTGGATTAATGCCTATGGGGTTTTGTTATCCCGGTAAAGGAACATCAGGCGATTTACCACCAAGACCCGAATGTGCCCCTCTTTGGCATAAAAAGCTTTTAAACGGAATGAAAGATATTGAACTTATATTGCTGATTGGCCAATATGCACAAAACTACTATCTTAAATTAAATGTAAAGCCCTCACTTACTGAAACAGTGAAAAGTTTTCATGAATACTTACCCGAATATCTCCCTTTAGTACATCCATCACCTAGAAATAGAATATGGCAAAAAAAGAATCCTTGGTTTGAAAGCGAGATCTTGCCTTTGCTGCAGCAAAATGTGAGGCGATTTTTATAAAATTTAGAGATTACTGGAACCAAATAAAAAGTAACAAAAAGAAAGCCCGTGAAACGGGCTTTCTTTTTGTATTTAACTCTTTCTTACCGTAAGAAAAACTGAGTGCTTTATTTTTTAAATAATGAGGAAAACATGTCCGGGTTGCGCAAATAGCTGACCACCCAGATAAGCAATAAAATTATTGTCGGAACCATTAAATTTTGGGCTTCACCATGTTCAATATGTGTTGCTATAGCCCCCCCAAAGTATGAAGCCAATAGCAAAACGCCTATTGAAAACGTTCTAGGGATTAAAAAAATAACTCCCAGTATTAGTTCCATTGCTCCGATTAGTTTTATATGAGAACCTAGACCCCATTTAACGAAGTTCTTTGCTCCTTCTGAATCACTCCCGGAAACTAACTTGTAAATGGCACTCATTATAATTACCAGTGCTATAACTCCAGTTATCACACGCTCGGTAATAATTCTCGATTTTGATTTCATATGTTGTTCCATAATTAAATTTATTGTTATGCAAAGGTATGTAAATTATTTATTATGGACTAAATAGTCCATAAATAATATTTATAATAACCAGGCAACACGTTAATGATAAAAATACCTAATTTTGCATTATTATATAAAAGTACAGAGTTATGACAAAGGCAGAAATAGTCAAGGAAATTGCCCGGAAAACAGGTATTGAGAGAATTGCTATAGAAGCCACCATTGAGGCATTAATGGCTTCTGTTGTAGGTCATGTTTCAAATAATGAAACGATTTCTTTCAGGGGCTTTGGTAATTTCTCCCCTAAAAAAAGAGCAGCTAAAATTGCCAGGAATATTTCTAAGAATACTGCCATTGCCCTTCCTGCACATTTTATACCGGCCTTTAACCCTTCAAAGAAATTTAAGGATAGAGTGAAAAAGGGAGTTAAGTAACTGGAGTGCATTGATTACAGTTATTTTTATTTCTTAAAGGCAGACTAATAAGAAACGCTAACATTCCACCACCCTGCGACATTTGCTTTTTAGCTATTTTATAGTGGGGATTCGACTTAAGGAATGTATTTTACTACTATGCTCCCTGTATTGTTCCAGAGATACTTTATTCCTATAAACTTCATTAATCGCGATCTGTGGGGCCTTTTGATCGTAGATTATTTTCATGTTTTTTTAATATTATTACTATCCGATCGACAAGCAAGTTAGACAAACATTGCAGCCGCTCTTATTAGGTTCAACTATTTCCGGTGCAAAATATGAAATTCATTCTAATTATTGGACTCATTAGTCCAATAATTAGAAAAAATCATACATTTGCGCCAACATTATAATCAGTTTGAATACTAAGAAGCTCTCGGAAGATGAATTAGTTGCATTGTTGAAAGGCAATGACCCTAAAGGATTACATTTCCTGTATGATAATTATTCGGGGCCTTTGTTCGGTGTTATCCTGAGAATAGTTGGTTCTCAGGAAATGGCCGAAGATATTCTGCAGGACTCTTTTGTTAAAATCTGGAAAAAAATCTCTTCCTACGATAAGTCCAAAGGAAGGCTATATACATGGATTGTAAATATCTCGCGTAATACAGCCATAGACAGCCTTAGGGTTAAAGACTATGATTTTAAAAGCAAAAACCAACGCTTGGATAATTCCGTACGTAGTATCAACAGACAATACAATGTTTCTACAAAAATTGACACTATTGGATTGAAGGCTGTAGTTGAGAAAATGGAACCAGGTAGTAAATCGATTATTGATAAATTGTACTTTGAAGGGTTCACGCATGAAGAGGCAGCCAGGGAGTTGAACATGCCGGTAGGAACTTTAAAAACCAAGCTACATAACGCTATACGTCAGCTGAGAAGTATCTATATTGAAGAACCGGTCATAAAATGAATATCCAAGAATACATATCATCCGGAATATTAGAATCCTATGTACTCGGAAGTGTCTCGCCTGAAGAAAAAAGGGAAGTGGAGAAGTATGTTGAATCTTATCCAATTATAAGAGAGGAGATTGAGGCAATCGAGAAAGCTCTATACTGCTATGCAGCCGATCATAGTGTTACCCCACCGGCTTCAATAAAAGAAAAAACCTTTGCAAAGTTTGAAGCCGTGAACGCCAATGCTTCCATAGAAGAGAGTGGAAAGGTGAGGCTTCTATATAAAAAACAACCAAAGGGTATATCTGCGCCTTATTTATCAATTGCTGCAACTATAGTATTATTAGTAAGCGTAGGGAGTGCTATTTACTTTGGTATTAAAAGTAATAAGTTGAATAATTCTCTTAATAATGTAAATAAAGTAAATAAAGTACTTTTAGATAGCATAAGACTCATTTCTTCCAATATGTCTCAAAAGGATAGTGATTTGGCCATCCTCAAGGATCCCATGTACAAAATTGTAGAGCTGAAAGGGTTAAAAGCAACTCCGGAGGCTAAGGCAATGGTTTGTTGGTGCCCTATGGATAAAAAAGTATATGTAGAAATAGATAAGCTTCCGCAGGCACCGGAAGGAATGCAATATCAACTTTGGGCTATTGTTGACGGGAAGCCAATCAGTGAAGGTATGCTTACGAGTGGGAATGGATTGCACCCTATGAAAAATGTAGATAAGGCACAGGGCTTTGAGGTCACACTTGAGAAAGTCGGAGGAAGCCTAAGTCCTGAAGGAGAGACTTATGCTGTGGGAACCATAAATATCTGAGCCGTTCTAATTAATAAACCCCTGTTTAAATTTCCTTTCATCTTATCTTTAAAGGTTATTTATTATTTCCTTTACGCTTGCCCTCTTCTTATAATCCACGTCAAAGTATCGATACGTTATTTTACCATCTTTATTAATGATATAAACTGCCGGCACGGGCAATCTATTTCCATTCGTTCCATTTCTTTCCGATAAATCAACACCATATCCTTTAAGCCTACGTGTCATAGTGGTATCGACGTTATATGCTACCTTATACATACTCATGATCTTGGCGCTATCATCGGATATAATTGAATAAGTAGCTTTTGTTTTTTCAATGGTTTTAGAAACATTTTCTGTTTTCTCAGGTGAGACCGCAATAACAGTGACACCTTTCGCAGTAATCATAGATAAAGAGTCTTCGAGTGTCTTTAGCTCTCTGTTGCAATATGGACACCATTCTCCCCTGTAAAATAACAGAACTACAGTTCCCGATTTCAAGAGGCTCTTCAGGTGGATCTCCTTACCGTATTGGTTTACTGATTTAAAATCCGGAGCCATATCGCCAACATTAAGCCCTGATGGTGAATTGCCATCTACAAAAGAAATAATAAGAATGCTGCTAAGTACAAATAATAATCGTTTCATATCTTTTTGTAGCAAAGGTATTAAATTTACGTAAATGGACTAATTAGTCCATTTATATAAATAAGAAAGGCACCTCATTTGAGGTGCCTTTACATAAACCAACAGATAAATTATTTTTTATCCATTTTGTCGTCAGTCTTCTTGTCCATCTTCTTGTCCATTTTCTTGTCCATCTTCTTGTCAGACTTCTTGTCCATTTTTTTGTCCATCTTCTTGTCAGACTTGTTGTCCATCTTACCGTCCTGTTGTGTTTGAGCAAATGATACACCTGCAAACAGGATCATTGATGCGAGGGCTAATGTTAGTTTTTTCATGGCGTTTGTTTTTTGAGATTATTAATTATTTAATGGAACAAATATAAAATAATGAAGATGAAGCGATTATGAAGAAAAGTGAATGTTGCCTGATTATATTATGAGTAGTCATCTCGTATTAGCCTGATAATCTTAGTAATATCGCTTATTTTAAGTTTGCGTAAAATAAATTACTTAATTGGACTGATTGGTTCATTATAGAAATAAACTACATTTGTGAACTAATTAGTCCAACCTTATAAAAAATAAAAATATGGAAACAAAAAATGAACTTAGTACGGTTAACTCTTATAAAGAACAAGTACAAATATTAAAAGCCGAACAAAAGAAAACTGCGCCTGATGAGATACTCTCCGTATTCATAGAGGAACAACATGATATGATCCAATCCGAGATCGGCAAGAACGCTTTACGGCCGGGTTCAGTGGCGCCATTATTTATACTGCCTAATGCGGCAGGGAAATTAATTTCACTTAAGGATGCACTGGCTAAGGGGAACGTAGTGCTTACCTTCTATCGCGGTACATGGTGCCCTTTTTGTAACCTGCAGTTGAGAATGTACCAGGAAATCCTACCTGAGATAAAGGCATTGGGCGCATCGTTAATTGCTGTTTCTCCAATGACCCCTGATAATAGCTTAACATTTAAAGAAAAGCACTCTTTGGAATTTGAGGTCTTAAGTGATCATGGTAATGTAACTTCAAGTAAATACGGTATCGTCTACACTGTGCTCAAAAAGGCAATTGATGTGACGCTGAAAATGGGAGTGAATACACCATCTGTCTTTAACGATACTGATAAATGGGAACTGCCGTTGCCTGCTACTTTTATATTAGATAAGGAAGGTGTTATCATTGCTAGGTTTCTTGATAAAGACTATACTAAAAGAATGGAACCTAAAGAAATATTAAACATTTTAGAACAAATAAAAAAATAATGAAGTCTTTATAGCTGGCTATAAAGTTTAGTTGTCTTTTACTGCCTAAACTTCTTATCAGTTATTTTAATATCCTAAATAAAATTCTTGGCGCAGAACATTAATACATGGAATCTTACCGGTAAGAAAGCTTTCGTGACCGGTGGCTCTAAGGGCATAGGTAAAGCAACTGTTGAGGAACTTTGCTCATTGGGTGCAGAAGTGTTATTCACCGGAAGAAATGAAGTTGATTTGCTAACTGCACAACAGGAATTTAAAAGTAAGGGACTAACTACGCATTTCCTGTCGGGAGCTGTCACGGATACAGAGCACAGGAGAAAAGTGGCTGACTGGATAACAAGCCAATGGGGACAATTGGATATCCTGGTGAATAATGCGGGCATTAATGTCCGAAAGCCTTCCATTGAATATACAAAGGAAGAGTATCACAGTGTCATAGATACTGACCTCATTGCTCCTTTTGAATTTTGCCGCCTGTTGTTTCCGCTATTACAGAAAAGTGGGAATGCATCTATTGTCAATATTGCTTCGGTAGCAGGTTCCTTTGATGTACAAACCGGTGCGCCCTATGGAATGGCAAAGGGTGGCCTGATGCAGATGAGCCGTAACCTGGCCAGTGAATGGGCCGTTCATGGCATACGCGTAAATTCTGTCTCTCCCTGGTTCACGGCTACGTCACTGGCTAAGGCCTTATTATCCCAGACTGAAAAAGTAAATAAGATAAAGGCCAGGACGCCTTTGAACCGAATAGCGGAGAGTAAAGAGGTAGCGGCTGCAGTTGCATTTCTGGCAATGGATAAAGCCTCCTATATTACAGGACAGAATCTGTCAGTAGATGGTGGTGTAACCAGTGGACTATTGTAGTAAGACAAGTTTATTAAAATATTTAGAGTAATCAATTAACAAAATAAAAATCATGGTAAAACTAGCGTTGTTAGCAAGACTGGAAGCCAAACCAGGGAAAGAACAGGAAGTTGCGGCATTCATCAAAGGTGCACTTTCTTTGGCAAACCAGGAAGCAGATACCATTAACTGGTATGCTTTCCAGATTGGTCCTTCGACCTTTGGTGTTTTCGATACCTTTGAACATGAAAAGGGAAGGCAAGCACATTTAGGCGGACCTATTGCCAAAGCATTAATGGAAAACGCTCCTGAATTATTTAGCCGACCTCCAGTTATTGAGCAAATCGAGTTATTGGCAGTAAAATAGATTGGTGCATATTATTGCTTATTTCCTATCTTTCCCTATGATTTAAGACTATTTGTTCCACAAAAATGACTACTTTTGTGGCAGAGGAATCATTAAAAAAAATTTATGGGCAGGAATAGGGAATTTAATACAGAGAATGTATTGGATAAAGCAACCAGTCTTTTTTGGGCTAAAGGCTTTAATGGTGTTTCGACACAAGAGCTAATCAATGAGTTTGGCATTAGTAAATCAAGCATGTATGGCACCTTTGGCGACAAAATGAAATTGTTTGTTGCTTCTTTGGAAAGATATAGCCTGCAAGTGACTAATAATTTTAAAGTCAGGTTACAGCATGCTAACGGTTTAAAAAAAGAAATAAAAGCTCTTTTACATAGTATTTGTATCGGCTGCATGGAAGGTGGCAATGGATGCTTTATAGTCAATTCGGCTGTTGAACTTGCGCCGCATGAAAAAATAATCGCCAAAATAACCCATGAGCACAGAAGAAGGCTTGAAAGCATTTTTACTGCCGCTATTAAAAGGGGTATCGAAAGCGGAGAATTTTCAAATAAACTAAACCCAAAAACTATCAGCAGAACAATATGTAATACCATTACAGGTATACAAGTTGATACTAAATATATTAAGGACAAAAAATACTTCGAGTCTGTAATTAATTCCGTCATATTGCTGTTAAATTAAATATGAGCATAACTGCATCATACTATTTTGACCCGCTCATTTGCTTATAAATTGGAAAACGCTACAAAGAAAAGGATCATAAGAAAACACCCCATAGTTATAAGGTGGGCTCATTGGATTAACTTTCCGGTATTGGGAATAATGATATGGAGCGGCCTGATGATATATTGGGCTAATGACGTTTACCGTATAGGCTGGGGGGATAAAACTCTCCTTAAATTCTTTCCGGATTCATTTTATAGCGCCTTGAATCTTGATGGCCGTCTTTCTGATGGTATGGCATTGCATTTCCTTTTTATGTGGTTCTTTTTTCTTAATGGCTTTGTGTATGTATTATATACAATTATTTCGGGCGAATGGAGATTATTATTGCCTAACCGCAGATCCTTTAAAGAAGCATGGCAGGTATTATTACATGACCTGCATATACGTAAAACGGAGCCGCCCTCAGCAAAGTATAATGCAGCTCAAAAAATAGCTTATTCATCTATTATAATAATGGGGTTCGGTTCATTACTTACAGGGCTTTCTATATATAAGCCTGTGCAATTTGGATGGTTGTGTACTATGCTTGGCGGTTATGAAGCGGCCAGGGTAGAACACTTTGTGTTAACTATTGGTTATGTTCTTTTCTTTCTGATACATATTATTCAGGTTATTATACATGGTTGGAATAATTTTCAGGCAATGGTAACCGGGTTTGAAATAAAGAAAGTAAACCCTACACCGGTGCAGGAGCCAAAAACAGAAGAAAAAAAACCTGCTAACTGATACTATGAAGAAAAAAGATTTGCAAGAAGAAGAAATTCCCGTAAAGAGCATTAGAAGAAGAACTATAACGGCTTTTGTAGTTTTCTTTGTCTTAATTGGCTTTGCATTTGCAGGCTGGAAATGGCTTAACAGACAAGATACAAGTGATGGTGCATTGAAGCCATTGAGGGCAGTGTTAAATGAAAACGAAAAAATAAATAATGCTGTCGAAGGTAAAAATCACCTGGTGAAGGAATACCCCAAAAGCAAAGCCGATAAAAATGTGCGTGTTAATGGCGATATAGGGATGGGCGATGATTTTATGGTAGATACCTGGAAATTAACTGTCAACAGGCATCCAGAAGACAGTTCGCCTGATTCGGTTTTGTACCTTACTATAGATGATATACAGAAACTGCCGTATAAAGATCTAACCTTCGATTTTAAGTGTGTGGAAGGATGGAGCCAGATAAGCAATTGGGGTGGAACTAGGTTTTCTGATTTCCTAATTCATTACCGTTTGGGGACCCACAGCGGTAGAGCTCCTGACCCCAACCACCCGGAAGATATGTACAAGTACGTAGGACTAATGACCCCCGACAGTACTTATTATGTGGGTTTAGATATGCAGAGCGTAATGCATCCACAGACCCTTTTAGTATATATGATGAACGATTCTATTTTGCCGAAAGATCAGGGTGCACCATTAAGGCTGATAATGCCTATTAAATATGGCATTAAAAGCATTAAGCGAATAGGGTATATTTATTTTTCAGATACCCGCCCTAAAGATTATTGGTTTGAACGCGGATATGATTACGACGCTGCACTTTAATCGGGTTTTCAGGAATTCCAAAACTAGACTCCTTCTCTTTTCGTATCTATTATATAAATACACATGAGTTATGAGAAGAGAAATTTTATTAACATTATCTTTCACAGTAATAGTTCTTACCGGTTTTGTTATTGAGAATGGAAAAGATAAAACTATTGCCGCTCCGCATGGATTCGCGTTAATAGAATTATACTCATCCGAAGGATGCTCAAGTTGTCCGCCTGCTGAGAGTTTAATGAAACGACTAATTCATAAAGCAGATTCGGCATCCTTGCCTGTGTATATTATAGAGTTTCATGTGGATTACTGGGACCGTTTGGGTTGGAAAGACACATTAGACGACCATGCGTATTCACTGAGACAGCAGAAATATGGGGATCACTTCAAGTTAAACTCTATTTATACTCCTCAAGCTATTGTAAATGGGGAACACGAAATGGTTGGAAGTGATGAGTCTAAAATCAATACTGCAATTAATGCCGGGTTATCGGTATCACCTACCGTTACAATTAACTGCAAGGTTAATAAAGAGCAAAATTCAAAAGTCCAGGTAGACTATACCTTAACTGGAAATACTGCGGGAAGTTTTTTAAATTTTGCTGTTGTAGAATCCAACCTGACAACCAGTATTAAGCGTGGTGAGAATGCAAATAAAACAATGACCCATGATAACGTAGCCCGAGTATTTGAAAGTATTCAGATCACCTCTTCTTCGGGTAAAACGACGATAAGTATTCCGCACGTAAATGCCGCTCACAGCAAATTGATTTGTTTTGTTCAAAGCAGTGAAGACATGAGTATACTTGCTGCTACTCAATATTCATTGGGTTCAAATTAGTTGCTAGCAATAAGCCCTGATTTTTTCAGTACATCCCATGCCTGCTATCAAAAGAGTTACACTTCTATAAGAAGGTGGATTCTTATAAAGTACTATTTAAGTTTCTGCAAAACCCATATTCGTACCATCATATTTGTATGAAAATACCATAATTACCAGCCGATAAAAACATTTTAATGGACTAACCGGTTCATATATAGAACATTTATATGTTTGTGGACTAATTAGTCCAATTTAAAAACTAAACTAACCTGATCTTCGTAACTAAGTTCAAGTCCCTTATAATTAATAATATCTAAAATTCAAAACATGAAGAAAAAAGGATTTGCATTTTACTCCCTCTTCTTAATTGCGGCAGGCCTTAGCGCGCAAAGCCATACCGATGCAGCGGGTGGTAATGCTTCAGGCTCAGGCGGTTCTATTAGTTATTCCGTCGGGCAAATTGACTATAGGACAAAAAGTGGCACCGGAGGAGTTATAACGGAAGGGGTACAACAACCCTATGAAATAACTGAAATTACTACTGGAATTAATGAGCCTACTAATACAAGTAGTTTTAGCGCTGTGGCCTTTCCCAATCCTACTTCAGGTACGGTAGAACTCCAAATAAGTAGTAGTACAGGAAGCGATCAATTTACTTACGAACTGTTTGATATCAATGGAAACTCAATCAAGCAAGGTAGTATAACCGGAAATACTGCAAGAATTAACATGGCTTCACTTTCGGGTGGTACCTATTTTTTGAGAGTAGTCAGTTCGGATAAAGCAGTCAAAACATTTAGAATCATTAAAACCATTTAAACTAATAATTAAAACTAATTAATCTAAAACCAGAAAACATGAAAAAGAAAGTTCTATTAAGTATAGCTGCTGTTGCCTTTGCAATGAGCGCATGGGCACAAGCTCCTCAAACAATGAGCTATCAGGCCGTAATTCGTAAGGCGGGTAATATTCTCGACACGTCCCACGCTATCGGAATGAAAATCAGTATATTGCAGGGTTCTCCTACAGGTCCCTCCGTTTATGTCGAAACCCAGTCAACTATTTCTAATTCTGATGGATTAGTATCTATTCAAATTGGAAATGGAACTGTAGTTTCAGGTGTATTTAATACTATCAATTGGGCTGCGGGTCCTTATTATATAGAGACGCAGACAGACCCTAACGGAGGTACAAGTTATTCAATCTCTGGAACAACCCAGCTATTGAGTGTGCCCTATGCGTTGTATGCTAATTCTGCCGGAACTGGTGGAAATGGATGGGATTTAACAGGGAACTCAGGGACTAAGGACACGACTAATTTTATAGGAACTATTGACAAAGCCCCCCTTAATATTAAAGTAAATAACCAACCATCAGGCAGAATAGATACGGCTTCCGGTAATACTTTTTGGGGATTTGAAGGTGGAAACTTCCCTGCTGACAAGGGGATACAAAATACTGTAGTAGGTATGCAGTCTCTTCAAAATAATACAACAGGTAAGGATAATACCGCAATAGGTTACCATTCCCTTGTTAGTAATACCACCGGTGGTAATAACGTAGGTTATGGTTTCTGTTCTCTCGTTAAAAATAAAACTGCAAGCAGTAACACAAGTATTGGAAACTGGACCTTGTTCAAGGACTCTGCAAGTTATAACACAGCAGTTGGTGACAGTGCTCTTTATTCAAACACATCAGGAACAGGTAACGCTGCGGTAGGTTATCAGGCTTTAACTGCAAATACTGTAGGTATACAAAATACCGTAGTAGGTATGCAGTCGCTTCAAAATAATACTACGGGTAATGATAATACTGCAATGGGTTACCATTCCCTTGTTAATAACACCACTGGTGGTAATAACGTAGGTTATGGTTTTTGCTCTCTTGTTAAAAATACTAAAGGCAGTAGCAATACCAGTTTAGGAAACTGGACCTTGTTCAAGGACTCTGCAAGTTATAACACAGCAGTTGGTGACAGTGCTCTTTATTCAAACACATCAGGAACAGGTAACGCTGCCGTAGGTTATCAGGCTTTAACTGCAAATACTGTAGGTATACAAAATACTGTGGTAGGTATGCAGTCACTTCAAAATAATACTACCGGTAATGATAACACTGCAATGGGTTACCATTCACTTGTTAATAATACCACCGGTGGTAATAACGTAGGTTATGGTTTTTGCTCTCTTGTTAAAAATACCGTGGGTAGCAGTAACACGAGCTTGGGAAACTGGACCTTGTTCAAGGACTCTGCAAGTTATAACACAGCAGTTGGTGACAGTGCTCTTTATTCAAATACATCAGGAACAGGTAACGCTGCCGTAGGTTATCAGGCTTTAACTGCAAATACTGTAGGTATACAAAATACTGTTGTAGGTATGCAGTCCCTTGAAAGCAATACTACGGGGAATGACAATACAGCTATGGGCTACCATTCTCTGGTTTCAAATACAACAGGTGGAAACAACGTGGGTTATGGATTCTGCTCACTCGTTAAAAATAAAACTGCAAGCAGTAACACAAGCATTGGTAACTGGACCTTGTTTAAAGACTCTGCAAGCTATAACACAGCTGTCGGTGACAGTGCATTGTATTCAAATTCTATTGGAGCAGGTAATGTTGCTGTAGGTTATCAAGCCTTGTCAACGAATACTACGGGTAGCAATAACATAGCAATTGGTACAGGTGCCAATGCAGGTTCGAATAACTTAACTAATGCTATAGTGATAGGTACCGGGGCTATAGTTTCAGCAAGTAATACCGCCCAGATAGGTAACTCAAATCTTACCGCTGTAAATACTTCTGGTTCTTATAATACAGCTTCTGCGCAAACTGTAGTAAGCGCATCTACATCAGGTAGTGTAACTTATTCAGAGCCATTTGCCGGTTCGAGTTATAAGAAGGTTATTATTTATTGCAATGCTGCAAATGGAACAGCTACATATACTTTCCCTACTGCCTTTGTAAACACACCTGCTATTATTACATCTTATGGAGGCCTTTCAGGAAGTATAGTAACAAGTATTAGTAGTACCAGCGTTACTATAACTGGAGGAGCATCAACCGGATATATATTTCTAGAAGGAAATTAATAATAGTTAATAACTGTGACTAGTTGTTGTACAATTCAATTTTAAACGGATGACGATTTAGTTGAGTTGGTTTATATGCGGAGCAGCCCTTTGAGTGGTTAGGGTCAAGCCTCTTTCTGATCTAGAGGTCATGCTCCGCATTTTTTCATTGATTAGCAAAACCGTTTGAATTATTAAATGAATATCTTAGCACTTTCCCTATATCCCTGACCAGCCCCCTCCCCCTCTCCCTATAATAGGTAGGGGGGGTAATGGGGGAATTACTAATTAATTTAAATAATGCAGAACTTTATAATGAGTGGAGAATTCACTAACGACAATATTGATAAAATTTTCAAGGACTACATTAATGATATGGAGATACAACCCTCTGAAAACTTTTGGATGGATATATCGGAAGATGTTTTGTCCAAAGCGACCTGCAATAGTAGATATTGTTATTAATTATTAAATACTTTAATAATGACAACCTTAATCAAGCAAAGTAATGGAAGTGTATCGCTTTCTGAAAGTAAAAAAATAGTTAGAACTTATAGGAAAGCTTCTGCACAATTGATTGCCGCCGCAACTAATTATCTACAGGCAGCAACCTGCATAGAGATTGGGAATTATCAGGATGCTGCACAATTTTCACTTTTGGCAAACGAGTATCTTGCTCATGCTAAAAAGACTAAACAAAATGGCAAGAAGCATCATTTGTTAAGTAAAGTGCTTGTATATTGAGAAGAAACTTTAAAATTCTATAAATGTCAAGAAGCTATGCTAACTAGAACTTTTTTTGAAAGCGGTATCCAAGTCTCTTGTATCCTTCTTTTAACCAGAATTTTTGCCCTCTTTCATTTGCGATATAACAATTCAATTCAGATGCAGTACAGCCTTTCGACTTGGCATACTCGTGAATCCAATTCATCATCAATTCACCAATACCTTTATTCCGATAATCCGGGTGTATAATTACATTGTCTGGTTCTATGTACTTCCCATCGGAATACTTAACAATAGTCCAGAGGCCTGAAATTCCGATTAGTTTCTTATGCTCATATACTCCAACACATTCATATCCACGAAGGATCATTTCATCCAGTCTGCTTTTAAGGATATGTTCATCTAGTTTATCATTCAGCATTTTAAGAAGGGGAATGATGGTATATATCTGATCTTTGGGCACTAATGTGAAGTCGTACATATTACTTGTATATTATTATCGGGAATAAAAAGGTAAGCCAGAAATAATTTAAAGTTTTATAATGTTAGTTTTATAAAGCGAGGCAAATGTATTTGTTATTTCATAATAAACTATATTATACATAGATTTAGTAGACATAACAAAGTTAAAGCATTGATTATTAAATAAATAATTTTATATTATTTAACTCTATATTGGACTTATTAGTCCAAATAAATCAAATACTAAGGTGATTTTATTGGGTGTTTTCTTTCAAACTAAAATTAAAAATATCGCTGCGAGAATAGTGTCCCGTGGTATCCATCGTCATCATCTCCTTGTCGATCATTCGCAAATCCAACTCAGCGCTGATAATGGCTTCTTTATCAAAAAGCGGTTCTGTTATAAAACTTCCGTCTGGAGCAATAATACAGCTCCCTCCATTAATTAAGAGTTTTTCTTTCCCTTTATACTGGAATTCCTTTGGCATATCTTCCCTTTTCATAATGAGCCCTGAAGCAAGTACAAAACATCTTCCCTCAAATGCATAGTGACGGCTAGCAATTTGGTGCATCTCTTTGACTGAAGGCCATACTGCAACATGAATTTGCTCACCATCGTTATGAAGTTTTTGCCTGGATAGTGGCATCCAATGTTCCCAGCATATTAATCCACCTATTCTTCCAGCAGAGGAGTCTATAGTCTTCAAGCCACGGGCATTACCCTGACCCCAAATCATACGTTCTGTGTATGTAGGAACAAGTTTGCGGTGATGATTTATTAGTTTGCCATTAGAATTGAAGGTAAGAAGTGAATTAAATAATGTCCCATTACCAGCTTTCCCTTCAACTCGCTCATTCACGCCAATTACAATAACTACATTGTATTTTTTGGCAAGAACTCCAATTAGATTAGTTTCTTTTGAAGGGACAATCAGGCTATTTTCCCTTAAAACTGCAAATACTTCTTTCGTTGGATTATGGTTCCACAATGCAGCATCAGGGCATACATCCAGCCATGCAGGATAACCCGGAAGCCACGTTTCACCCAATACTATAATCTTAGGTTTCTTCTCTGCCGCTTCAGCAACTAGTTCGGTAAGCTTTCGTAAGCTCTTTTGTAAGTCGTAATAGACAGGAGCATATTTTATTATGGAAACTTTCAGCCTCATGTTGTATAATTATTTGATGCTTAAAAATTGTAAATCAATAATCGAACCTTATTCCACGTAGTTAAATAGGCTCCATACTCAATATGTTTCATTGCTAAAACATTTCCAAATATAGGCAGTTTTAAGTCAAAAGGGAGATCGCTTTTTATTATTAAGGATAGTGAAGTTACATTTTATGTCTACCATATAATGATGGTAATAAAATATTTTATTAAGTTTGTGGACTCAGTAGTCCATTATAAAAGAGTGCTGAAATGAGGGATTTTAATTTTGTCATTTGGATTTTTATACCTAATAACATAGTGATCCTATGGAAGAAGTAGAATATACACTTGAGGAATTAAAACTGATTGCACATGTGTTAAACGTTTTATCCTTATACACAGATAAAACAGCAGGAGTTGCATTAAATAATTTTCATATTTCCAGGTTCTATAATTCAACCCATCATATTGCTAAAAACACATTACAATATAGAATATATGAAAAATATAAAGGATGGGAACCTGAAGAAGAAAGATATGGCTCGGGATACAACTATATCTTGGCCGCAGGTAAGCTTAAGATTAGAAGAAGATACTGAAGGGGTAAAGACATCAAATTGTTTTCAAAATACAAATTATTAATACTTTAACAATCATAAAACAAAAAACATCCATTATGAATAATGCAACAATGACAACACAACAAGTAGCCAATCGTTATTACGAATTGATAAAGCAAAATAAAAGAGCGGAAATTCAAGAAGAACTATACAGTAAGGATATAGTAAACAGGGAGCCCGAGCATGCAGTTGCAATGGGAATTCCAACAGTTACTATAGGACTGGATGCAGTAAAGGCTAAGGGTAAAGCACGCATGGAAATGATAGAAACAGTTCATAGTGATTATTGCAGTGAGCCAGTAGTAGGAGGCAACTTCTTCAGTGTAACATTTGGCCGTGATATGACCTTGAAGGGGAAGCCGCGAATGAAACTGGAAGAAATAGCTGTTTTCGGAGTAAAGGATGGTAAGATTATTTCAGAGCAATTTTTCTATTAAAAGTAAAAACTTTTGTAGCATCGTGGTAAGACTATATTATTGCCGGAATATTCTTTTAGTTACACAATTTTGCATTGATGGATTACAAAATAAATAATGAAAGTAAAAAGATGTGTTCTCGTGGGTTTAGCTCTCAATTGCAAGAGCTTAATTATCTTCGATACTAAAACACTTCAAAACGCATCTAATGCAACATCTTTCAATTTAAACAGATGTCTGGCTTAACAACAACTTTTTGCTTTTTATCCACCTTTTCTGCTGTTTTTGCCAATAGTTGTCTTGAAACCCGGGCATAAATACTCGTACTTTTTATTGAAGTATGCCCAAGTAGCTTACTAATGGTAGCAATATCAATCTCTCCAGATTCCTGTAACACAGTCGTAGCAAAAGTTCTACGTCCTGTATGCGATGTTACTTTTTTGGTGATATTAGTTAATTCACAGATAGTACGTAGGTAACTATTTACCTTCTGATTGGACAATCGAGGTAAAATAAAGCCAGTTGCTTCGCGGTATGTTTTATACTTAACATATATCCTTAAGGCCATAGAAATAAGAGGAATCTCCAATATCTCACCAGTCTTCTTTTGCCGGATAACTACCCAATATCGCTGACTTTTTTCATCAAACTTTACATCATCTGCCCTGATTGCTTGATTATCACTATAACGGATTCCGGTAAAGCACTCCCATAAAAATAAATCCCTGGCTCTATCCAATGATGGATTATTGCCTAAACTATGATTGGCTATGGCATCTATCTCCTCCATCGTAAGTGCATCATGAAATACTTTAGGGTTTCTTAACCGAAATCCCATTTGAAAAGGACTGCGGTTTATTGCACCTGAACGAACCGCAGCATTCAAAACAGTACGAATTCGGCTTAAATACTTATTACTTGTAGATCGCTGCATCATCCTATTTAGCTTAGGGTTTTTAAATTCGGTGAGAAGAAACTCCTCAAAGCCGGCCAGGTGTGCAGTATTAAGCTCTTTTAATAACAACTGCTTTAGCTTTATCGAATCCAGGTAATTAGTAAAATGCACCATTGTCGTTTCGTATTGTTTAACAACAGTTCTTCCGTATTCCTTCGGGTTTAGTTTGATTTTGTTAATATGCTTTTTAAAAAACTCAAGAAATGTCATTTCATTTGCTTTACTTCCATCTTTTAACATGGAACGTACATCAGTAACAGTTAGCTGTTTACCATCCCGCTCCATAGAATCCCGTAAGGCAAATACTTTTGCTTCAATAGTTGCCAGTTTTAAGTTCAAATTATTGTCTTCACGTGAAGCTCCTTTCACCCGCCCGCTTTTATCATCCCATTTTGCATCTTTAGAAAGATAGTAATATGTAAAGAGGCTTATAGTCTTTCTGTTCACGATAACTCTGACCCACACAGGCAGCTCCCCCTCCCGCTTTACACGGTCATTACGAACAAAGAATTTTACTGAGAGAGCTATCATAATTTAGTTTATTTGCTAATGTTAGCAATATGTGTGAGTGAATTATTATAACTGCTTTTCATTTTTTTTCAGCAGTTCTTCTATGTCGCTTCGCTTATAATATATGTCCCGGGTGCCAAAAGATGTGAACGGAAGTTCACCGCTCTTCCTAAGCTTGTAAATCGTGCTATATGAAAGACCAGTCAGCTTTTCTGTCTCCTGCTGAGTGAGGTATCCGGCAATATTATTCTTTTCGGACAGTAGCTTTTCAACCAACGCCTGCAGTTTATCAATCTTTGCATTTAATTCATTAAATTTATCATTGTCTATTACCACCAGTAACTTTTCACTCATTCATAATGCGATGGGAATTAGGCATCTGATGGTATATTCTACCATTTAACTGGCACCCTCCTTTAGCATAATCATCATTTTTGCTATTCAGTGTGGGATCGTTTTGGTCAGGATTAAATGAGGCCTTTCCCCATTGTTTAAAGAAGAATGGCACAGTAGCCTTTTCACATTTTTGTAGTATATCATAAACCCACATCGGGTTAACTGGCCTTGCACCCGGGCCGCTTTCGCCGCCAACTATAACCCAATCTACTCCTTTCAAATCCAGTGATGGGAGAGTGCCTATTAGCGGTTCGAGCGAAAGAAATTTTGTCTTGGCTCCAGTCTTGCGTAATTCATCAATCCTGCTATTGAATGTATTACTTTCAACACTAACGCCCTGCCATATATTATCACTCCATGTAAGATTACCGCTTAGTTCAGCAAGTCGTTCGGCACGTTTGGTAAGTATCTGATAAGTATGCTGCGGGGTTTGGTTCATCACAGCAAATACTTTTTGAATATAATCCAAAGGCACTTTCTCGTGAAATAAATCACTCATACTGTTAACGAATACCACTTGAGGCTTCTTCCAGGAAAAAGGCAGATTCAGGCTATCGGGATGAAGCGTAATATCAAAACCGTTAGAATATTTTTTCTTTCCCATGGCTTTTAGCCGTTTAGACATTACTTCTGCATAGCAATGTTTGCAGCCGCTTGATATTTTATCACAACCCGTTGTAGGGTTCCACGTTGTGCCCGTCCATTCTATTGTCGAATTCTTACTCATATATTTAGTTGTTAAAAGTGCTTAGAAATTCTTGAACCAAAGGTTCCCCATATTACGGCCTGGTCTATTCACAATGATCATCTGCTATCTTCTTGTCATCCTCCCATGTCGGGTCACCTAATTTGCGTTTCATTTCGGCTATATCATAATAAATCCTGAAGTATTCGGGCCATAATTGTATGGTCTTTTGATAGCGTAACAAGGCTTCCCTGTATAAGTGTCGATTCTCAAAACACTTTGCAACTTCACCTTGGTAAAAAGCATCATTGACTAACTCTGGAATTGCATATTCCAACGACTCCAAAAACTCAATAAACCTGCTCGTAGATAAAGTTTTAGCTTCATCTATTATTCGAAGGCCACCAATAGTTATATCATCTCCATAATATTTAATAATCTTTTCCCTTATAATGAATGCTCTTATATACCAAAGATGAATATTGACCTTCTGCTCGTCTTCTGATCCCTTTTCAATACCCGGACATAACTTCACTGCCGTAAATCTTGCCATAAATTTGGCAATGCCTGTTTTTTGTTTTTCCATTTTATTTGAATTTATGCTATGGTTAAATTTGGCAATCCATTACTTTGAAAATTGCCTGCGTCGAAGCATTACTTTCATCACTACTTTGTTATTATTCTTAGTTTCTTTATTACTTGTTGTAACTGCATAACTGTATTAGTCGGTGCAATACTTAAGGTACTTGAACATGCCATAGTCGTATTCCCATGCGGGGTCTCCTATGGATTCCCGTAACTGCCCTCTGATTGCATAATAGCCAATATCATGTGGTTCAATATCTATGGCCCTTGAATAGGCAGCAACAGCTTGTTTGTTCTTTCCCTGGTGCTCCAGCGCACCACCGAGGCACCAGTGATACCGGTGAAATGTCTTAATAGCCGGATGCGCTTTGGCAAACATCTTAAGCAGTTTCTCCACATGAGTGGAAGTTCCAGAGCTTAGCATATTTTCGGCCTGATTCAGGAAATAGAGGACACCATTTTCGCCAGACGCGTCAATTTCCTTTATCATGCTTTTCAGCATGCTGACATTCAGGTCGGATACGGATTTTATAAATTCAGTCTCCGATTTCCAGGGGCATCTGTTTACATCAGCACCGAAAAGCTGTTCTTCAGGTGAAGGGAGCAGGATTTTAGGTAGGTTTTTTTTCTTCGCCATATCATTGTTGTTATGATAATTATAACTCATGGTTTATTTGTTGACTTTATTAAAAGCAGGGGACTTTGAGTTTTCAAAGCCCCCACTTTTAATAAACAACCTCACCCTCTAATTGGCACTGATTCATTATCTGAGTACAGGAGGGCGCACAATCCATCCATACACTTCTCCTTTGAATGTTCGTAATCCTTCTTCTCCTGTTCAAAACTGATTTTCCCGCCCTTGAACTTAAGATCAGAAACTATCTGTTCCCCATTCGCTTCAAATATCAGCCTCACTCCGCCCATGTTGTCAACGATAAGTGCGTCATCCCCAAATTGTGTAGTTGCAAAAACGCAGCAATATGCAATGACAACATGTTTTCTACATTCTTCCCTTATCATTTCGGTCAACAGACCATTATCATTATCAGCATCTACTGGATAAGCCAAAGAATACTCTCTGGCTATATTTCCTTCTTTCACAAGAAAGAATACCGTAGGCTGAAAGTCGCTTTCTTTGATGTAGATTGTCTGAAAGAAAAGCTTGAGTCCATTATACCACTCCTTCTTCGCCTGAGCTAAACTCTGGTTCAGGGAAATAATCCTTACGGCTTTTCTCTTTTCCTTTTTCGTTTTAGGCTTTTTAGACGAACTTGTGGTGCCTTTTTTCTTAAGAAGTTTGATACCCTTAACTTCCACTTCTTTGGGAGTTGCCTGTCGTAACAGGGCTTTGCTCTTGTTTTTCATGATTTATTTGTGTTTTGATTTATTATTGTTCAATTCTATAATTCAGGTTGCTATTTTCGAATTGTAGTTTCTGTTATCTCTTCGGTTACCATCACCTTCTCAGGTACCAAGATTAATATCTCATCCACTATTGTTTTAAATATATGGTATGACATTCGGGTGGGTACTCCATTGCCCATTACCTTTCTGAACGTGCTATAAGAGTGATTTTTCGGCAGGATGTAGCTATTGGGGTCAAGGGATTGGCACAACATTATTTCACGCTCGGTTGGTTTTCTTGCCACACCATTCTTGAAAAACCTTACTGGGCTGCCTGATGTAACGGTGGTCATGGGCTCATGTGCATAACGCAACCGGTCATCGAAGTGTCCGGATGTGTAAGAATCAATGTCCAAAAACTCACCGCACATCTTTCTTCCGCACATTACTGGTTTTGGAAACACCGGCTCTTTTCCCAAATCTTTGCGAACAAAAATGAAGATGGCCCGTTCACGAATGCTATTGCCTTCGTAATTCAATGCACACATTACTTTACTTTTCACAACATAATTAATTTTGCCGATTTCTTCGAGGAAAAGCGGATAATGCACTTTATCGGAAAGAAAATCAGGAACCTCCTCCATCACAGCAACCTTCGGATTAAGTTCCTCGACCTTTTTAAGAAACTCCATTACCAACCAATTCCTGGAACTGCTACCGTTTTCCTTGCGTCCAGTATTTAATTTTGTGTAGCCCTGGCAAGGTGGCCCACCGCAAACAATATCAATTGCAGTATCTCCATACTTATCTTCCAGCACTTTAAGAATCTCATCCTTGGTGATCTCATGGATAGGCTTTACCGTAACAACTGGGCTTCCATCAGGATGATGAAAATTTGCAGCGTGATAGGGAGCGAACTTTTTATTAAACTCATTTGCGTAAGCTATCTGAATTCCCGCCTGTTTAGCGCCAAAGTCCATCAGGCCTGCACCTGAAAAGAAAGAAACTACTTTAATTAAATTTTTCATCTTGTATTTTTGTTAAGTATAATATTCGGTTTTGAGCGATCTGCCAGTGTTAACAACGGCACATTACCTACCACTTCCGGAGCTCTCTTCCGGTTATAGTCCGTCAGATCACCATTTTTATTATTGGTTCGAGGATGGTTCAAGGTTGTAATTTATTTTGCGATAATTACTTTTACTTTTTCATCGCAACATGGACAAATCAGAATGGATGAATCTTTACCTTCCTGAAAGTGAAGAATTACTTCTGGTATAGATAATGTGTTTTCAACAGTACTTGACTCGTCGCCATTTGATAGTGCAACTGGTACTGGTTGAGATTTAGTCTCGCTATTTTCAGTTTCTAAAACCTTTTCAGTTGGTGTTTCCCTATTGGCCTTGCTGCCAATTTCAACTTCAGCGCCATCGGCATAACTGTCGACTGTTTTTGAATGGGGTGTTTTAATTGTCATATAGGCCGCGTGCAACGATTTTAATTCGCCTGCATCTACCATGCGCAGTAAATTGGGGTCTTTCTGATAAACAAGGCGGGCTTTCCTCACCTTAGATGAGCGAAGCCCATAACCTAACATTCCTGCTATTTCATCATCTGGATCAAGCGGGCTTACTCCCGATATAGGCGGTTTTCTTCCTTGTCCTACTGATATTTCGGTAAAAAGGCGGGCCGCTGCTTTGCCTATTTCAAGCAAAGACAGATGGAATGAATGGCCGGGCGCAAGAATCTTTTTAAATATTTCTTTCACGGTAAGCCCTTCGGTTTCAATCCTGATAGCAGGAATTAGCGAAATACCGTTTTCAATTGCTTTTGAAACTCGGCCACTGCCATCAAGCAATGCCGGATGCTCCACGCCATCAATAAGAATCGGAGTATAAAACACGGGGACAACCTGATCTGGTATCATGCTCCACGCATTATCCATGGCATCCTTAGCTTTTTGCGGTCGTTCAGCTAATGAAAGTTGCAATTCCCCTTTAAGTGGGTGTTCTACGAATTTAGCCGGGTCAATAAGTTCAATTGTTGCTGGTACTTTAGTTTTGGTTTCTGTCATGCTATTTCAATGGTTTTATAGTTTCATTCTGATTATTGTTATAATACTATTTAAGTGCCCTAAAAGTTAAATTGATCCTTTCTGAAAGTAATTTGCTGGTTTTAGGTACCTAGTGCTGCCAATTAAGTTGCGTAGCACCCTTCATTAGAAGATAGCTTCCGTGAGCCAGTTCCGTTTTTACAACAAGCTCTTTATCCTCGCGGTGCCGTAACATAAAGGTTCTGCTTGCTCCAAAGCTTACTGAGCCAATGAAATGGTTCGCCCCGTGCTCCTTTTCTGCATCACTGTGCCAGCCGATACTGTCCTTACCATTGCGATAAAGGTTTAGCAACACACCGGAGAATTTGACTTTTGAAACCGATTCGATACGCTCCTTTATCTCAAGTAAGTCTTGGTTCCATGGTTCAGCAAATAACTTCTTACCGGAATAGGTATAGGTTATACCACTATCTCCATGAAAAGCTGATAGCCTGGGCTGGGCTTGCATTTTACCAAAGAACCTGATCCGGTACTGCTCCCATACAATATTGCTAAGCAGTGATTTGAAAAGGCGGTCGCTTTCTTCTGTACTGAAAAATGCAGGAAAAAATAACGCCTCGCCGTCTTTAGGCAGGATATTCTCTCCTGTCTTTATAATATTATCAGTTATATTCTGGTTCATATTGTTCAGGTATTACTTACCTTTTTTTGTATTACAAAAGGGCCCTGGGTTATATAATAAATAGATAGTTGTATCACTTAGTGTTCATATTTAATATATAGGAAGTACCTTATTTAGAAGCAATTCATATTAAGACGTACTTTATTTTGTAATCTTTTCTGTCTTCGAGCTGATGCTTTTGAGGTCATTTATGTTTCTGAATTCCCTGTAATTTTCAATATTCATTACATCAAGGCATTCAATGAGTGTCCCTTCGTATAGAAAGTCTTTATTTTTAAAAATGATGAATTTTTCATCCAGCGTTGGCATTAAGTCATAGCGCTTTAGCAATTTCTTTTTCAGTTCCATTCGTTGTTCATTATTACATTGCGTTGCTCTTTTAGCGGCATCCATTACGCTCGTTGCTCCAACACCTGTGGCGAGAACAAAAGGTTTTAAAGCTTTTATTGATTTAGCGCACAGGATTACACATGGCACTCCGCACTCATTTACCTTATTTGTTATGTTAACCTGTAATTGTTTGTCATTGGCGATGTCTTTTAGTTCCTTCAGTTGGGCTGCTAAGTGAAGAGCGTGACCTTTATTCACTTTATATCGTTCGAGCCTTTCTGCATCACGGTGAAAGCATGCCTGTTCGTACAGTGCTTTAAATTCCGTAAAAGAAGCAGATGGATACTTTTTATGGAAGATTCCAGCAATGCGGTCTCTGCCACATCGAGCTTTTATTTTGTGTATCACAAACTCCAGCGGTGTTTGTATTTCAATTTTAGATTTTTTCATCTCGGTGCTATTTTTTAAGTTCTTTTTCAGTCTCATACCGTGAAGCCACCAAACAGCAAAAGCTGTATAGGGACATAATCTCAACAATAGGGTCTCCATGAGCATCCACAACTCTATTATTAACCGATATTTCTTCACCATTCGGATCTCTGTAGACATACGGCCTATCAACTCCTGCTGCCTTACCAATGCCCTTGACTGCTTTTAAGTTAAGTTGGCGGGCGGCAGTTAAATAATTCTTACTACTCGTCTTGATATAAATCTTATCGTGATATTTCTCAACCAGAGCCAGGCAGGTTTCGAGTTGCTCGGGAGTTTTGAAATATGACAATTCGATTTTCTCGTCCTTATAATATGGAAGTTTGGCTTTTTCAGCTTGTTGATGCTCCCAATAGGCTACGTGATTTAGCACTGCTTCTTTTCTTTTTGCTTTTCCTGTTTCCATTTTTTATTTTAAAAATACATCAGTAATTACCTGTTTTTATACGATAAATACGACCACCCTTGAATGTTCTTGGGCTTAAGCGCCTCGGTTAAAGAATGGGCACTTATTGTGTTTGCAGGTGTATTCCACATAGCCTCCATCACCGTTCTTTATATAGAGCACCTGTGGTTCAATTGGTGATTCCTTAATAGAGGATGGTTCCTGTTTTTGCAAATCGCCACTTATTTCTGCGGGTGCAACTATTTTCGGCTTTTCTGTTTCCGCCGCTTTAACGCTTTTCTCAATTACCTGCTTTATGTCAGCAGGTGATTCGGGCGTAACAATAATGTCATTGGTATTTTTTTTCTCAGCATTTCCATCCTTTCCCGGTATATTGTCATTTTTAGTATTAGGAGTGCTTACCGGCTCACCTTTATTATTTGCTGATATAGAATGGTTCTCAAGAGAAGGGGTGTCCTGAGATGCATTCGGCGGAATAATAGTACTATTCGTAGATATATCTGTCTTAGGCTCATTATCCGAATTATCTTTAGACTTTTTATTTTCCCTTAACGCTTTGCCCAGTTTAGGAACTGCTTTGGAAAATGCACTTTCCAATTCTGACCTCTCGGGTAATTTACCATCAATGAATGTTACCACTTCATTCATTATCTCACGGTCTTTTAGGGTTAAGGCATTGCGTTCCTTTAAAAAAGTAACTATGTTATCTGCTCCAGCAATCGATATTTTTGGATAGTCAGGTCTATCCTCATCTACCAAATCAAATAGCTTTTTACGATTGTCCCAAATATTGAGGTATTTACCAACCTGATCGCCTGATATTTTCATTGGATATTCTCGGGCTATAATGTCGGTGGTCTTGCCTGTTGCTTCACCCGTTAAGTCCGGTCTAATACCTTTCTTTCTATTTAATTTATCACGTTCTTCTGCAAACTCCCAAGCCTTGTCTCTTTCGCATTTTATCCTTCCTTTATTGTAACCACGTATAGCATCCTTCTCCTCCTCCTCGGTCTCAAATTTTACAATGGTGGCAGGTATTTCCTTCCTTTTTAATAAAAGGAATGCTTTACCCCGTTGGTGACCGCTAACATACCAGAAATGGCCTGGTTTATCATTTCGTGGGGTTATGGTTACCTCGACTAAAAGCCTCCCTCTTCTTTCAATATCAATGGATATAGACTTCGCTATTTCATCGTTTTCTCGGTAGCCATTTTTAGGATTAGGTTCGATCAGTTCAAGTGGTACCAATTTTTTTGTTTCAATGATTTCCATGAGTTTGGTTTTTTGGCAACCTGGAAGATTTGTCTTCTATGTTGAATTGGTTATAATTGTTTTTTATAAAGACAATTATAAACCACGATGCAGTTGCATTTATACGACAAATACGAATCAGCGGTAAATGCTTATGCATCTGCAAAAGGTAGAGTACAAAAAGAAGATAAATTTATCGCTTACTGGATAAGCGTATTTAGGAAATTAAACTTGTCTACAAGTTTATCTGCTTTTTTACCATCCTGAAATTGTTGGTAAGAGTCTTTATTTTCTTCATCAGTTTTAATACTCCTATCGAAGAAATTGCGTAAAGTCCTGCCGCGATGATTGCCGTCATCAAAATCTTTTTTGTCACGGAAAAGTTTGTCCTTATGATTACTGAGCCAGAAACCGAATGCTGCCAACTCGGTAGTTTTCTTTATCCACCTATACTCTCTGTCATTTATTTTTTCA
>Ga0210396_10000371_pt1 | contig 62207 bp, 81 predicted proteins | sample IncBWH17OmetaG_FD_155466 | JGI IMG/M metagenome (GOLD analysis project Ga0210396, IMG submission 155466) | Forest soil microbial communities from Barre Woods Harvard Forest LTER site, Petersham, Massachusetts, United States - Inc-BW-H-17-O ... | reverse complement strand
AGCGCTTATGGTGCAGAACCCTCGGGCATTCATCCTCTCCGAAATCGGAACCGGTAAGACCCGAGCAGCGCTCTATGCGCTGGATTTTCTCCTTCAGGAAGGCGTGATCAAACATGCCCTCGTGACTGCGCCGCTGTCGACGCTGTCTCAGGTTTGGGACAAAGAGATCTTCAAGTACTTCCCCCATCTCAAGACTGAGATTCTCCACGGCTCCCGCAAGCAACGGCGCGAAGCGCTCGCGCGGGACGCTGACATCTACATCATCAACCATGACGGCATCGAGACAATACAGGCAGAGCTATGTAGCAAATCTTTCGGCGCAATCGTGATCGACGAACTTTCGTACTTTCGAAATGGGACGACGGATCGCTGGAAATCAGCGAACAGAATTGTGATGGGTATCCCGTACGTATGGGGGCTCACTGGTTCTCCGACCCCCAACGAACCGTGCGACGCCTACTCTCAGATCAAACTTTTGCGCCCCGAAGCCGTACCGAAGTACTTCAAACACTTCAAAGAACTGACCATGACCCAATACTCACAGTTTCGATGGGTGGCCAGGCCGACTGCTTTGGATACGGTTTACGCGGCGATGCAGCCTGGCGTCCGATATCTGAGAAAAGAAATCGCTGAGCTACCAGAGACTTGTTACAAGACTGTTGATTGTCCGTTGACCCCCGAGCAGGCGCGGGTGTACAAACAACTGTATGACAAATCTTTTCATGCCTTCCAGCAAGGACAGGTCACGGCCGCAAACGCCGGGGTTCTCATGTCCAAATTGCTGCAGGTATCTGCAGGGTGGTGCTATACAAACACCCGTGGCGTCGTCGCGATTGACAATTCCATTCGTACGCAAGCTCTGCTCGATTTGCTGGAAGAGGCTGGAGGCCAGCGCGTTATTGTTTTCATAGAGTTCATCTCGGCCGTATCCGAGCTATACAAGTTTCTTATCGGTAGGGGGATCTCATGTGAAACGGTCACGGGCGAGACGCCGCTGGCAGAAAGGAATCGTATCTTTACTGGATTTCAGTCAGGTAGTGGGGCTCGTGTGCTTGTTGCTCATCCTAAGTGCATGTCTCACGGCCTCAGTCTTGTGGCGGCTAGTATTATTATTTGGTTTGGGCCTACCACTTCCCTCGAAACATTCGAGCAAGCTAACGGCCGAATTACACGGCCCGGACAAAAAAACAAGACGCTCATAGTCAGTCTGTGTGGCAGTGCAGTGGAACGCAAGTTGTATCAGGGATTGCTTAGTAAAGCCAAAGTTCAGAATACACTTCTGGAGATGTTTGCAAGTGGAAATGAAATCCTGTAGCAAATGCGGCCTCCAGCCACGCCGACAGACGCATAGCTATTGCCTAGAATGCAGTCGACAATATACCCGTGACTGGCGAAAGATTCCTGGCAGGTCGAGGAATGCGCATCTATTCAATAATTACGGCATCACGACGGAAGAGTATGAAAGGCTAGTTGCGGCACAAGGGAACTTGTGTGTAATATGTGGGTCTAGAAAACAGTTGGTAGTAGACCACGATCATGTAACGGGAAGGGTTCGCGGACTTATATGCAATAACTGCAACGCTGCTATAGGCCTACTGCATGAAAGCATTGAGGCGGCGAATGGTGTAATCAGATATCTAGGAGGTTGTATGAGTCTTTTAGGTCAAATGAATTTAAATGCGGGACAAGCAGTAGAGCTCTATATTAAGCTACGCGACGCCAAGAAGGCAAAGGACGAGGCACACAAAAACGATTGCGCCAGAATCGTTGCCGCGATGGAAAAAATGGAAGGTGCGCTTCTTGAATGTTTAGATGAAACAGGCGCGCAAAACATCGCTTCAGCTGCAGGCACCGTCTACAAGTCCACCCAAATTTCCGCCACCGTCGCCGACAAGGATGCCTTCATGGCGTTCGTGAAAGAGACGGACCAGTACGAAGCGCTGGACATTAAGGCAAATAAAACCTTCGTGAAAGACTATCTGGACGAGAACCAAGAGGCGCCCCCAGGTGTCAAAGTATCCAAGATCAATACCGTAGGAGTTCAGAGAAAATGAGCACAGCAGTAGTAGCCATCACGGGCGCCATGCCCGCGATTTTCCAAGGCCAGAAACCGGCCGGTGACCTGACCACGGGTGTGGTCGAAGGCTTCCCGACGATCAGCTACCGCGGCAAGGTGTGGCGCATTCGCAAGGCAGGCGAGGAGACCAACTATGTTGACGCTAACGGAGATGCCGTTCAGTCGCTCGAGTTTGTACTTGCAAAAGCTAACCCCTCGCTTGCGAAAGTCTTTTACTCGGCTGCTTTTGAGGAAGGCAGTACGGGCAAGCCGGACTGCTGGAGCGCCGATGGCACCAAGCCGGACGCGAACGTCCTGCAGCCGGTCAGCGCTACCTGCGCAGCCTGTCCCAACAATGTCTGGGGCAGCCGCATATCTGATACTGGCAAGAAAGGCAAACTCTGCGCAGACCGCCGCCGCATGGCTGTGGTGGGCCCTGCGGACCTCGCCAAGCGTGGAGCTGATTGCGACAAGTTCCTCCTGCACATCCCGGCGGGCTCGCTCAAAGGGCTCGCGGAGTACGAAAAGAAAGTCCTGACGCCGAAGGGCATTCCTTATTTTGCAGTAGTCACGCGCATCGGGTTCGACACTACCCAAGCGCACCCGCTGCTCACGTTCAAAGCCACTCGATTCCTCACAGAGGACGAGGCCAAAGCGATTCTGGAGATCCGCGAGGGTGACGACGTCAAGCGCATTCTTCAAGAGTCGCATGAGTTCGATGGGGCGGCTGCTGAGGCTGCACCGGCGAGCGAGGGTATTGCTGGCACAATGCCTGCTGTGATTGGGAACACTTCGGTGCCTCCCCTTACGGGCGTAGCTGCCCCTCAGCAGGTAGCAACGCAGGTTGCTCCTGCGGCTGCACCAACCCCCGCGAGTCCTGCATCACCCACGGCCGCCCCTCGGACTGCTGTGGAGGCAGAGATGCTGCCCGTCGAGAAACCTAAGCGCACGCGAAAGACTGGCGCAGGGCAGATTCCTGGCAGTTCGCCAGCCCCGGTTGTTGCTGTTCAGTCGGCCCCCGCTCCTGCGATAACCTCCGCACCCGAGCCGGTCGATGCATTCGACGCAATGTTGGATGCGATCCTGAAGTAAGCGACGGAAGGGGCTCCCGTGGGCCAGCACACAAAAGACCGCTCATCCCCGCGGTCCGCTGGTACACTGGGCGCCCCTTTATTTTGAGGAGTTCGCGTTGCATATCTCTTTCGGTAAAGGGTTTCTAGACACTGTGCCACGGGGCCGGGAGATGTCATTTGAACAATTCGTCAAAGCGTGCCGATCTCATACCTACTCGGGATCTCTATCTTTCGCAGAATACTCAGTGGTCGGGAAACTGGAACGAGGGCGAGATAAGGATTCCACCTGGTTCATCCCAGCTGTTTTTGTTCGACCGGAAAGACGAGCCGACGCAGTAGGGTCTCTTACGGGGTTCGTGTGCGATTTTGACGATGGAGTCATTGGCCGGGCTGAGATCGAGTCCCGACTGGCCCCATCCCGATTTGTTGCTTGGACCTCTTACTCGCACGGGGTTGGTGGGTTACAGCGTTGGCGTTGCTTTATACCTTATAGCCGACCGATAACTCCAAAGGAGCACAAAGCGCACTATGAGTATTTCAATGAAATCTTCGAAGGACATCTCGACCCGCGCTGCGCGACTACATCACAACTTTGGTATCTACCCGGACATCCAAGAGATGCCCCCGCTCATGAGATATTCGCATTGGTCGATGGACCTTATTTCGTACTACCAAATGTGGAACCAAGTCGCCCAGTGGCACGAGCTGGAATCGCAGGGCAATCCCCTGTCAGTATTCTGGCCGCCGGGGTTGCGGCTAATGCGGAGCTGTCCGCGCGATCACCTCCATCGCTACGAGACATAGCCAGTGCGCTCGCATCGCTCGATACAGCCGTGTACGGTGACTACAGTAAGTGGCTCGAAATTGGGATGGCCCTCTTTGACGGTACCGAAGGCTCCGCACGGGGCTGCGACCTCTATGACGCCTGGTCCCGGCGCTGCCCCAACTACATGGAAGGAGCTGCGCAGGCAAAATGGCAGAGCTTTGGGCGAAGCGGAAGCGGCCCTCGAATCACTATTGCTACGCTATTTAAGCAAGCCATTGAAGCAGGGTGGAGCGGCAGTGTCGTCGATCCTGCTGTCCAGCCACCTGTCCCTGTTGCTGCGCCGGCAGCCAGCGTTCCAGCACGTCAGCCGGCAGAAAATCCACAACCTAGTCAGCCAGCTCTGCTGCAGCCAACTCAACTTGTTTTACCCCTAGCCGTTCCGGTGCCGATGCCGGATAGCTGGCGGAACAATCCCAAAGAGTGGAATATACAGAAACTATTTGACGACGGCGAGACACGAGAATGGAAGACCGTGATTCGTGGAGTGCATCTGCTTAGCTTAGAGTTTTTGTCGAGCGTCGGCGAAGAGCAGTATTCTATCGAGCTGAAATGTCAGAATGCGGGTAAGACTCCTATCGTAACTCTGAGTGCCGGAGAAGCGACCGACACCAGAGGATTCCGCAGCCTGCTAGCCCAAAATGGTATCGTGACGTCGAATGCCAACGAGTTCAAAGAATTTCAGGAGATGATTATGGACTGGCTGAAAAAAATCCAGGCTTCGTCGCGTGTCAAACAGTCATTTACTCATCTAGGATGGATGGAGAAGCAAGGACAGATTCTTGGATTTGCCCATGGCGATTCTGCATATTTTCCTGATGGTCGTATAGAACACGGAATTAAGGTTGCGACGGGCGGCGGCTCGACGATAGCCAAACACTACTACCCCGCCGGAGATCTAGCGAAATGGAAAGCCACCACGAAATTCCTAGCAGATCAGGGTCGCCCGGAATTGATGACGATACTCTCAACAGCATTCGGATCGCCATTAATGAAATTCAGTGGGCACTCTGGGGCAGTCGTATCGATCGTGTCTACTGCAAGCGGTGTGGGCAAGAGTACAGCACTATCCTTGGCGCAAAGCGTTTGGGGGAGTCCGAAAAGTGCAATTCACGCAGCCAACGACACCGCCGCTTCATTGTCGTCGAAGATGGGTTTTACAAAGGACCTCCCCGCGTATTGGGATGATCTAAAAGGCGAGAACACCTTCCGACAATTTGCCGAGACGATATACCAAATCACTCAGGGCAAAGAAAAATCCCGGCTTACACAACAGTCGAATCTACGCGAAGTGGAGACCTGGAATTGTCTGGCAGTAGTCGCCGCAAACGACTCCATCATCGAAATCGTTAAGCGATATGGTCGAGGAACTGATGCCGGCGCAGCACGAATCTTTGAGATCATACTGGAAGACCGTCCCGCGAATACGCAACAAGCAACTTTCTTCGATACCTGTACCGCCAACTATGGCCGTGCCGGAGAAGTTTATGCTTCGTGGCTGGCCGTCAACCACGGCACGGCGCGCGCTACAGTAGAGCGGCTCTCTGAAGGACTATCCAAAGAACTAGCAGTGGAGAGCGAAGAGCGGTTCTGGCTCGCCGCTATCGTTACGATGCTGGCTGGAGCTATGTTCGCTAAGCAGCTAAACCTCGTCGATTTCAATCTGCCGGTTCTTAAATCGTATCTAGTGCGCCGCTTTCGCGAGTTGCGAGGCGGAAAGACAGCAATGATCGCCGACCAAGGACCGGGCCCCGTCATCAGCAACATGGTTCTTGACTATCAGTCCACCACCCTGCGTATTGAGGATCTGGCGAAAAGTGCTAAGCAAGGAGTGAAAATAAACCATGCCCCCAAACTAGGTTCAGTAGACATCCTGATCATAGAGAAGGGTAGAAGCCTACGGATCCGCAAAGCCAAATTCAATGAATGGTGCCGCAACCGCAATGAATCTCCTGATACGCTTTATAAGCGCCTACAGCAGGCTAGTGCGATTACCGAACGAAACACCGATCCGATGGGCGGCGCCGCGCCCTATAGCCAAGGCATGCGGACGTCGTGCTACGATATCGACCTGAAGAAACTCGGCATCAGTGGAGATCAGGATGACAGCGGAAGCGGCGGATGACATCGACATATGCCAGGAACTCCTCCAGGTAACCAATACCCTCGACAAGGGACAAACCGCCGCGATTTACTTCCTGACCTGGGCCAAGCGAGCGAGCGTGATCAAGACAATGGAAACCCGCTACCGGGAAGCCGACCTGCGCCGGATAGAGTTCGGCCTGTACCACTAGTAACGGTTGTCCTGAACAACCGCGATCTGCTGACCTGGCCGCGGGCCATGTGTGAGGCGATTAGCCGCTTCAATCACCTCGCCGAGATCCTGATAGTTGATAACGCTTCGACGTACGCGCCGCTCCTGGCCTGGTACAAGACCTGCCCCTATCGAGTTATCCGCCTACCCAATGTCGGCCATACGGCCGCCTGGCTGCCCCAGGTGCAAGCTGCCATTGAGACCGACCTGTACGTAGTCTCGGATCCGGACCTGGACTTGTCGGGCGTCCCGCCTGACGCTCTCCAACACCTGGCAGACCTCCTGCTCAAATACCCCGCTCAGGGCAAGGTGGGGCTCTCCCTGGAGATCAATGACTACACCCCGGACTTGCCCTTCTACCCGATCAACGCCCACATAGAGGCTTCCTATTGGCGCGCGCCGCCCCTGGATGATGTTGCCCTGCTGGCACCCGTCGACACCACCTTTGCCATCTACCACAAACACATAATGAGTGAGTACCGGATCTGCGGCTGCAGGACCTTAAGGCCCTACACCGCGCGGCACCTGCCCTGGTACGTGCGCAGCCCTGACGAGGAGTTCACCCACTACCTCCTCAATGCGAACAGCTCGAGCTCGTTCAAAGTCCATCTACCACAAATGAAAAGGCCCCCAGAACGGGGGCCTTAGATACCCAGAACGGGTTTGGCTTAGTAGCCGAGAATCACGTACTTAATGACATCGGAGGCCGTAATGGTCGCCGACGCGTAGGTGCACGTATAGGACGTGGCGGTTGCCGCGTACGTTCCACCAATTGCAGCGTAGTGCGTTTCGTCGAAGGCCAAACAAACCGCGCCATTCGGAGGCGTAGACGAGTTGGTGGCATTCTTACCGTCATTCAAGCCGCTCGACACGACCAGGCTGGATACCGAGCCAGTCAGAACGAGAACCAAGGTCGTGCAGGTCGTAGTGGCAACCTGGCCCGCCGTGGCGCCGCCGGTGACAGTCAAGGTGCCGCTGGCGCAGGTGCTGCCGGTCGTGACCGGAGCGGTCGGACCAGAAACCACCAAGCCATTGAGGCCATTCGCATTACCTTCCTGGCGGAAGCCAGCGGTATATGCGGTAGGCGTAACGGCATAAGCGAGGCCAGCAGCCAACGCGATACCGGCAACAACGCCGGCGAAAGTCTTTGCAAAGTTTTTCATCTGAGTCAGTTCCTATAGGTTGAAATTAGAAGTCAAGGTCTCGAGAACCCAGCCGGAGTTTAGCTGATGCCGCGCTCGCGCTCAAGTGCCGTTCTATACGGCCTATATGGGGCGACGTTTTGCGTCGAGATCGCCTTCTGCGCGGTTAGCGTGGCGCGACCGAACGCGCCAATTCGAGGGTCTGTTTGATCCGCCCTCGGCGAGGGGGTGGGTGTGGTCGACATCAACGCCGTCGCCTTTGTGGACCCTACCCGCCTTTTCGAGCTGGGCGCGCGCTTTGTTGCGCTCTTCCCGCTTTTTGACGATAGCCGGTTGTTCTTGGTAAGTTTCTTCGTGCTCGAGGTTATGGCCGCCTGACATCGCTTTACTCCTGGAGGTCGGTTGTCGTTGAACATTGGCGACTCCATCACGTCCAGGATCATGCCGAGGCAGGCCACGGCATGCTTGACATGGTGCACGCCCGAGTCGGGGGCACAGTCGTCAGCATCGACTCTATCATACCAGTCTGTCAGGTGGCGAATGGCCGCCGCGTAGTAGACGGTTGCCGAGATCATCTTCTCCCGCCAGTTGAACGGGCCATACTTGTCGGCTCCGTTCTTCCATGCTTCCGCGGCGCCGCGGATAAGGGCCGGTGGGACAAGATGGACCGGGCACTTCGCCAAGCCGAACTGGGTCTTGGGATTGTTGTCGGGATACCCCTTCATGCCGATACCCACAAAATCCCGAGGTCAGCTATTGCGAAGCCGAAGAACATCATTCCCAGTGCAGGCTTCTCAAAGACAAACCACATCGCCGCAGCGATATCCAAAAGAGTTTTGCTGATAAGAACGAACTTACCGAAGTCCACGGAGCCTCCGGCGAATGTCATGCATGCGGGTCATAAAGCGGCCGCGGGCGTCTTCTGACGTCCAGCCAACAATCATGTAAGTTGATTTGCGGGCCGCCAGCAACACGTCGTCTGACAAGTCGTAATCCGCACCCTTGTTCGGCATCAGCTCCCGCGCTTCGATGGCGAGCGCGATGCTGTCAGCTTTCACGCAGCCTTCCGTCATTACTTCCGGAAGCGCGAATTGCTTGCGCAGTGTGGCGTCGAGCGCTTTATCCAATGCCTTGTAGTCCTTGAGCATTTGCTTCGCCGGACGCGGAACGTCGGCCAGAACCGACTCGACACCATCATGCATTAGACCTTCCATCGGATCGCCCAGCCCCATGTCTTCCATGATGCGGGAGACGAGAATGGAGTGCTCAGCGACTGAGTAGAACTTCTTGCACTGGCCGACGAACCGGCAGATCAGAGACAGAGAGTGCGCGATCGCACCGATGTCCCACTTCGGATCGGCGTAGTAGAAATTGCTGCCGGTGACGAGTTCGATATGTGGACCTTCCTTGTCACTCTGCTTGAGGACTCGGACCTTCTGCGGCGGCATTGTGATCTGCGGCGCCTGCTCTTCAAAATTGACCTTGGCTTTAATCATAATCTCCATTTTCCTTCGAGATAATCAGCTGCTCTTCGCAGCATGTCAGGCGAATCGTTGAAGTCTCCCAATCCGGTATTACACACCCGACATAGAAGTCCTCTCACGCAATCCGGACAACCCCGCCTAGTTGGGCAGTGCCGGTGGTCATGGTCGATGTGGACCATTCTTCCTGCTTTAAGTTCCCGCTTACAGATCAGACAGAGATTGTTCTGCCTAAGTCGTTGGTCCGCATACCAACCGACGGGAAGGCCATGACGAGATTCTTTACGCCGATCGGAGCCATCGTGCTTCCGCTGCAAAGCCTTACCTTTTGGGGTGGCCATATACTTCTTCGTGGCCCGCTTGTGGGCGGCTTTACGTGCCTCCGGTGTGAAATACTTCACAGTCGCCACTTGCCCTCGATTATAACGATGAGCTGTCGTTTTCCGTCGGCGTGAATCAGAGCATGACAATTTAGCCAGCCAGAAGGACCTTGATTGTACTCAAGTTTCAGTCGACTGGATGTGCCGACCTGATAGCAGCCTTCGGATATGCCGGGACTGTGACTATGGCCAATTATGCTCTTAGTTCCAATGCGGCGAAGATTTTTTATCGACCCGCGGGCGCCGTTGGGGCCATGGTCGCCGTGCATGGAGCAGAGTATCCCGGCGATCACGAGCGGTTCGCCGCCCAGACATGTGATATTCGCCGCCTTCAGCCGGTCGACCCAGTACTTGAACGGCCGCGGATACTCCGTGCCGCCGCTGCCCATCTTGGTTGCCTGCGAAATGGCCAGCGCTGTCTCCAGGTAGAACTCTGCATTCTTGGGGTCTGCCTTCCAGTCGTGAGATAAGATCCATCGGTGCAGCATGTCGTCATGGTTGGAGGACACAATGTAGCTATGGGCGTCGCCAGTTCGGACTCGGACGAAGTCGATTGCTCGCTGGACCTCTGCTGCAACATCATCCAGTCCGGATCGTAGCTTTGCAATTGCATTAAAAGGATTGCCCCGGTGATGAGGATTGCAGCTATAAGCGTCCAGTAAGTCGTGCCAGACGATCCGCTTAGGATTGAGAGTTCGCACAATACCGCCAACCCCAAAAGTAGCGCGATCAACATCGGGGTCAGTAAAATCGACATGGGTATCCCCTAAAACAATTGCTTCCGGCGATTCCGCCGCTCCCTGCCCTCTCGCCGTAAAGCGCGAATCGAGATCGGTAAAACTGCCGTCCTGGTTCGCATTCAGATGCCGCAGCCAGAACTTGCTGCCGCTAATCTCCACAATGACTGCGCCGAGTGTGTGGTGGAATTCGCCGTGTTTGCCGGCACGCGAGTCCGAGTAGTTCTTCCGTGTGCAGGCCCCCGTGGTAGTGAGAATTTTCGCCATCTTGTGGCCTGGCGTAGGGACAGTTTTGAACGAGAGTTTGGTGTGGCCGACGATCGCCGAGCGCGCACCGGTGAACCCTTCCAGCCCCGTGAGCGGCTCTACCGCGGTCGGCTGGATCTTTATGTCACCCAAAACCTCGAGATTGTCGTTTAGTGCTTTTCGTACGTTCCACAGGAAAGGTACGACGCGATCGTCCCACCATTCATCGTGCTCGATCTTTGTCGACTCGAAACGAGAAGTAGGGTTGCGGTATCGAAGAGGAATGACGAGCAGCTCGGCCTTATAGTGGGTCTTCGCTTTCTGGAGCGCCATCCAGAACCCATCGTGTAGGGGCGTTGCGTTTTGCGCGGCGGTGACGAGATATCGCCGCACTGCTCCCAGCTTGCGCTTGAACACAGGGGGCGGGCCTTCCGGCTTCCCACTTTGATGGAGAGCGCTTGGAGATTCTGGCGAAGTCGTCCGATAACAGTATGCGTGTGGTCTGGGTCCTTTTGCCGGTCGACATGACCACCGCTGCTTACCGCCTGCAGCGTAACCGTCTCGGTGTAGCGTGCCACCGCAGCGGGGACAGCTGTACTTCTGCTGCTTCATCTTCTGCACCTTCTGGTTTTCCCCAATCGTCGGAATCCGGTGGCGGCATCATGGCAGTGCTCTCCTGTGTGGATGAGCGCCATTATATGCCTCACGAATGCTTCTTTTTGACCTGAGCGTTCGCTATGCGTATGGCGCTGGCGTCGTTGCCGGTACGTGCGAGAACGGCATTGGCGGTTCTGGCCGCCTGTTTTGCCTGTTTGGGGCTAAGCGACTTGTTGTGCTTCGCCGCAAATTCTGCTGGATTCCAGGGCATAAAATTTCCTATTTGACGCGCGCTACTGGACGTTGTATGGGGCCCCCTGGGCCGCAATCTCCGGTAGCTGTCTGCCTTTCAGTCTCACACCATACATCTGCATCTCGCGTTGTGCAAGCTGCTGAGAAGTCACGGCTTTCTGTAAAGTCGAGTAGTCGATCTTGAATCCCGGATGCTGCCGGCTGAACTGCAGTGCTTCATCTCGGACAGCCTGTCGCGCATTTGGTTCCGCGGCGACGTACCTTTGTACGATCGACTTCCTCTGATCCTGGATATTGGCGAGCGCAGTGCGTTCTGCGTTATTGCGGTCCTGTATCTCGGCGACCTTCTCCGGCCGAAAGCCGAGCGATTGCGCGAAGATCTCCGGACCGGTGAGCTTGTCGGCAGGGATCAAATTCGTGCCAGCATTGTTAACCACTCCATTCTCCGCCATCGAGCCGGCCTTCACCAAGTCGCGCAGGATATGCGGAGACATCTGCTGGATGCCCTTCACCACGTCGCCATTCAGGAATGACTTGCCCGAGTCGTAGAAGTTCTCTGCGACGTTGAGCCAGGGGCCGCCGAAAGTTTCCATGAGGGATCCGAGGGTAGAGGCATCGGAGTCCGTCTTAAGATGAAAGTTGTAAGTCGATCCCAGAGCCATACGCTGACTAAGGTCAATGCCCATAGCAGCAGGGAGTCCTTTACTGACGACTTCGCCGAGCTCAGTACCGAACAGATCCGTCGCCACTTCTCGGAGCTCGTGGTCATAGGTATCTCCCGAGAGTGCACCGGCAACGGTATATTTTTGGTCGGTCAGGCCCAGCGCCGATGCGCCGGCCATCAGCCCGCCGATCGCCCACTTCATGGGTTGGATGGAAGCGCCGATGGCGCCCGCGGCGAGCATATGCGTAAGGAGAACCCCCGACAGCGTCCGTAGGCCGACTTGTCGTTCGAGCGCAGTTTTACCTTTAAGGGCGGCGAGGCCCGACGAGATCATCATCCCATAGACCTGCTGGGGGTATTTCATGAACTGGAACATCATCGGCCGTGCGCCGCCAAGCACGCCCTTGGCTTGAGCCATAAAGGCGCGCGGGGTGTTGCCGTAGGAGTAGTCGTTGTGGGTTACATTGATCGCATCCGCTGCATGCTCCCATGCTTGGCTCTCCGTCATACCTTGTTTGAGGCCAAGCTCCCGTGCGGCGATGGCGGTCATAACGCGGTTGTTTACTTCGGCCAGGTGCAGCATTGTGCGGCCGGCGTCCAGTACGCGAGAAGCCAGACCGGTAGATTTGCCCTTGCCGATGTCGGCGAGTTCGGTGGCCATGGATAGATCGATCAGGTTGTTGTTCCGCAAATGCTGAAGCATGTCATTGATTTTGGGGTCATTGATATGCTGCATCACCTGGTCGAGCACACTGTAGGTTTTCTCCGCGGCGGCGCGCGAGAACAGTGCTTTGAGACCTAGTCCGCTCTCCACACTTTCGTTGAGAAGAGGGCTGGCAATGCGGGCCTGCGCTCGGCCAAGCGCGGCCATCGACTCGCCATATCCATGCCGGGCGCCCAGCCACGGAGCGGTCAGCATGTAGGGCTGCGCGGCACGAACGAACCAGTGAGAGGGGCTCGTGAGCATATAAAACTGCGTCAGACTTGTTCCTTTTCGAACGAGATCTGAGACTTGGTACGGGTTCCGAGAAATCTGATCCCGGAGCGCGAGCTCATGGGCGAATTCACCCATACGAACCGCGGAGACTTCGGACTCGTCGCGGTGGTCTTTGACCGTGTCGTTGACTTCGCCCTGCGCGTTCGCGAGGTGGCGGCCCCACTTGAGCTGCGAGAGATAGTAGCTTTGCGAGCGGCCGTACTGCGCGAACGAGCGGTGCTGGTTCTGGATGTCGACGCCGCGGACGTTCGCGCGCGCGAGCTCCCGCTTACGGAAAGATTGTTCACCAAGCGAACGAAGGTAGAAATCTTTGATAGCAGCCTGCGCTGCAGGGTTGCCCTCAAGTTTGTTGATGATACGGTCAAGTGCACTACCAGTGGTGATCGAGGAGGATCCTTGATATAGATCCGCCTTGAGCTGAACAGGTGTGGTGTTCTCCTCGCCGTAGGTCGCCGCGAGCTCTTTCCGGTGTTGCGCCGCTTCACTTTTCGTCTCCGCCATACGCACTTCGCGCTCTGTGACGCCGACACGGTAAATCCCGTCCTCGACGTCGTGGGTAACATTGACCGACAGCGTCGGGTCATTGCCGCGCTGCTCGCGAGCATATGCTTGGGCGGCTTGGCTGGTGTCGAACTCCTTGCTGGCGCGCGCCCGCTTCGCCGTGACGATGTAGTCGCCATTGCGCATAAGCGGGAAGTAGGGGCCTTTGCTCTGCGAGAGTTTGCCGATTTTGGCGATCATGTCCTGGCTTGCTCCAGAAAGCTTATCGCCAAATTCTTTCTGCAGGCCGTCTTGGGTGTCGAGTTCAAGTTTGCGCACCGTGGCGGCGTCATACTTGGAGTCAAACTCCTTGGCCGTCATCGCCGCATCCTCGCCCTTGGTCAGCATCGCGTGCAAGCCGTTCAGCACGATCTGGTCGGTCGTGTTGCGCTGCTCGTCCGCGTAATATTTCTTCATCGTCCGGAAATGCGCTTGCATCTCCTCTGGTAGCGCTTGAAATTGCGTTCGTGCCTCTGCTGCGCGGCCAACATTGTCTCCGCTGATGTGTGCGTTTTCGGTGGCGTCCGCCGAAAGATCAGGGTGGAATCCGTAGATGGTGGAGTCATGCATGAGCTTGCTGAGCTGGGCTGCTTGGTCGACACCGTACTTCTCCTCAAGGTTTGACCAATGGTTAGATAGCTTTCCGACATGCTCCATGGAAAGAGCATTATCTGAAGCACGCTTGAAGAAAGTGTCCCAGTAGCGTTTGTATGGGTTGCTGCCATCGGCTCGTTCAAAATACTTACTGAATTGCGCACTTTGCTGCCTCGGGGTCATCAAAGCGAGACCTGCCTGTCCGGTGTGCTGTGTAGCGTTGGTATACAGGTCCTTCACAAAGCCGGCAGATTTCTGAATCCGGTCGATCGCATTGCCGACGTGCGCGCCTTCGCGGTCCCGCTCCAGGTTCTCCGGCAGCGCGCGCATACCGGGGGTAGTTGCGTATTCCTTGCCGCGAAAGATCGTGCCGTGCTCCCGCATAATCGCATCGAGCGCGGTAAAGTGCTTGTCAGTCGACTTGAAACCAAGGATATCTGCCACGACCTGCTTGAAGCGGCCCCATAAAGACTCCTGGGTGCCCGCCACTTTGATCGTGTTCAGGAAATTCTGGAACTCCGGATTGGCGTAGGCTTCCGCGACCATCTCCTTGACGTTCGTCGTGCCGTAGTGCAGGTCGGCGGTCATGTTCTTGTTGACTTCGGCGAGAATCGCCTCGAGCCGCGCCTTCACTGCAGGGTTAGCCTCAATGGCGCGCACCGTCGCGACATGCACCAGCTCGTGGCCCAATGCATGCATGAGTTGGAACTCCGGAGCCTGCCCCATCGAACGCGTTTCATCCAGCGCTGCGCGATTGATATGTACAGCCGGAGCCTCGGCTGCCCAACGAGTCTGGGCGATATTATTGCCCATGGTCTTGTCGTTGGTGTATCCGACCATAGTGCCGGCATCCACTACATGATTGAGAGCCGTGAACAACCGATGCATCGGCGAGCCTTCGGGGAACTGCCGCAGCACTTCGCGAATCACCACATGCGCACGCACGGGCCCCTGCTCAAAATGCTGTGCGACTGTACGTGCAGACTCAGTGAATGCGGTCGGCTTCTGAGGATAGCCCAGGGCACTACGATATGGCTCGAGGCTATCCGAAACCAGTGGTTGCTCGCCGCCGATCTCCTCATTGTGCGAGAGCCGCTCCGGATTGGCGCCAGCGGCCCGCTGATTCTGACGCTTAAGCTCGGTGTTGTAGGCATCGATCAGATACTGCGCCCGCTTCTGCGGATCCAGCTTGGAGAGCATCTCGACGTGCGCGTTGAATTGTTTCGCAGCGGACATGGCGTGGGAGCTGTTCATCGGCCCGTCGCGTAACGCACGACCATACTGCAGTATCTGCCGCATATAACCTTTGGCCATCGATAGCTTACCGTTGATCATCTCCGGCTCGACCTTCTCCAGCTGCTTGATAGCCCGCTCACCATTACGAACGGTCTTCTCGATGCCAACCTTAAGCGCCTGGCGCTGCTGGCGGAACTCTTTGCGGCCGGCCGTATTGGCCTCCATCTCCCGCTGGGACTGTACATCGGCGATAAGATTGCGCGGGTCAAATGTCTTGTAACCGACGATGCGCGCCGCGGTGCGGCCCTTCACGGCGTTCTTTTGTACTTCGCGCTCGGTAAGTGCTCTACGAGGCGAGACCGCCATTTTGTCAGAATGCACCGCTCCGACGGAGGCGTGTTCTGCCTCAGTGCGGTAGTACCGCAGGACCCGCTTTTCCTCGAGCGATCGATAGCCCTGGTCCTGGGCCCGCATCTCCTCAGCGGAGATCTTTTGCCGGCCGCTACTCTCGGACGTACGTGCAAGCGCCTCTTCGTAGAGTGGCTTGAACTCGTCGGGATGCATCGCCCGCAGCTCGGCGCGCGTTGGCCGCGCTTCCTTGGGGAGAGCTGCCGTCTCTATTCGTTCGAGAGGCTTGACGAGTCGCTTGCCGACCTGTCGTTTATTCTCGACGAACTCACGGACTCCTTCGGGCGACACACGCACAGCCGCGCGGGCGACTTGCTCGGCTCGGGTTTCGTGGGGATGGGACTCGAGGAAGCGGGCGATCTTGCGCTCAACCACCTCCGCACCGGCATTAGCGTGCGCCACATCTTCCGCAGTTCGCGCGGTATTACGCATGACTCGCATGCCAGCAAGCTCGTGATCGAGGTTTTGATACTGTCTTTGCAGATCTTCAGAGTGAAAGTCAATGTCTCGCGGATCAGGAGCCCCAATACCACGCCATGCCCTACCAGTAATTTCATTGTGTACCTTCTGTGCTTCGGCCGTCAGTCGCTTAGCAGCTTCCGGACCAGATATTGGAGGCGATTCTTTGCCAGTTGCCAGGTCACGCGCAGCAGCAGCACGTGCACGCAGAGCAGTAGCCGTATCGGGGACGGTGGCTTCGGTTGCTTGTTTGACTGCACGACCTGTCTCCTTTTCGGCTTGAGCCCGCTGTTGTACTTCATTCTCGACGTTTGTCAATTGCGCGCGGCGAAGTACTTCCGCAGGGCCCGCCGCAGTCTCTCCAGCAGCGTGCTCGATAATCTCCGGGACAGTGCCGACCTTCGCGTCTCGATAATGGGTAAGCTCCTCGGCGGTGGCCTGATCTTTGGCGAGAAGTGTTCCGCCTTTCCCATCAAAATTGACCAGAGGAACCGCCTCATCTCCGGCTTGGTCTCGAACGCGGTCCAGAAGACCTGACCGTCGGAGCGACGCCAGAGTATCGCCCGAGAGCCATACACCAGAACGCGTGCCTTGGGTGAGTTCATGGAGCTGCCCCTGTATGTCGGTGAACGGGCGCGCGCCGGGCGCCTCGGCATTACCTTGTATGGTCGGACGGTTCCCCACGGTGGTGAGCTGACCAGGAGACGGCTGGTCACGCAGAAGGTCGGGCTGGTTCCAGTCGGGCGTCGGGTAAACATTCCGCGCTCGAAGTTGGTCAGCCACGGTTCTAGGTGGCTCAGCCACCGGGGGGAATTCGGGTCCGCCGCGAGCTTGACGACGCAGCGGCAAATTCAGTTGTGCAGGCGCCGGAACGGGGGGCGATGGTCCCGGCCGCGGCGGATTCATTTGGCCGCCCTGAAGCGGCAGTTGCTCTTGGCGCTGCGCGATGGCGGCCTGGTTCGCCCAAGGCGGTTCCTGGGGGCCGGGCTCCGGCGGCGGGGCGCCGCGGTAGCCGCTGGGCTGCGGAGGTTCGCCCCAATGCGCGACGTCACCTTGATCGTAGTGCGCCCTTATGGCCTGGGCTACATCCTGTCTAGGACCGAAAGGAAGCTCATTTTGGTGACCCTGGGGTGGCGGGGTAGGCTCGTTCGCCGCTCCTAGGGTCTCTCCTTCGCGAATCCGCTCAATCGGGATGTATTCATCCGTCTGACCCGCTCCGGAGGTGTGCTCTTCAGGCGAGACCCCGGTGGCCTTGTTTTCAGGTGTCTGCGCCATTGTCTGGTGTATTTGCGCAGCCTCGGGCTGGTTCGGCGCTTTGTCGGTGTGTAGTGGCTGGCTGCGACCATGCGCGACCGCAAAGCCTGCTCCCAGAGCACCCATGGCGGCCGCGGACTCGCCGGCGGCATGCAGACCACCCACCAGATCCGGAGCCCGCCCTTTGTCATATACGTTCGCGGCAGTCTCCGTCGCAACGTAATTCGCCGCGCCAATGCCCGCACCCTGAAGCGCCTGGTCGGCAAACCCCATGCCGGCGCGCCGTAATACACCAGCGCCGGCTTGACCCGTGATAACGGGTGTTAGGTATCTTCCTGCCAGAGTGGCGATGGCGCCGGAAATCAAACCGCCGACAACCGGCGCATAACGCTGAGCCTGGTTGGTGAGTTCCTGCCGCGCCGCGCGCGGGTCCATGCCGCCGTCCAGCATCTTCGCGTAGGCCGGAGACTGCTGCCGAAGGGTATTGTCGTCCCGGCTGGCAATTTCCTGGTTGATGTTGTTGGAAATTTGTCCTAGGGAGAGCCCCGCTTGGGTGGCTCCGACGTAGGTCAAAGCGCCGGCCGTCATGCCAGCGCGCGCCATAGCGGTCATGGGCAGCAGCATCGAGAGCGTGGCCGGCGCGGCCTGCCCCATCTGTAGGGTCAGGGCGTGGATGAAGTCGTGAGGAGAGCCTTGCCAGATAGTCTGATGCGGGTCGAGGGTGGTCCACTCGCGCGCCATCAGGTCGCGCTCCTGCGGCGTCATCTCATCGCGCCAGTCCTGTGCAGACTGACCGGCGACTTGGTTGGCCCAGTTGGTGGCGCCGGCGACAGGGGATCCCGGCGCGAGGCGCTGGGCGGCCCAGTTGGCGGCTCCAGTGACTTGATGCCCGAGCTCCGCGGCGCCGGCAGCGGCCGCCTTACCGACTCCGGAAAAGAGCCCTTCTTTTGGCGCAGGGCGCCCTGGAAGAGAAGAAGACAGATCCTTCAGCCATGAGTCGGTGGCGCCGGTTTGCGGAGGTGCACCTGGGGCCCCAGCTCGAGGAAGCGCTTGGGCATCTTTAAGCATCTGCGCGGCTTGCGCGCGCACGTCACTGATACCCGGTATGGGTTCAGAAGGAGTCTCCTCGATAGGGACATCCGGAAGCTGTAGAGTTGGGTTCAACGCCATGGACTATTGTCCGTAAAGGGCGTAGCCCCTCGCATAAGGATCTTCAGCTCGACCAGGAATTGCGCCACCTTGGAGGTTAGCCTGCGCGGGCTCCTGTAGATGGTACTTCTGCAGGAATTGCTGTCGTTCGGCGGGGTCGGTGGCTGGATCATAGAGATGCCGCACGATACCCAAGATCTGCAAACGATGCGCTTGGTCGACACCACCAGGAGCCTGAGCTTCAAGTTGCGCCGCAATATTTTCCGCATCACCGGCGTTAGGGAGATCTTTGAGGTTGCTGGAGTAGTACTTCTGGATATCCGGCTGCAGACGGCGGCCCGTGGCATCTGCGCGCGTCTCCGCAATTGCGAGAGCTGTGGGATTCCGTTCTTGGAGGTAATTACGCTGAGCTATCGTACGCTGCGCCTGCGCCTGTTCGAGCGGGATCTGGCCTTTACCCAAATGTGCAGTCTCGTTAGCAAGAGTCTGCATCCGAATGCCTTCGTTGACGAAATTCTCCGGATTGGCGAAATGCGTCATAATACCGTGTATACCTTGTTGATCAAGCTTCACAGCACCGTTTTGAACCGGTTTTCCGGTCTGTTCGTTGACTCCAAAAGCCACAATATTGCCATCCTGGCCGACACCGAAATGCATATCGTGGCCAGTTGGGAAGTACTGATATGCCGTCTTGTAGGCGGCCATGGCGCCTTGCTTGTTACCGGCAGCGTCCAGTGCCGCCCCCTGGCGCAGGTAGTCCATGAAGTTGTCGTGCTGCATGCCCGTAATGTCAGCATTCGCTTTGCGCATCGCCTCGCCGGCACCCATACCATGCGCGGCGTAGTTATACGCAGAGGCAGCCTCGAGCTTCCTCCAGTCTTCCGTGGTAGTCGTGGGGATCTGGCTATGGTCGACCTGTACCTGCGAGAAATCGATCGGAGCGGCGCCGGCGGCTGGAGGCGCTCCCTGCGGTGAGGGGGGTCCTTGAGTACCTTGGCCTCCTTTGAGGGCGGCAGCGAGACCAGCTTTGTTGTAGTCATCGCCAGGAAGGCGCTCATTCTCTGGGTAGTCGAGCGAGCCGTCATTTATGTTGTACGGAGCTGAACCAGACCTACCATTGGAGTTCGGAACATGCGGATTATATGCCGAGGTCGGAGGGCCGGCGGCTGCCGAGGCAGTGCTATCCTGTGGCGGACTCGCACCCTTACCGGGCGTAGCCGGCGGAGGAGTGGCGCCAATAGCATTCTTGTCACCAAACAGCCCTTGTTGAATGAGCTCGCCGGCGCGACCGCTGGCGTTCGCGAGAGGAGCGCCGACAGCTCCAGCATAGTACTTGGCCGAATTAATAACGGCAGGAATAAGGCCCGGCCACGAATCATCTTTCGTGCCAGCGGGGGTCGGTACCTGATCCGGTTTCACACCACCAGGCGATCCATCATCGAAGCGCTTGATGGTCTTGCCGAGATAGTGTCGCATGCCATCATTGTTGACGGTCTGCTCCACCGCATTGGGTGCAGGCTTTGGTTCCGGGGCTGCGCCCGGTTCAAGTTTTGGGATTTTCGGTGCCCCTCCATCCTTGAACTTGCTCAGCGTATCGGCGAAACGAGCGCGCTGCGCGACCTTACCGCCGCCCTTTTCAGCTGCCTTGATCTTCGACTTGGGGATCTTCTCGCCTTGGGGAACGCCCAGATCTTTGTGGAGTTGCCCTGGCTTCTTGATCGCCTTCTGGATGAACTTGCCTTGACCAGCCGGGCCACCATCGGCATCGGCTTCGACGGCATTGTACTCGGCGCGCGGCATGCCCGCGGTCGCCACCGTACCCGCATCGGAACTGGGCGGGCCGCCGTCAGCTAGCTGCGGATCCTGGTTACTAATTCCGGCACCCGGCTCAGTGTTGCGTGGGGGCATCTGCTGGCCGGGCATTGATGCCCCGCCGGCGCCTGGTTGTTGGTTGGCGACCTGCTTGTCACCCGCAGTGGCCTTCGCCACATTACCGGCCTTCGCCTTCTTCGCGCGGATGCCGGCGAGTTTGCGGCCGGGGATGGCGCCGCCTTCGGCATAGGCTCCCGGATAGTCGCGGCCGGTCACTTGATCCTGATCCGGCAAGGGCATGGGGCCGGTTGCGCCCGGAGGTCCTGCTGTACCGCTCGAAGTAGTCGGTTGCGGGCGGCTCATGGCGGCGTTGCCGGGAGCCTGAGTCGTCTGCTGCGCGGCAGGGCCCGGTCCACGGCCGCTCGGCGCGGCGGCAGGATTGGTCTGGCCCTGTTGGCCGCGACTGAAAACTTGTTGGTAGCGCTGCTGCGCGGCACCGAGAAGCGAGTGGATGCGCTCGCGTACGGGATCAAACATCCCACCGCTCTGCTGTGCCTGGGGCTGGCCGGCGGCCGGTGCAAGTAGGTTGGCCTGCTGTAGATTGCCATGCGTGCCGAGATTGGACTCGGTGGCCGCACTGCGCATGATTTGATTCGAGAAGTCGCCGTGCTGGAGCTTCTGCTGTTCCTCCATGCCTTGCGGGATACCGCCCAGGAAGGAGCCGACATTGCCAGGGTTCAATTTGCCGGAAAAGTTGCCCATTAGTGCATTCCCATCTGTTGCCGCTGCTGTGCGGCGGGTGTGTGATATCGCTGAAGCAGCTTATCGAAAAATTCCTTGCCTTTCGCATGAACGACATCCGCCGGAATGATGTACTCACCCACGGAGACCTTCGCATGGACCTGATCGTCGATACCGGTGCCATCAGACATACCGTGTTGAATCATGCCGGGGCCAGGACCGGGATGCCCACCATCCGCATTCACCCAGGGACCAGGGATACCGATCTGCGGAGGCACGCCCTGCGGGCGCTGCACCGCGGGATTGCCCCAGTCCGGCCGCTTGCGTTGGGGGATCGCGCCGCCGTTAGCCGCCAAGAGTAGCGCATCGGCCGCGCCGCCGGCCGCCAAATCGGCTCCTATGACACCCGCTGCATCGGCCGCCGCGGTACCAATTGCGGCATCTGCGGCCGCACCGCCGACAGCAGCGCCTGCGCCGCCCGCCGCGGCCCCGCCAGCAGCGCTACCGATCGCGGCATCTCCAGCGCCGCCCGCCGCAGCCCCGACACCGGAGCTGGCTCCAAGATCAGCCGCACTGGTGCCTGTGGAACTGGCGATATCAGCGCCGCCGCCGAAACTATTGCCGCTGGCGATCGACTGCATCTGCGGGTCGCTGGCCATCATTGAATTGGTGCCGGGCATCATCGAGTTGGCCTGGTACTGGTCATACATACCGGATAGGTTATTGCCGGCCTTGTAGCCCTGCATGGCAGGACTCATGGGGCTACTTCCGCCGCCGCCACCGCCGCCATTCTGCGATTGGGGAGGCGTATAGGCGCCAGCCATCACGGGAGTAACGCCACTCACGGGGATCGGCGCCGCCTGTCCGCCATTGGCGTACCGGCCGGGGATCGCGCCGCCATCTGCGTGGCCCGCGGCCGCACCAGCCGCCATGCCGACACCTTGGCCTATCATGCTCGAGAGCATGTTGCCGTTGTTCTGGTTGATATTGTACTGCGCGAGCTGGTTGCCAAAGGTTTGATTGGCGATGTTCGCACTCGTGCCGTAGCCCGAGAGACCTGTCTGGAGCATGGTCGAAGGAGCAGTGAGTGCACCCGAGCTCGTCTGCGTGGTCTGGTTGCCGATGCCGGCGATATTCTGGCCGGTCGCGTTGGCGCCCGCGCCATAACCCTGGCCAACCTGTGAACCCATCATGTTCTGGTTCAGAGCGTTCGATACGAGACCCATACCCGTAAGTTGGCGCTGCTGGCCTGCCTGGTAGCCGGCATTGCCGACCGCGCCGGCCTGCGCCAAGTTCGCGTTCAGGTTCAGCGCGCCTGACTTCATTTGACTGGGGTCGACGCCGTACGAGCCGAGCTGACGCATGTTGTTCTGTCGCGCGGCATCGTAGCTCTGGGCAGTGGAGGCCATCGCGTTCGTCGAGGCCTGGTTCATGCCGGCCGTGTTGCCGTAATTTTGTGCGGTGGTCAGCTGCTGTCCTAGACCGCCGAGTGTCGAGCCATACATGCCCGCGCCGGCGGTATTGGCGGTTGTGTCGACACCAACTTGAGGAGTAAGCGATTGCTGCAGGCCGCCCGCTACGCCGGCATTGGTGGCTGCTTGTCCTTGTGCCCAATTTAGCTGCGATTGCCCCGCGGCAAGGCCCGCATTGGCGACATTGCCCGCGCCTGCTTGTTCGGCAGACGTGTTAGGGGCTGATGGTACGGTTCCTCCGCCAAAACAGATATTCGCTGCTCCTTATTCCGGACTGAACCGGTTTGCCTTTTGGAGATTGATCTGTGCTGGTAGGTATTGCAGATTATCGAGACAATGCAGCCCACACACTAATTTACCACGCAAGGGTATAACATGATCGACATGAAATCCAGGGGGGCAAGCACGATAGAAAGCAAGAAGGGGGGCTCGTTCAGCCCATGGAGGGCAAGCGCGCCGCCGAGCAAACTTCTGTGCCAGTTCCTTGCGACGCAATTTCGCTCGATTCTGACGGGCCCATACTCGCTTTCGAGCGTTAATTTTCTCTTTATTCGCGGCGGCCCACCTAGCCTGATACTCGGGGTTGGCCTGGCGCCAAGCTAACTGTCGTTGCTGGTCATACTCGGCATTGGTAATACGCCAGCGCCGACAGGCCGCGTTGTTTACTTGCTTCCATTCTTCCTGTGTCTGCATCAGAGAGCCTTCGAATACACGACAGCCGTAGCTTTAAAGCCTTCCGTCTCAAGGAACATTCCGATGTTCGGCCCTCCGATAGGAGCTTTACTACTCATAAAGAAATAATCAGCGCCCATCTCTTTGAGGCGTTTTTCAGAGTACTGTAAGAGTCGACGAGCCAATCCCGATCCACGGTATTCCGGCAGTACGTAATATGCATCTTCCACAGCGCACAAGCTCGAGTCATGGGCGCTGTGATTGATGTACACAAACAAATATGCCACAAGCCTCTCGGAATCAACTAGCCGGGCCCCGAAACAGCGCATCGTCCCTTCGTCGTCGCACTTGCCCATGTGGGCATAATTGACAGCCACCGTGTGCTTTTTGTACCTGGTCTCAGTCTCGGCGTAGTGTGCCTCGTGGAGAGGCTTGATCTCGTCTTTGCTCTCCCAGATCGGAATTCTCTCGATCAAGAAATTCTTGAAAGGGATTGCAATCATGGCGCGTTGTTCATCTCGGTCTCGAGCTCGTGTATGCGCGCCTGCAGATAGCTTATTTGGGCGTCGGCGAGGGCGGCACGGGTGAGGAGGGCCCCTGAAGGATCAAACGCTGGTCCGACTGGACCGTCGGCGGGTTGTTCTCGAGTTGGGGCTGCTGCGACGGGGTTGGCCGCGGGCACTTGACCACCACCGGCGCGCTTGCACACGACGCCAAGATTAGCGACAGGGGGAGCAGAAACAGCTTGTTTGACAACGTCCGCATTGCGAGTCTCCGTGGCTTTTGCAGCCGATTGATCGACTTGTACGACTTGTTTCGCGCTCGCCGCGACTACTTTGGCCGTATCAACTTCATTCTGTAGAGTGTGGTAGTGCCACAGGAAAATTCCCAGGGCGAGGATAACCGCGCCGTAAAGCGCGTCTTTTATCGTGAATCCGCTAAGGATGCCCATCTTGATCTCTCTTGCGATCCGCGTCGGGCCGCTTTGAATCTATGAGGACGAGCCAGTGGTAGATGCCGCCCATGGACCCGAGAAAAGTAAGCCAGGCACCGAAATTGATGTCCGATGCGTGCCTGAAAAGGTAGACCCCAGAGGCCACCGTGGCGGCCGCCAGGAGCACCATTACAAACCAGTCGCGGACCTCAACCTCACCCATCTACGCACCGATTGTGGCGTGTACTGCCTCAGCAGTTTCGAGAGACGGGGCGCCGGGAACCTTGTAGGTGCCAGCAACGATCGCAGCCTTCACGTACTGACAAACAGACGCGTCCGGGTAGTTGAAGCCAGACGTAGTGCCGGCTTTCACGCATGCAGCGATGTAGCTATCGAGTGAGTAGTTGTTCGTGCCGTCAGCGTTCAGATTTTGTGACATTCAAGTCTCCTAAGTAACAGATTCAAGCTGCTTCAGAATCGTCTCTGCCCGGTTTGGGGTCTGCGAATACCATTTCGTCGTCCTGGCGTCCGCCGCGGCTTCCTTAAACCGAAGTTGTGCCACTAGTGTGTCAAAAGTCGTGAATTGCTGCAAGTCGCCGAGCTGGTAAGACATCTCCAGAAGGAGAGTCTGGACCAAATCGGGCAAGGATGCAAAGTTTGGAAACCGAACGCTCAGGCCGCGCAGATCGGCAGCCAATTTAGCCCGTAGGAGCCAGCGCGCGCCGGCGCCCGAGAGCGAGATAGTGATGAAATTGTTGTCGAGCAGGTACTTCCAGTCGGATGCCGCGATAGGGTTTGTCTCCAGGCAGGTACCCTCGCCGACGGTCCACCGGCCTTGGGTGTCCTTGTAGGGAGCGGCTTTGTAGCCCTCAAAACCGGCGGTGTCGGCGACTGCTTTATCGAGATCGGTCATACGCCCCACTTTGCATGCAAATAATTTTCGACGTTGGTGATTTCAGTACCAGACAAAACGCGGTTGTAGACTATGAGTGCCGCAATTGAAGCAGTGACCAAGTTCGCTGTTCCGACTGCATTATCTGCTCCGATCCATTGGCATTTGCCGCTCGCACCGGCGCCCGTAGAACCACTCCCACTGCCTGCTGCAGTCTGTGCTTGGCGGAACGCATAAGCACCCGTTACCGCGTTATATGTGACGTTGCATTGGAATGGCGTTCCGACACTCCAGACGGTAGTACAAGAGCCAATTATCGCTGAAGATCCGTTAATAATTGTAACCTTGTTAACGCCGCCCGAGGTATTGATGGATAGAGCTACACAATTAACCTGACCCCCTATCACAGCCTGTTCTGGCGTCGCTCCTGATCCAGGATTAATTACGATGAACATCGTGCACCCGCCAGGCAAGTTAAAAGGCGTTGTCAGTGGGTATCCTCCCTGATTTGCCGCGGAAGTTTTGGCGGTCGGCAGCGAATTTATAGTAGTCGAAGAAACTGTCCATGGAGTAGTGCTGTATGTGGCAGCCAGGCCGCCAACCCATGGAGTACGCTCTTGAAGAGCATAGATAGAAAAACCTACCGCCGCTAGGATGTTATCCGTTTCCCACCACAATCTCAGGTCTGGAATGGTGCCGGGTACTGCGGGTGCGGGTAGATCTGCGGAGGTAAGAGCACGGAAAGTAGGCTGGGCCGCGCCGCCGCTGGCAGGGCCGGCGAATACTGTATTGGCGGTCTGCGTGGTGAGAGTCTGTGTCAGAGTGCCCGAAGTAGTGACTGGCGAACCGGTGATCGTGTAGATCGATGTGGTCGATGCATCTGCAAAACCGACTGATGTTACGGTGCCACCACTGGTAGGCAGTGCATACCAGCCTTTTGTGCCGCTTCCATTTGTTCCGTAATAAAACGAATTGCCTGGTGCCGAAGCATCTCCCTGCAGCAACAACGGTGTGGCCGAAGCGCCGGTGCCGGTAATAGAGTCCGATACGCTGACGGTGCCACTTCCGCTAGAAACAGTGGCTGTCAGTTGATCACCATTGATGAGTGTCGCAAGGCCAAGACCGATCAAATCAGAAACGCGGATCCAGCCGTGCTGATAGTCACGCGTGTTGCGCAAGCCGACGTCCAGAATCGCATTTATAGATAGCACGTTCTCCGCAAGCTGCGGGACGGTCTGTCCTATGGTTCCGATATCTTGATAGCCGCGCGAACCGGCGAGAGTAATTGTACCCATCACACTTCCGCGAGTTCTTTGCCTGTCTCCGCCACCATCACGTTGTACATGTTGGTATTGCCGAAGAACTCAAACTGCCAAAGATCGTGCTTGAAACCGGACGGCAGACGATGAATTCTGTCGTTCGTCACATTCTGGTCGTTGACCAGGAGGCCGTTGCAGTAGGTGCGCATCCGGATAGAAAGCGCCTGGTTGTTCAGCTGAAACAGCGGATACAGCGGGCCGCCGCCGAGCGGTAGTCGATTTTCGGGGAGCGTGTTGCCGGGTACGAGGCCGAGGTTGTACGGCGAAATTCCGCCGATGACGTTCGCACCGATCGCGTTGAGTTGGCCCGCACGGACGGTACCCGGATCAGTGATGTTGCGCGCAAGATCGTACGGACCATACACAGCAGTGACGTTACTGGTCACGTTCGCCGAGCCGAAGTCAGCCTTGATTTTAAATGCACCGAAATTCAGATATTTCGGTAGTTGCGCCTGCTTGGAAAGCCAGTGCCAGTAGAGCCGCTCTGCGCCGTTGGGGTCCCAGTCGAATGCGACATTGTTGATGACGATATAGGGATTTCCGGTGTACCGGTCCGTCTCCACCGCGGTAACCTGCGCAAACGCAGTGATGGTCGCCATCTCCGCGCTACTTTCCGTCGGATTGATCTGCATCCCGTTCGTCGTCGAACCCCATGCCAAATACTGCAGCCCCAACTGCGCGGCAATGAGCGTGGTGGGACTGAAAGTAGCCCACTCTTCCTTCGTCAGGATCGGCTGCGTAATAGTGTTCAACCCATTCACATTGAACATCGCCAGGCCGTCCACAGTCGGGAAATAGGCACCACTGACAGTAGAGACAATACCCCTCCGACTCAAACATGGAGTAACGCCGTCCAGCTTCTGTAGCGTGAATGCAGCCGGGGTCGAACCAGACCCCAGGTACAAGTTCGATGTCGTACATATAATCGCTGTCTGTGACCATACGACAATTCCTACGATTTCAAATTCGGTGGCGAGGTTGTAAGTTGGGTTCCACGCGTGCGGAAGATATGGCTCAGTGAAGAGCAGATTGCGGCCCTGAAAGCCGATCAAGAATCCACCGGGCATGAGAGCGGCGCCCTGCATGGTGGACGGCGGCGGAAAATTGTCCACGAAATTAAGAGTGTTGTTCTGCGCGACAGTCGTATCAGAAATCGTGTCGGTATATGAACCGCTGCCGCTGATCCATGTAGCGATGGCAATTTGCGCGACAAAGAAGAATGCAGGGTTCGATTGATTCGGGACAGTCCGGTAAATATTGACGAACGCCACATCGACCTGACTGCCACCGGTCCACGTGGTCGAACCACCGCTCAAATTCCAGCTCGTCGAGTTTACGTAGCCAGTGAAGGTTGTCGGATTCGATGGCGGGCCTTCCTCACCGTAGGCGGTGACGAAAGTGTAGACGTAGGAACGTGTTTCGGTAACGCCACTGCCGCCAGTCTGTCCTACCGTCAGAGCCGCTGCGGGCTGAGGTACTCCAAGCAACCAAGGCGCGTTCGCACCTGTGTTCCCGGCAACGATGCGTGCGAGGGTGTTATACATGGGTGCGGCGTTGTTTCCGAACCAGTAATATCGGTTGTAGACGTCTCCGAGGACGGGGGATCGGATGATGTCTGTGTTGGGGGACTGGAAGGCAAGCCAGACGTCGACGGTACCCGTGACGCTAGCTGGAATGCGATAAGCGCGGCCAACGGTAAAACCGAAACTACTAAGATCCTTAAGGATAGTCGGCTTATGGTACCCACGCAATTCTCCTTCCAGAAGCTTGGTGTTTTCCGCGGTAACGGCCGCATTGACCGGCAGCAAGCGTGCCGAGATGCGAGGCCGAATACCGCCGAAATTTTCCAGTTTAAACGCGGTCATTAGGAGCCTGTGTACATCGCAAAGTAGAGCGCATAAAACGGCCCGAGCGCGTAAGTATGTGTGTGATCCGGCAGTTGCGCCGCCGTCGGCGTAAACGGAGTCCCGCTACCTGCGTTGCTGCCCGCATAACTTATGCGCGTACCGGCTCCCGCCTGCTGCGAGAAATAGGCCGCACCAGCGCCGCCGCCCGGATTGACGATCGAAAAACTGTTACCGACAAAATAGTCGAACGGATGCGCATGGACTGCCAAGTTTGCAACAGACAGCGTCACGGGATTGATCGCCGGAGTAAGCGTCGGCGACTCGATGCTGGTTGTATCAGTGATGTTGCCGTTCGCGTCGAGCGGGTACGTAAGGCCGGCGCCCACGATGAAGTGGTCACGAAGATCGGGAGTGCCATTGGTGCCGTCACACACATGCCAACCAAAAGGAAGATTCGATGGCGGACCGTTGAACATCAACACCATGCCGGGAGTAAATGCATTGGTCGGATCGCCCTGAACCATGATATTCAGGCCGCCCGCCTGCGCGCGCGAGACGCCATCGGTCGGGACAGTGATCTGGTTGGCGGTGCTGCCGGTCTTACCGCGGAGCGGCGTATTGACGATCTCGGTGGCGGACTCTATGGAGATGCCGGTGCCGAGGACGCCGTTGGTGATTGATTGGTTGCCCATATTCATGGGGCCGGTCAGTGTGTCGCCGTCTTTCTGGTACAGGTCAGCGAATAATCCGGCCGTAGCGCGAAGTTCAACACGAGCCAGGTTGGCCGTGAAAGACTGTGCAGTGGTGCCCTCTTGCGCGCGCCCACCAGCGGGGAACTGTGTCGAGACCGGCGCAACCGTCAGGTTATCGCCAGATACTCCCGTGATCGCGACGTACTCGTAGTTTCCGAGCGTATCTTGAATGGCAACTATGAAAAATTGCGTGCCGGTCGGGCTAGGAAACAGCGCGCCAAAACCGGTCGCAACTGCGATGGTTGTCGACGCACCAGTGATTGTGCCGGCAAGAATCGCACTGGCTTCATTTGTAAACTGTCTGTTGCCCACTGGCTACTCCTTAAGGAAAACTATCTTCGACGAGGATGTTGATCGAGAAGATTTCCTCGAGCATCGTGGTCTGAATGTTGGTCGTCGTCTCAAATTGGATAGTGTACTCGATGCCATTTTGGCCACCGGAAACGGTATACCCGAATATAAGATTCGTAACAGGATCAATCACAAGATTACTCACGACAAGCGGCGTCACGAGCGGATTCGTCAACTGCTGCGGAACACCCTGCGCACTGATGCTCTCTACAGACACCGCCTGCAATAATTCGCCAGGAACGACGAATTGGGTAAAGTCCACTCCGCGGGCGCGAACGTCGCCCGGCTCCTGTTTGTATCGATTGATGATCAAGTTAGTCGCTCCTTCCACGAAGGGCGTGCGCCCCGGCATATAGGTGAACTCTACCAGATTCAGCTGGCCGCCGAAGTAGGCTCCAAAAATAGCTTCATCAAAAACGGTGTTTATGAAGGCGTAGACCGGGCCCGCATAGTTGAGCGGCACCGTATTGGAGAGCGGCGAAACATCTCCCGGCATGGTCGAGTCGTAAGCCGCCACGTTGTAGGTGTATGTGCCCAACAATGGCACCGTATCCGTGTAAGTGAGAACTGCTCCCACCGTCGCGATCGATACGCCATTACGGTAGATATCATAGCCAGTTGCGGGTATCGAACCAGCAAGGGACTGCGTCCACGTGAGAACGCCCACATTGGGCTGTGTAGTCGGATTTGGGATCGATCCGGAGAGAACCGGGGCGGTGAAGGTATCCCCGACCGACCAAACAAGATTGACCGGAAAGCCAGTAATTTCTTGGGTGCCGCCAATGGGGTTCTGACTAATAATGTCGCCATACGGAACTGTCGGGCTAGTTCCCGGAGTGACAGTTCCGACCGTGAGCCCAGCGGCGATAATGGCGGCCTCACCGACAGCCAACACATCTCCCACAACATTCGGTACGGTAGCACAAGCACCGTTGGGGAATGCCGCAGACACTGGAGTGTAGTTGACTCCGGGCGTATAGCGCGAAAATCCCTTTGTAATTCGAACTTCATCGATCTGAACCGCAGCCCCCGATCCGACTGTAGGGGTCTGTCCTATCTGTATCTGCGTGGCGCTGGCGCCAAGACTGCCCGCAGTCGTCTGCGAATTACCATTTACGCCATTCTGCCATATGCCAAAATTATTGCCTTGTCGACAAAATGCGAGTTGCGTCCACGTTCCAGAAGGAACACCAGCAGTGAGGTTGTCAATTAAAGTCGAAGCACCGTAGCGCGCTACAAAATTTCCGGTACTGGATTGCGATTCGAGTGATAGTGCCCATCCATTCCCAAATGAATATGATGCGTTTGCCAGAGGTGCCGCGCCGAACCCATTATAACTGTTCACATAAATCGACAACTCAATCGTGAAATCCCCGGTGGTTAGATCGAGAGGCCCAGAGGCACTGACTGGCGTACTTAGATTGTTGGAGCTAGAAGGCGAAACTATATTCAACGATCCCGTTCCAAACTCAGGATTCGTAGTCGTTACTGCTGCAGATCCATTTGCAGTTACTGCATTGCCGACACTTGACGAATCCGGGAACGACGTCGATCCGTTCGTGCCATCACAATGGAGCAGCAAACTTACCTGACTAAAATTTGGATCGCAGGCCATCGCTACAACCTAGCCCAACCGCCGTAGGTCAGGTTCTTGTAGAGGAAGTACTGCAGGCCGGTGAGCATCTGCGGCATGCCGGAAATGTCCGGGCTGTCAAGAAACAAGATCAGTGGCGACGTCGAAGGGACGCCGGTATCTTTGTAGAGCAGGATATAGCCAGCCTTCGCCGTACTCGAGACAACGCCAAAGCTCGTAGTGTTACCGTCCAGCAAACCATTGGCGCCGGTCTTGCCGGCGATATTGCCGGAGGTGGCCAGAATGAACGCCGAAGGAATTCCCGAGAGATATCCCTGCGTGAAGTCCGGCGTGTACGCCGCGGCGAGCAGAAGCGCCTTGACGTTGGACGTGGCCCAGTCCAGTCCGGCATTAACGAACAACTGCCGCGCGAGCGGGTAGATCTGCGAGCGAGAGCTCATCGCACACCTCCGCCCCAGTAATTGAGCCGGCCATTACCGAAGTACGGGAAGCGCCAGCTCGCACCGTTAGCGAATCCTTTCTTGGCCTTTCCGGCATAGACGCCGATGTCTTTACGGAAGCGCGTCTCGAAATAGGCTGCCAGGGTAGGGTTCGAGTACGGCTTCGCGGGCTGGTTCAGCATCCGATAGAGGGCTCCATTCAGGATAGCCTCATAGAAGTCCGTCACGCAAATCTTGGGGACCTGGGTAACGCTCATCTTCGGACGCAGCGCGCACAGCACCGTGAGGTTCTGCGGCACGCTAGTGATGTTCGGTATCGGGTAGAGCTGGATGATGTCCGGCCGCGGCAGCCAGTAGCCCGTCGGAGTATCGGCGAACGGCTGGCCATTCTGCGAAGGCGGCGGAGACGCGCTGAGCGGGTTCAGCGGCGCACCGTTGACGGTCGCCCAGATCACGCCGACCACGTCGGTCGTAGAGTTAAATGGCGAAAGCATGTAGCTGGACTGATTGGTCTCCACGGGGATCGGTCCGATCTCCGCGCGCCACGCCCAGGACTGCTCGAAGAATTCGCGCACAGCGAGAATCAATTGTCGCTTCAGTACACTACGGTGCGCACCAGGGACCCATGGCGCCATATCCTGGAGCCACAAATTGAGATTTGCCTGGCCTTCGGCGCCGGAGGCGACGACTTGTGCATTCTGTGTCATAGGCCGACCACCTGCTGTTTGAAGAAGGCCCGGAAGGCAGTCGAGCGGGCATCCTCACTGAACTCATCATCGATGGCTTCAACTGTTCCGATGACCCAGTTTACGAGCGGATCGTAAAACATCATTGGTAGCTCGAATACGGACGTCCACAGGACACCGCCGGTCTGTGCCGTGATCACGATCATGGGTACGTCGAAGTCCGATGCTGGAGGATCCCAGAAGTCATAGAAGGCATCCGGCCGCAGGCGATAAAGCTCTTGCAGGCCACGATTGAAAATACTGACGAGAGTCTGATCCGGATACCGCTGGAGGGTGGGATCGGTGTTTACGTCTTGGAGAATTTCTCGTGCTTCAGTCAGGAGTGCCTGATAGGTAAGAGTCGTCGTCACGTGATTCTCCGCTTAGATTGCCCCCGGTCCAAGCGAGGACCGGGGGACTTATTACATCACTCTTACGTGTTCAGACCATTGATCAACCACGCGCGACCCATCGCGACCGCAGTGACGACCTTGAAGCCGTACACCTGCAGACCACGAACCAGGTTGGAGAACGAACGCTCGGAGCGGATCGTTTCCATCTTGGTGAACTGGGCAGCGAACGTCAGCGCCGCGGGCACGCCGAAGAACACCGAGTACGCGGTACCGCTCGTGTCGCCAGTCGGCAACAAGTTGCTGTAGTACAGCGTAAAGCGGTCGATTTCGCCCAACCGGCCATTCCGGAGAATCGAAGTCATGTCACCGGCGATCGACGCATTCCGCAAGTCGGACTGCTTGATCAACGATGCCATCCACGACGGAATCACCATCCAACGACCCGACTCCGGGATGTTGGCTTCGTCCAGAACCTGCCCCGCCTGGGTGATGAAGTTCAGAACGTAGGTGTTGGACGTGGCCGGATTGCTGGAGATCGTCACGGGGGACGCGGTCGTACCCATGTTCAGAGCCGCAGTAATCGCACCGGCGGTCAAACCGTAGTTGGTGGAAGCGATGTCGGTCGTGGTGCTGAGGTAGCTCAACACTGACGTGTCGACGGCGATCTTCATCTGCTCTGCGGCATCCTGCGCCCAGATGTTCATCAGATCGATGTCCGACTGCACTTCCATCACGTCATCGAGGGCGACGTTGAAGTACTTGCCGTTGTTGATCTGCAGAACGACCAGGTTGCTGGACGGACGCTGAACCGAGAGATCTTGGTCGACTTGGTAGTCGGAAATCACGATCGTCGGACGGGTACGGATGTTCACCGTGTCGCCGAAGTTCTTGATCTCGCCCTCATAGTCGGTGTTCGAAATCGCCGCGAGCACGGTGGCCGCGTAGAACTTCTCAACCAACTTTCCCGACCAAATTTGCGGAATAAAAATGCCGCTATAGGCCGGGTTCGGGTTTTGGCCAACCCAAGGGGCGGCTGAAACCGGATATACAGTAGTCATGTCAGGAAACTCCTATCACAAAAATCTTGTTACGGACGTACCCTGCCCTGTTTCTGCGCTAAGAAGATGTCCTTTTCAATCGCGACCTTGTCAGCATCTCTGCCGCGGTACGCGCCTTTTCGAACATCCGTATAGAAAGCAGCTATCTCGGACTGGGTGTAAACCCGTTGTTGACCAGACTCGTTAGGAGTGCTGCCTGCTCCAGGACCACCGACTCCGGTGCCCGGTGCTGCCAGGGATGCGAGACTCACATTCGGTGTAGCGCCAGGATTTGTGCCCTGCGCTGCCGGCTGCGGCTGCTGCCCACTGGGAGCTACGGCTGCGTGTTCTTTCTGAAAGCCTGTAAAGAAATGCGCGACGCGGGTAACGTCACCACTTCCATACGCTTGAGCCAGCATAGCACCACGTTTCGCCCCTGCATAGGGGTCTACTTCGTCGAGCCATGCCTGGAACTCAGGAGACGTATTGATCGTCTCCCATCCCGCGGCGAGATCATCCAGCCCATTGCACATCTTTTCGTGGGCCACATCGGCCGACGTCCGCGCGGTGTCTTCCCGGTTTTGCTGAACAGCGGGAGCAAGTTGCTGGACGGTCTGTGCTACAGGACGGAATCGCTCCTCGAGGGAGTGAACTTGAGGCGCGACCACTTCTTGGGCTGCACGCTTCACAAAATCGTAAAGATCGGCACCGAACTCGGTCACTTCTTTAGGTGTTACGAGACTCGGTTGGGGTGCTGGTTGCACCAAATGAGGCGGCTGTGCCTGCTGCGTTCCCAAGCTCGCGAGCAGGTTTTGCGTCGCCGAGAGCTGGTTCTGCATGGCTTCGAACCGTTGCTGCTGGTCCTTCAGCTGCGACTGCAGGCGGGGAACCTCAGCGTTATATTTGCCCTGCAGCACGCGATATCGGTGTTCCGCTTGGTCGTCGGCCGGAGCGGCGGCCGCCGGCGCGCGAGCCTGCGCGGCGTTTGGTTTGTCGGGTGGCTGCGGATTGAATCCGGGAGTGCCGAGACCGGGGACGACTTCTCCGGCCGGCTGCGGCTGGAATGTCGACGGCATTGGTTGCTGCCCTTGCGGGGCGGCGGCCGGCGACGTCGCGTTCATATCTTCGAGCGTGAGCGTGCCGGATTTCGCCTTGGCGGCGAGTTGGTTAGCTAATTCTGCTTGCTGCCTGATGCGGTTTGGTAGAGCGGACATGGCCGTCTTCTCCTGTGTTACGTTGTTGATTCGCTGCGATCTTCTCTAGGAATTGATCAGCCTGCCCGACCGCGCCGAGGATGCTCTGAGCTTCCTCTGCCTTACCCTGCAATGGCCCGATAGCGTCACCTCGGGCCTTCACAAGATTCAGCATTGCTTCGATGCCGTCTTGATTGATTCCTTCCAAAAACTTCTGAAACGCTGGATACGGACGCAGCTTAAGTATTGCGTCCGCCAGCTCGACTGTCAGCTTCACGGGTTAGAAACCACCCTTGTTGCCTTTGAACACCTTGTTGCCACGGCCGGCGATATACTTGCCGCCTTCCTTACCACCGGTGCCGCGCGAGATATCGCTCGGGCGATCTTTATTGCCCTTCGTCTCGCCGATGAACGGACTGTCGCAGCTATACGGATGGCTCTCGCCGCTTCCGCCGCCGTCTGCGTCAGTCAGGTCGACGTTCCGATCCGCGTTACCGTCGGTCGGACCGTAGAACTTGCTCTTGCCGGGGCTGGCAGCATGCGAGTCCTTCTCCATAGCCGGAGGGGAGGTCTTCGTAGAACCGCCGCCATCCTTCTTTTTGCTGGAGCCTGCGTCTTCATCCTGACTGGACTTGGAGCCGGCGCCCTTGTGTACATTCTCGTCAATCTTACCCATTTCGATCTCCTGGTTAAACGATCTTCTTGCTGCCGGCTGCTTTCTCCGGACGATCACTTTCAGTCGTGGATTTCACGCCCAAGTCAGATAACAGTTGTTCCTGGTCTTGCGCGCCGTGCTTATCGCCGCCGCTGCTCCAACCATGGATCTTCTTCGCCAGGTCGGATGTCCGGCCGTAGCCCATCTGATTCTTCAGCTTATCCTCCCATGTAGGAGCAGGATCGCCGCCGCTAAACTCGTTGACGAGCTTATGCACTTTGTCTTCGTCAGGTTGTTTCTTGATCATTTCAGCTTTCCTTGTCCGCTTCATCCATCTGATTTTTGGTGCGCTGTGCGCCACCGACACCAGCACCGGGGCTGGACTGATCCTCGGCCGCGAGCGGCATAGAGGGCTTCGTATGCGCAGTATCATACTGATTCGACGCGCTGTTGAACAGCTTGTCGGCACCGCGGCTTACGGCTTCGCCGGCGCGCTCAAAAATGTTGCCGCCATCGGCATACTTCATGCCGCCGTTGCAGAAATTCAGGCCGCTCGTGTTGCCGCCCTGAGTTCCGTCGTTGTCACCATCAGCATCGCCACCGGGTTGCTCGCCCCCACCGCCGCCAATCGACTTCGGGGGTGCGCCCATGCTCGCCGTTGTCGGTGCGCCGTGCGGATGGAAGTTGTGCTTCGAATCCGTGACCACTTTGTGGTTCGGGCTAAATGTGTGCTTTTTCTGCATGTCACGCTCCTGGTTTCATTCCCGGCCGCCGCGCAAACGGTTGCTGGGTTCCATTCAACTGTGCCGTCGTCAGGCTGCCCTTCGGATGCGGCTTCTGCCCTGCATACATGCCGCCGTGCGACATCCCATGCGGGTTTCGCGGCGGTATCGCTGCGGCGGCCGCACCATTTTGCTGCGGCCCCGGCGGCGGTAGAGGCGAAGCTGTGTGCTGCCCCGGAGTTCCCGGTAGCGGCACCTGTAGCTGCGCCTGCGCTGCGTACAAATTCGCGTGCTCCATCGCTTCGAGCGTCCGAGCTTGCGCCTGAGCCGCCATCTGCTGCTCGTGCGCTTCCTGTTCTTGCTGCTCCACCTGCTGCTGTTGGGCCTGTGCCGCTTCCATCGAGGCATCGTCCGGAACGATATTGTCCCAGTCGAGACCGATCGAATTCGCCACCGCGCCGAGAACCTTGGACCGTCCGGAGATTCCGACGATCTTCATGTCCGTCGGGTTCGACGTCATGTTTAGGAACTCGAGCTGTCGCGTGCGATCCTGTTCACGCTTCACAGCGTACGTCACACCCTTCACAACAACGCTCTCGTCGCCGCGGAACACGCCCGGCATCGTGAGCATAATCGTTTCGTAGAGGTGTTTCAGCAATGGTTCGAAGACGTCGCGGTCGATCGAAGCAGCCACATTCTGCAGGGTCTTGGCAGCGTTCGACATCAGCATCGACAAACCAGATGCGGTGCGGCCCGCGCCGCCACCTTGCGATCCACCCGTCATATAGCGGGGAATTGCCGACACATCATCGGCCATCAGGTTCAGATTTGCAATCAGGCCCTGGATCTCCTGCGCGCGCGAATCGGGCTGGTAAAACGAAATCGGCTGCATACCGCTGGATGCCATCATCGGATCGTAACTGACGTGCCAGCGCTTCCAGGGATACATCGCATCGTCTTCTCCCGGCGACAGCACGGCGTCATTGATCACGACCTGCGGACCGGAGGCGATGCCCATGTTATTCACAAGAGCGCGATAAGAAGCATTAGCGACAGTCTGGACATCTTCCAGTAGGTCGGGAAGGCCATAGCCGTACATCGTTCCAGGGATCTTTTCGAACTGAGAGACATAGTAAGGAGCACGCTGCGAGGGTGTCGGATCGAGTTGCGTTTTGATCACAAACCGGTCGATCAACCAGGCCGTCACGCGATATTCCTGTTCAGGATCAGGGACTTGTTGGGGATCCATTCCCCACTCAATTAGTGTCTTTCCTGACACACTGCCGTGGTATTCCGCCGTATCTATTAGTGAGCTCGAGGTGCGGGGCCATGCCTCGCGATTCTCGAGGAGGGCCCGCTCGACATCAACCACGTCCCACCACTCCCGAAACCCCCGATCATGGAATCGATCGAGGCACTGGGAAATAGCATCGTCGTTGTAGCCGGGGAGACCCTTACAGGCCAGCAGGTCAGCCCGCGTGAGGCGAAGTCGTTCGACAAATTCTGCTTCATGTACGTTATGCGCGGTGGGCGTCCAGTAAAGGTCGAAGGGAGAAACTCGGCTCCAGAACATCTTGGGAACCTGCTTGCGCACCGGCGAGCCATTCACCCACTTGACCTGGGAGCACATTCGAACCGTCGGGCCTTTAAGTGCCGCGAACGGAAAGATCGGTAAATCGATCAGAAACTCAGCTAATGCATCATAAAAATTGCCGGTTGTCAGAAGCTCGTCCAACTCTTCGGCGGCAGACTTTGCTTCCTTGACGGCGTTCTTTTTTGCCGCTTTCCGTGCCGCTTCGCGAAGCTGGTTGACCCGCTCCTCGATTTGGTCCGACGTCGGCATCTGTGGCATCTGTCCCGGCATACCGGCGGGCGACTCTGGTGCAAGCGGACCTGCCCACGGCTGCCCTGGCGGCGGCTGGGGAGTGCCTTGCGGCATTGCCGGCTGCGGCGGCATCTGGGGAGGCGGCGGTAGCTGTGCGGCCATCTGGGCCTGCTGCGCGGCCTGTACGGCGTGTTCGGCACCGGCCTGGGCGGCGGGCCCCTGCTGCGTGCCCTGGGCTGCCTGAGCCGTCTGAATGGCTTGCCCAGCCTCTCCGGCCTGTTGGTTCAGACCAATCTGCTGGTTCTGCTGTGCGACCTGGGGTGCCATCTGCATGGCTATCTGCTGAGCCTGTTGCATCGCAGCAGCCTGGGCCTGCATCAATTGAAGCTGTTTCTGGCACTGCGCAATCTCGGCGGCTACGAGCCCTTGGATCGCCTGCTCGATATCCCCTGGAACTTCAGGTTCTGGAGTAGGCGAAATATCCCAAGGTCGTTCAGCTCCGAGATAGATATCACGGAGCAGAGACGTTGCGCCGCGGCACTTTCCGGGGACAATCCGGGCGAACACGTCTGATCCGCCGAATGCTTTGATGTCTCGAAGTCGGGCGGGATCATACTGTCCTTTGTAGGTTCGCAGCGCATCAATCAGCCTTTGGCCTATGCCCATCATGTTACGGAAGTTCCGCATTTCATACATGCGGTATCGGACGTGCTTGGCAATCTCAAGGACGCTCGGATCATTCTGCCAGTCAGGATTCTGTGACGGCTGATTCGCCAGAGACTGCTGTTCCTCGCGCTGCGCAACTTGGTCCGGCGACAGCATGCGCGTGAGCGCGCGACCGGGAACGGAAGGCATTTGCTGAGGAAGGCCGCTCTGCGGATTGTAGTTCGGCTGGCCGGAACCGCCGCGGGGCATCACGGGCAACGCCCGAATATTCGCCATGCGGTTATTGTCGAGCGAATTCGAGAAATTGACGGGCGCAGCCATTTACTAGTGTCCGACTCCGACAGTGAAGTACGCGGGCGCCGATGCGCCGGCTGCAGCAATGATCGCTACATAAAGCGTTCCTGGAGCCGACTGAACCTGGAACGGAACCGTAAGAATCTGCGCTGAATTAGCAGGAATCGGTAGTGAAGTAGAGACTGACGCAGTTACCGCGCTGGTGGGGCCGAACTTAACAAAAATTGTCTCGCTCGAAGGATTCACTACTTCAACCTGAATGCTGGAACTCGGAAGCGGAGACGGAAGCGGAATCTGCACGTTCGCAGTTGTCGACGCCGCCGTTGCATTAGCCGTATTGGCCAGATATGTGAACGCTTCGAGATTCGATGCAGAAATTGAGCCTGCCACCAAAAGACCGGTAATTAACGCGATCAGCTTTCTGGATAGGTTTGACATGGGGTGCCTTGCGATGATGGATGTTACCAGTTACCCTAGTCTGGACGATCCACTTTGGAAACACAAGATGTCCGACGAGACTGGCTCTGCCAATACCTCGGTGACAGTCCCCGGTACGGGCACAGCCATCGAACTGGGTGACCTGAAAGCCTCCATTGCCGCCGAGCTCGCAGCTGAGCTATGCGGCCCGGAGGATATCCGTAAGCGCTACGGCCTGACCAAGGGTCAGTGGGATACGATGCGGACCAACCCCATGTTCCGCGGCATGGTGCGCGACGCGCTCCAGACTTTCCGCGGCCCGCTCGCCGCCGGCCAGCGAATAACCAAAAAAGCAGAAATAGCGCTCGAGGATGCCCTACCCGAGCTTTATCTGATGGCGAAAGACACCTCCACTCCGGTGGCCTCGCGTATTGACGCCATACAGACTTTGGCCGATCTGGCTGGCCGATCTGCGAAGGCCGTCCCCAACGCCGCGCCGGCGCAGCAGGGATTCACGCTGAATATACAATTTGGGAACGACCAGAAAGTCACCATCGACGGAAAAGCAAATGACCCAGAATAGTGCCGTCACCTATAAGGTGCCGCCGACGATCGAACGCTTCATGAAGGACAACAAGGCCGCGGTACGTCTAATCCTCGGTCCCTGGGGCTCCGGCAAAACCACCGGCTGCATCATGGAGCTGCTCAAGCGCGCAAGCGAAGAATATCCCGACCACAAAGGAACTCGTAAGACGCGTTTCGTAGTGGTCCGCAACACTGCAGCCCAGCTACGCCAAACCGTGTTGGAAGACATCAAGAAGTGGCTTACGCCGATCATGAACTTCAAAGTCACCGACTCAGTTGTGCAGATCCGCTTCAATCTCGCGGACGGCACCAAAGTCGAGTCCGACTGGCTGCTGATCCCACTCGACACCCAGGCCGACATACAGCGATTGCTGTCACTCAACATCACCGGCGGATGGGTCTCGGAATTTCGCGAAGTCCCGATACCAATCCTCGAAGCTCTGTACGGACGATGCGGCCGCTTCCGTGCTCTCGGCGTCGAGGAAAATAAATGGCAGGGTGTGATCGCCGAGTCGAACCCGCCCGACGAGGACTCCGATTGGTACATCCGGATGGAGCTCGAGCTCCCGCAGAACTGGCGGGTCTACAAACAACCGGGCGGCCTCGATCCCGCGGCGGAAAATATCGCGAACCTTCGAGCCGGTTATTACGACGACCTGAAGATGTCCAACACGAAAGACTGGTGCGACGTCCATATTGACGCCAAGTATGGCAAATCTCTCTCAGGTCAGGCGGTCTTTCGCTCCTCGTTCCGCCCGGAGTTTCATGTCGTGAATGGCGGCCTTCAGTGCGTAACCGGGTATCCCCTCATGATTGGCCAGGATTTCGGCCGCACGCCGGCAGGTCTCATAACTCAAGTCGACGTACGCGGCCGTCTGCTGATTCTCGCCGAACAGACGTCGACCGATATGGGCCTGGAACAATTCCTTCAGACGCTTCTGAAGCCGCATCTTGCGCGTAAGTTTCCCGGCTTCCCCATTTTTATGGTCGCGGATCCAGCAGGCCGACAGAAGTCGCAGGTCAACGAGGAGTCGCCATTTGATGCTCTGAAGCGACTTGGGTTCGCGGCTTATGCGGCGCCAAGCAACGATATTGAGACCCGGCTTCGGGCTGTCGAACAGCTCTTTTTGCGCAACGTCGACGGAGGTCCCGCGGTAGTGATAGACGGGGCCGCCTGTCCGCTTCTCGTTCGGGCGCTTAAATTCGAGTATCGATACCGCCGCAAACAAACGGGCGACCTCGACGACAAGCCAGAAAAGTCCCATCCCGCGTCGGATCTTGCTGACTGTCTGCAGTATGCAGCGCTTGGAGCCACGGGAAATTACAGCGCGCGCGTAATCGCAGATGGCAAACCGCGGCCGCGCCGGGCGGGGATGCCGGTCAGGGCATGGACGTAGCACGGGCCGGCTCGAACTTATGACCCGGCAGCTCTACGTCCAGCAAAATCCCAAACACTTCCTCCGGGATTTGTCCGTAGCGGCGATCCAGTTCTTTGAGCAACCAGTATGACTCAATCCGCTCCGCAAGATACGGCAGCGCGCGGCGGTTCAGAGAATCGTAGCCGAGAATCCGCTTGCCGTGCCGCGCGACAAACTCGTGGCTCAGCGCCATGACTTTCTCATAGAGAGGCAGGATAAAGTCAGTAGGGTACACACCTTGCTCGATGCCGCCCTGAACAAACCGGGTCGATGACAGAAGCGGCGCTGTCTCGGTGTAGTGCAAGAACCCTATCTCGACCGCGAGCTCCAGATATGCGAACAGGTCGCCGATGTGGCAGCAGGCTGCGTACTGATCGCCGACTATGAAATTCAACGGTCTCGATACCAGGAAATCATGGCTGGGCCGCGGGGTAGCCTCGACACCCGGCACCGCGGCGATTCCATCCGGCCGTATAACCCAGTCGCCTTCTGGGACGACTTCTGGCCTATCGCGCACGACGATCTTTCGAAAGCTACAAAACCCAGTGAGTTTGTCCTTGCTTTGGTCCATCACTTGCGGCAGCACATTCAGCGACGAAAGAAGATCGAACGGATCGATGGGTATCGGCAGTAGCCGATCGTAAAATTGCGGCGGCGTGCGCGGCGGAATTATATGGCTGGCACAAAATCTCACGGTCTGGGAACCTCAATTGGCTTTCCGTCTTTGAACCACAAACCAAAATGCCCGACATCGAATGCGCTGTGGCCCGCCGCAACCAATGCATGAACTAGAGGGCGAGCTACCAGGCCAGTGCAGAGTATCACCACCTGATGTCCAGCGTCACGTGTCTCTTTGAGAATTCTATCGTAGTGCGACCATGCATTGCGCACCGAAGAAATAACTTCAGTCACGGACTCCGGAGAGTTCGGCGACTCGAGCATCATCTGCGCGGTGAGGGATCGCTCCGACCCGCGTATGAGAGTCACTTCCTGGTCCTTCCATAATTTCGCAACTTCCAGCCACCACTCCTCGGTGTGCAGCTGCACGCACGAGTCCATGCGGCTCAAGCTGGCGTTGCCATACTCGTAGTCGCGATCAAGCATTGGAATGATGCCGGCATTGGCCTCGAAGTAGCAGATCCACCGCTGATTGACGAACGTGCCGTGCCCCGGTGGCGCGATGATTGCGTTCAGGACGTCGGGATGCGGCCGCCGCAGGCCCTCTGCGAGCGCATATGCCAGGTCGGGAGTTGGCGCCTGATACCGATCCATCTGCCCTCGCAGGCAGGCAAAATCACCGTCACCGTATCGGGCTAGTCCCTGATATGCGCCGGTAAGTAACAGCTCCAGTGTTTTTCTCTCGCTCATAACTTTGGGGTAGAGCGACGGGTCTTTGGGGTTCATTGAGTATCGGCCTCAGTATTTCATCCATTTTACGGGCCGAGAAAATCTCGAACCCGAGTCTTGCTAATTTGTTCCGCGCCTCGCCATCATGCGCGAGCCGCTCACAGGTCTCCGCCAGCATGTCGTACGGAACGCATGCCATGCCCGGCACTAAAAAAGCATCTGCTGACGTGTCGACATCCATCTGGCATACCACTGGTTTCCGATTCGCCATCGCTGTGCCCACGCGGACAGATTCCATGATTTTCTCTTTGTGGAAGTGCATGTTGAGGACGATTTTACTGCGTTGATACGCTTCCGCGCGCGCGTGACCATAACAGGCCTCCGAAGTGAACACATTCAGTTTGCGTTGTCGCATCTGCTCGATGAGCTTGACCCGCACATCCGAGCACATCGAGCCGACGAACATGACGTCGTACTCCTCGGTGTCCCACTGCGGCCGGTACTCTTCCGTCAAGCTCGGCACGTAGCCGAATGGAACGTAGCGCGCATTAATGGCGTACTTTTTCAGGCGTTCGATGTTGGTGTGATTGTAGTCCCAGACTTCGCAGCGCCGCAGCAACTCAAGGTACATCGCCGAGAAGTGAAAATTCCCAACCTGCTCGAAGTTGTAGACGATGGAGTTGTCGGGGATGCCCATGAGAGTCTGCTTGGTGCCGACGTTCCCGCCGATGATTATCTGCCGCTCGTCCTTCAGGTCTCCGACACAGGGCCAGCCCTGCCGGATATGGTAGGCCTGCAGGCCCAGAAGCTGCAGCCCATCGTGAACCACGGTTGCGATTTCCTTGAGCTGATGGGGCTCCATCGCATCGCGGATTTTAAGCGTCCGCACCCAATAACGCATTACTGTACTGCGAGGTAGGCGTCGATCGCTCGACGAAGTGTTTCAGAAATTGAGTAGCCGCCGTTTTTGGCCAAACTTTTCAGTTTCGCGTACTGCACTTTCGTCAGTCGGACATGGATCCGCTGACCCACTGGATTGCTCATGACTTCTTCTTGCGGATGTAAATGTTGTAGTAGTGATAGAGGGAAAACAACGCAACCGCCACCGTCAGGGCGCTCGCGGAAATACGCAGTATCAACTCGAGATTGGCCACCCAAGTCACGGTCGCCAAGCTCACAGCAGCCGCAGCTCCCGTGGGGGCTGCTACGGCACTGTGAGGAGCAGACATTACAAAAACAACTTGGCGAGGACTGCGAGCACGGCCGATACGGCTGCGCCGGTCTTCACCGGGTTGGCTTTCACCCAAGCAATCTGCTTGGCGAGAAAACTCTGTGCCACGACCACGTCGGACTTTACGTCGGCAACAACAGTCTTCACTTCAGTCACTGGATCAGTCATGTCGGTCTCCTGTTACAACGCCCACGAGTGTACGGGCATCAAATTACAAACTCAAGCTGCTCCGGAGGGTTGTCGAACAGCATCTGCTGAACCTGCCGTCTGCGGGCCCGGCTGGCCCATTCCAGCCGCTGCCATAGCGAGAGACTCTGCGCCAGGTCGGGCACTATCTCCGGCTCGTTGCTGCTTCTCAGTAAGAGCCTTGATAGCTCGGAACTGGCAAGTTTGGCGGACAAGGGCGACAGAACCGCGAAGGCGAATTTTTGCTGCCTTGAGCGCCCGGTAATAACCCTTACCCGAAGTCCGGGGGTTGTACTGGACGGTGCGTCGGATGATTTCATGCTCTTTGCCCTCCTTGTCGATTACGATCTTGCGATGATCGTACACCAGAACCGTGGACGGTATCCCCTTCTCGTTGACCATGATGTCCGGCATAGCTGCTTCCTGAGCCCTGGCAAACCACCGTAACTTCTTGGCGCGCTTAGCGTTCATTGGAGTCTGTACGAGAACGACAAATATTGCCGACCGACATTCGGATTTGAAGTGCCCGCATCCGACAAGTGTCCCAGCACCATCGTGAGTCGGCTGGTGGCCTTGAAGGACAGCCCCAGGTAGTAATTCGTGTGCGCGCCATTAATGGCATCCACGCGCTGTACGAACGCAGGCCCTATCCCTGCGCAGAACCGGCCCTTACAGCCCTCGAGCTCCATGTGCCAGTCCCAATTATTCGGCACATTGAATCCGTGGTATGTGGTGGATCCCCAAAGATCGGTGCCCGCCACGATAGACACGCCCGGATTCGGACTCAGCGGGAACTTGACGTCGAGCCCAAGCACCGGGCCGTACCCTTCAGTACCGAAACTCGAGCCGGCCAGGATATCCACCTCGGCCGCATGGCACTTGGCGAACACGAGAGACAAAACCAAAATAAAAACAAAAATTCCGATCGTCGCAGACTTGCCGTTGCCGACCAGCTGCCGAATGTAATTCCAGATGTTGCTCATGAATGTATCAGGTCAGACTTGACCGCCTCCAGAGCGCCGATGCACTCCAAAAATTTAAGTTTCGCCCGCAGCATTCCTGTGCAGGACCCGGTTTCCGATTTCTTAACGTACGTCACAATCATCCCATCAAAACTCTCTCCGGAGTCTATCCGTCGCAAAAAATGCAGCAACAAGTCCCGCGGCTCCCATTGAGTGCAGTCGTCTTGGTCGAGGGCCTTTTTCTCCGCGATACTTATTGGTTGTTTGGCGTAGCTCATATCACGATATCCTCAAAATACAAGTTGATGTGGTGCATGTAGCCGCCGATGTTCCGTACATCCTTCTCGTCCGGATCTCTCTCCTCGTTGTACACGTAGAAACAGTCCGCCGTCGCATCTTCGTCCGGCATCTGAAAACATGCAGTGACTTTTTGTCCAGGCTCGAACGGAACCTCGATCAATCGTGCCGTCCAGCCGCCCTCGATGTTCCGGAAAAACATATACGTCCACTCTTTGTACGGTGGCGTTATGTCGATCTCGGAATGGGCGGTGCCGCAGCCGAGGGCGATTGCGCAAATTGTGGCAAAGATGAGTTGTCGCATTCTCTCGTGATGGTAACCCCAACGGTGACACCCAGCAAGCGCACCGCGGCCATATAGACATAACCGTCTAAAGCGACCCATCTTTTTCCCATCCAATTGGCAAACCAGCCTCGGCGGCCCTGCGGGGAAGTCAGGACTGTCTTGCAGCCCGGAGTGGCAAACCCAACCAAAAAATCAAAAGTCATAGTGAACTCCTAGTCGTATTCATGAAATGCATTCCACTGCTTGGTCGGCGGCTTCATCCGCCAGACCGTAATACTCGTCTCTCCGCCGACGCCGCGGTAGCTCGCCTCCAGCTCCTCGACGTACCACTCGAGCCAGATCCAGCCGTCCAGCCAGGAATTCTGCACATACATCACCGGCGCCAACACGGTACCGCTGGTCGGGGGTTTTTTGTTTTTTCTGGGCGCCGAGTACGGGAATGCGGCGGGGCCGGGGTTGTGGAACCCCCAGAAAAACGGAACCATAGTGGCATTTTTCTCGGGGACATATTTTCCACTGATCACCGTAGCATGCTTAGGCCACCAGGCAAACCGCTTGCGGACGGTGCCGATCGGAGGACGGGAGAATCTCATAGGTATATGCGCTTCATCGACTTGACCATGCCGCGCGGACGGAACATCACCGAGCCAACAAGGCCGTTCGCGTCCACCGAACCTGCGATCAAATATCCACTACGTGTCGTTTTGACCAGGAAGCCAACCGAATGGATGACCAGCGGGATGCATAGGTTTGAAATTTCTCCAGGACTCTTCCAGCCGGAGTCTGACCATGCGTCGTGCCAGGAGATTTGGACAAGAGGGAATTTAGGCATGGCGGCGATGTTATATGTGGGCCGGTCGTGTGTCAAGTAGTCGATTTTTACTTGACGTATTGATCAAGTACCTAAACCACCGGGTGCCGGCCCCCCTGGCCTGGCCCCTATACCGGGGTCTCTGGCCAGTGCCGGTTACAAGGCTTGTAACCCTGTGCCGTTTCCTTCCGGCTGATTAGTGAGGGAGCAATACCGCTACCTCATTCAAGAAACTAGGAGTTATGCGAATGAGTGATACCAAACAAGTCTCGACACTGGCCGCCAAGGTAGTTACAACCGTTGTAACCGTCCTCGGCGAGGCCATCCAGTCCGCGCAAAATTCGGGCGCGACACTGATCGACGCATTCAGGGCCATGGCGAAGGCTGGTTTTCCGAAAATCCCCAGTGAGGCCGATGTCGTGTTGGTCGCAGATCAACTCAGCGCCAAGCTGAACTGGGCTGGAACACCTCGCGAGAAGGTTTCCAAGTCTGAGGCACGCAGCCTGATCCGGCAACACGCGTTGCTCCCCGAAGCCATTACGGCATTGCGTTCGAGCGCGTATGGTCGCTGCGGATATCATGACGCGGTCAAGGTAGCACGCGCGATCAAAGAGCACGGTAACGTAGGCGACGCGGTGATGGCGTTGAACACCAAGGCTGAAGCGACCAAGACGGACCCGGCGGTTCGCGCGGCATCGGCGCTCAAGTCGTGGTATGCATCTGTCAGAGACGGACGCAAGACGCCAAAGCGTTTGGAACAGATGAAAGCAATAGTGAACTTCGCCACCGAGATGGGCTTGGACATTGGCTTAGGCCAGTAAGGTAACAAGCCTTGTAACGACCCCCGATCAGCAATGGTCGGGGGTTTTTCTTGTTTAAATAATTCCTTAATGGGAGCTATTTAACACTTAACCGGGTAGTGAACCGGGTAGACCGGGTATAATTTTTTGTAGGTGATTGATTGTCCACATGATTTTATGACTGCGCGCCAGCACAAATCGCATCGCAACATGACCTAGTATATACGTGGTTAAGTGCTTGATTTGCAAGTCTTAGCATGTGTGTTTTCTTCAATAATATATACATACCTAGTATAAAATATAAGGTAATCACGCGTTTGAGAGTGAGAGTGTATGGGTTAGAGGGTACTAAGACCACGTAGTCACCTAGTAGTCTCCAAAAAGATGCGTGCTTGTATTCTTACTACATACTTCTACTGCAGTGAACATCGAGACAATACAACAAGTTATCAGTTTGACCGGGTAGTGGACGTAGTGAGCGTCACTACTCGATGGAGTGTTTTTATGCCTAAATCGTTAAGTTCAGGCCATCGACGTAAGATTAGTGAGTCGATGAAGCGGGTGCACCAAGTAGAGAAAAACCATCGACCGCACATTCGCGCGGCACGGGTTAAGGGTCGAGTTGGTGTTCCGCTTAGTTCTGAGCATCGTCAGAAGATCGCCGATGCTATGCGTAACCGTTCTAAACAACCTTAATAGGAGATTTCGATGGATAGTTACACAATTTTCGCGATTGTTATGTCCGTACTAGGTAGTGTCGCCATGACACTTGGCGTGTTCATGAGCCTTGATGCTCACAACGAAACCGTCATTGCGCGTGACACAGTCAAGGTCTGGTGCGCCAAAATCCTGGACGAGGTGGCGGCAAACGAAAGACTACGTAGCAAGGTCGAGCAGGCTTTGGCGCAGCGCATCAAAGACCTGGAGACGTATCGTGTGAACCATGCACATAGACTCAATCAGACGGAAGACCTGATCGACCTGCTAAACCAGGATCAGGGCCGGCAGCCTGCGTCGCCGGCTGTAGTGGACCCGGGCGTGGATAAATTGGATATGGAGATATTCGACGTAGCACATGCTCCGCGAAGTAGCTGTGCGAAGTCCATGGACACGTTCGTGCCCACTGACTATCCGACTGCCTTGCCGGTCACTGCCGAAGAGATGCGTAAGGCATACGAGGCGCTGGTGCGGTTGGATGAGCAGCGCGCGAATGGTGGGGCATGATCGTCGTGGCGTGGTTTGCAGCCATCGTGGTGTGTCTGCTTGTGTTGGGGGTGGATATATGAGTACCAAACACAGAGCCGCGGCGTATGCCGCGCGGGCATGGCAGCCGCAGAGCGGAACGTGGGACGGGAATGAAACCAGAGATATGCTGGCTTCAGCATATCGTGCGGGTTGGTTGGCACATAGGCATGCGGTGCGCGTGCGACGCGTAGCTAAGAAGTCAACACAACAAATAAAGTACAGCCAAGGCTTCGCGCCGAGTGTCGGCCATATACAGCGCCGGTTCTTACAAGGGTTGTAACTGGTCGCAGCACATTAGGATGAGCGAGGGTTTTCCGAGCGAGGTAATAAAATGGATGCCTTAAGCGAATACGTAGCGAAAGTAAAGGCAAGCACCGGTGCGGGCTTTCTGTGCTGGCTTGAGTGGGATGCATTGCAGAGTGAAGGTCTGCGTATATGCTCGGCACAAATCTGTTTGTTTCCAGACGGGATACCGCCATGGTACCACCAATCGCCATGGTAATGATGACTGCGCAACCGAAGCGACGAAAAAATCACCGGATAGGCGATCACAATATAAGTGATGCTGCTTGCTACCAATGTGGATGGCTGGATGTATTCGAGTGGCGAGCGGTGTTCAACGGTGTGCATGATCCTGCGTACACCAACGACAACTCTTGGGACACCATGCAGTTCAACATGTTTGAGTAAAGGAGACAATCATGGTTGGTAGGCTACGTGAAGGATTTTGGTTGCCGTGGGATGAGTTCTATAAAGCCAAAGCGGCAGAATGTACCTGCAAAGGCGAGGCTTGCAGCTTGCAGGCAATGTTGTTCGTCGGACCGGAAGAGTGGCCGCGAAAGACGATTGAGAAGATAAGTGAAATCTACAAGGTGAGTGTATGATTAAAGCATTCTTCCTATACCTGGACTGGTACGACCGCAACAACTGGGCCAACTCAGGCACGTGGTGCAAGTCCTGGCATATGCAACTGTGTTTATTCGGGAGTGACGAATGAACTACATGTATCTTGATTGGACGACACTGAGGATATGGTACCGCAGAACTACACCGCTCGACCAAGATGAGCGGTATCAGCACTGCCTGTTCTCAGACTGGGAAATCTTAGGGAAACGAAGAGGCATACAATGAAACTATCCAACCAGCCTTGTGAGACATGTGCAACCGACACGATGCATCGACATCTTGGCGGGGGCATGCAGTGTATTGGATGCGGCAAGGTCAAAGACTATCCGAGCGTGATAGCCCGCAAGACCAGACGCAAGATCGCCATCTATAAAAAATTCAACCCGGATGCCAGATGCGATGGGAAGATCGCTGCTGCGCGGCGGGCTGAGTATAAAGCACTCCCGCTAAGTGTTGTGGCAGGCGACGGCCGCAGGCCGCGACGATGAAGTGAGGGTCGAGGGTCGAGGCTCGGTTCGGGCACTTGAAGTATATGGATGTAGACGTGTTCACTATTCAGGCTTGTGCGTTTGAGTGAGGCGACCGCGTTTGCATGCCCACATAGACACAACACCACAGCGAGGATCCCATGAGTATTCGTCAGAGTATTTCTGGCAAGTGAACCAAACCAAAGGCGTCAGGGTTTTGGGTAGGGCGCAGTGTATGTCGTTGTTCCAGGTGTCGACAATTTCTGCTGCAGCACGACGAGCAGCGCGCTCCGTTCGATCCCTGAACTTTCGTGACTGCGCGTTGTATCTGCGCGAGTCGGCATTGTTACAACCGTTGTAAAATAGTTGGAGGTAGGTCATGAGGTGCCATTTCTTTTGGGATGAATTGCTGTTTCCAGGTTGGTATATTACGCGTGGACACGAGCAAGATCCATATACGCACACACAGATAGGGTTGTTTGTATGAAACTCACTTATAAACCGATCGACGGCACAGAGAGATGGTCTACACCGCATGTCCCACCCAACGCCTGTGCGGCTCGCGATGGGGACGATAGATTTTCTTTATACGGCTGGCTGGACTACGCAGGGTGGCGTAGAGCAAGCAGCAGTAACATTTCACATGCATGGAGAACAGAGCAATGCAACCTATTCGCATGAGCGAAGAACAACTGCAAGGTCTGCTGGAGACTTATTGGCAAGAAGCATTCTTCGACAGCCTGGCGCTAAATCGGTGGGGATTGTTTGCCCCCAAATACAAACACCAACAGGAGAATCTGTTTGATGAGTACTAAAACACACAGGATAGTTTTATGGCTGACCCTAGTCTTCGGGTTCGGTGTGATACTTCAGATGTTGCTGCAATGATTCAGGATATTGATCTGATTAGGTGGCTGCACATGGAAGAAATCAAGGCTAACCCAACTCACGGCGGCTTCTTGCTGAATAGAGGTCATACCTGGTTCGGAAACGCAATGCAGCTCATGGTGTTCCAATGAGAGAATACGATAAAGTTAGCGGGATCGGTGGAGTTACGCCGTATGCTTGCTATGCAACAGTAAACGGACCAGCACCTAAAGCCTGGTGCTATCTGGACTACTGCGAGTGGCAGGCTTTGGGTTTGCACTGGACTCGCGCTCGCGAAGGAAAATCCCCATTCTATCTGTCTATGCAAGGGCAGCTATTCGCATGAACGCCAACCTATGGCAACTCGCGGCCAACCAGTTCCACAACCTGCGCGACATCGACAGAGACACCAGGTTATTTAGGTGCTTCACTTGTGACTCGTGGTTCGATGTGGGCACTGGACAACTAGACAAGAACTTCAACTATATTGCAAAGGAGCCAGAGATATGTCCAATCGCACAAGCAATGCTATTCAGCGAGTAAATACAATGAAACTCAAATGGCTCAGAGAAGACGGACACAAGTTTGTAAAGCTGACCTGCCGCATCTGCGAATGCAAAATGGGATTCTACAGCCGCAAAGGAGACTTCAGCAGATCACTGCCCTGCCTTCGGGTGCAGGCAATGATGTTCTCCCAACCTGGAGCGACCAGGACAATGCTTAGGCGGTGGCAATCGTGACTGCGCGCCACGTCAGTTATAGCGACACACTCGAAATCACTACACTACCGGGTGAAGACCCTGAGGAGGAACTGGCTAAGTATATACAAGAGGTAGAGGGGCAGGGGCACGACCTAAAGGAGATAGAAAGGCCGCCGTATCTCCAAACCACAACAATGCGTCACGACAGAACTATTACCTGTAAGGGTTGTCAGCATGACATGCGGGTATATTTCATCGGCGAGACACTGCACATATTCTCCGACTTCGCCGGCCACCAATGCACGCGGAGGCAGATGAACGTGCTGTCACTGATACGTCGTGAGTGACAGGAACTGGAGGTACGGCACGCGCCGATATGACCAAGGACACTCTGTGCAAGTAGGCGGTGGGCGTATCTTTAGCTGGTCTCCTGAGTTCCTGGAGAGTTATAAGTTCGATGGACCATACACCGACGGAGGGTCCGACGATGAGCGATGGAGCGCCGCTTATGATCGGCAGTACTGCTTGTTTCGGGAGACAACATGAGGAGATTTATAAGATGGATACTAAACCGTCGCTCGACGCGGAAGGTCTTGCCCGCACCCGATATCCGCGCGGAGCGGACTGCATACAGGTTTCGGCCGGGAGGTGGATTACTCTAGATGTGGCGACACACATTATGTGGTACCCAAGATTTCAGTTGTGCTTGTTTAGTTGGAGAGAGTAAGTAACAACCGTTGTAACAGGAGAGTTTAGATGACGAGCGAGAAGAAAGTTGAAGTGTTCAAGATCAAGATTGGTGCCCCGACAAACTCGGAGCAGGTGTACCTAGAGGGCGACGGCATCGCGTGCGGCGATCACGTAGTAGCGCATGCACTGCCTGTCTATCGGCAGAAAGATTATCCCATCTACAAGACTCGCAAGAACGGGCCGTTCTGTGTGTCGATGAAGGCAAGTGGTCTTCGCATCAGCGGAACAAACCAGAAGCTGGTGTTCGCGAAGCTGGAAGATGCGGCGGAGTTCGGTGAGAGTGTCGCGGCGTTGTTCGCGTTGTTGGGGTTCCCGATGTCCGAAGAGGATCCGAGAAAAGTCCTGGAGTTCGCGAAGGAGCACAGGGATGAGTTATATGAACCCATGACCAACCTGGCCACGCAGTATAGAGGGGTGCTGGTCACGCCGGAGACAGCCGCCAAGACCGATGAGGACAAGTAGAGACCGGCTGGTAGAGCACCAGTTTATCCCAACAGACGAGACAATTTTAATGCCAACGGACTGGCGCGAGTCTTTAGGGAAGGCCGGGCACGGTTTCGACTGGACGGAACAGTGGATGCTGTTCGAACGGGAGTGGAATAATGGCGTATGAACCGTTTGAGTTCTACTGGTGGTATTGGTGCATGACACGCCCGGAGGGAAAGAAGCAGATACGATGGCCAGAGGGCAACGACATTGTAAGTGGCGTTAATTTCTGGCACACCTGGCAGGCAAATTTATTTGACAACGAGGAAAACCCTAATGAAGATCAGTGACGCAAAGCGATTGTTGATTACGATGCTGAACGTGGCAATCGAGAAGCAGGAGTACATGTGCGTACGCCTGCTGTCGAGCCCAGGCATGGGCAAGAGTACCATCGTCAAGGACGCCGCACTGGAGCTAACCAAGAAGCTAGGACAGTTGGTCGGCTGCAAGGTGGTGCGGCTGTGCGAGGTGGAGCAACCGGACGTGAAGGGCTACGGCCTGCCGCCCGAGGGCAACATCGCCACGAGCAAGATGGAGTTCTCTTTACCATTCTGGGCAGTCGACATCGAGAAGGACGGTGAGTATGGCTACTTATTTTTGGACGAGCAGCCGCAAGCGGACGATGACGTCAACAAGGTGGCAGCAGAGCTCATGCTTGACCGTCGAGTGGGCGCCTATCAGCTTCCGCCAGGGTGGATTGTCGTTGCAGCGGGCAATCGGGAGCAAGACCGCTCCGGTGCCCGTAAGACAATGGCATTTATTCAGAACAGAATAGCCGACATCCAGATCGAGCCGAGCAAGGATGCACTGGTGGACTGGATGGAGAAGAACAACATTGCGCATCAGATCATATCGTTCACCGAGGCGCTGCCGAACATAGTGCTGGCAGACAAGGTGCCCGAGAAGCCCGGCCCGTTCTGCACACCGCGGTCGATATGCAGACTGAGCCCGTACATGGACACCATGAGCACAGAGATGTTCACCGAGTTCGCGGCGGGCGCGATAGGTGAAGGTGCGGCTGCGCAGTTCATTGCGCACTTGAGAGTGGTAGACGAGCTGCCGAGCTATGCGGATATAGTCGCGCGACCGAAGACAACCGAGGTGCCGGAGAAGCCGGACGCATGCTACGCCACCATGAGAATGATCTCTCATAACATCGATGGTGTAACTGCGGTGCAGGCGTTCGAGTACTTGTCGCGCATGGGCAAGGAGTTCCAGGCCAGCGCGCTGCGGCACACCGTGCGGCGTACACCGCAGATCGTGCAGCATCCGCAGTTCAGCATATGGCTGCGGGGTAACAAAGCATTGTTGGAGGCGGCGAATCTGCTGGACAAGAAGTCATGAGTAACATCGAGACCCGACTTGCAGCATTAGAGGCTCTCGTTCCGATTCTCCAAAGGGAGTTGAAGTTTCGGAAAGAGTGTGTACAAACCTGGGCGAAGCGTGCGGTGGAGGCAGAGAAGCTGCTGAAGGAGAAGAAGTCATGACAATCATTCGGCAAGGAACCATCAAGCGCATCCACGTCAATAGGCATCGGGTGCGTGCGGGCAGACCCAAACCTATTTCAATCCAGACCAGCAAGGGAGTGCGGCGTGCCGATTATGTCAGCATTCTCGGCCGGTCCCATGTGGTCTACAGTCCGGAGAAGCCGTTACATTGTGGCGCCAAACTCTGGATCGAGACTCATGCAGGAGTTCGGTATGAATGACTTCGACCTACAATCTGTCTTGGATCAGATAATGAATGGAGACGACCATGCCCCACTGGTGGACAAAAAACAGCAAGTTGATAATCCGAAAGACAATAATGCGGATAACCCAACATCAACAGTGCCTGTTCAAATACGACCAACTCCCACCTCGGCGAGGAGTCGTATTCCACTCAGAGGTACGGAACTGGCTACGCCAAAACAATCTGTGACTGCGCCAGCCGATACAACCACTGTAACAGGAGCCAGCAATGGCGAGAAAGAAACGCGCGTCACTGGCGGGGTGCTGGTGGCGAAACAAACAGTTCGGCCGCAGGCGGCAACTTTGCCTGTGGATGGACTAGGAGATGAGAGTGGTCAAGACGTGGACATCAATGTCGCAGCGGGACGACCTCCAGTGGTGTCTTTTCCTAGGTTCACAACCGAAGACGTGGCAGCACAGTTGGATATACGAAACTTCGCGACGCTTTGCCGCCTCAAGGTTCGTAAATGGGTTGGCCGAAAGCGGGACAAAGGCGCGGCAAAGAAAGCAGAGTCGGATCACGGCTCAGTCGATGGCACGTATACAGCGTACAAAAAGTTGTTCGCAGGCACAGAAGACAAACTCAAGGCCGTCAACTCTGTTCTTGACTCCGCACGCACTCGGCACTATCAGATGACATTGCCGTGGTCGACCACGGGCATGGATGATTCTGGTAGACGAGATGGTCCGAGGTTGCTGGCTAATACGCTGTTCATGGAGTACATCACCGAGATGGGGCAGGCCAAGCAGCTGGTCAACACCAAGCGCGAGGAATTGCGCGAAGCGTTCCCGGAGCTGATCAAAGAGGCAAGACGTAATCTAGGAGAAGCATTTGTCATCACAGACTACCCAACCCCGGATGATCTGGAGTCTATGTTCAATCTCGACTTTGAGTTCAGCCCTGTACCCGACGGGATGGATTTCAAGGGACTTCCTGCGCAGCAGGCTCGCAAGCTCGCGGACGCTCTCACCGCCCAGCGTAACAAATGTCTTGAGGGTGCAATGCAAGATGTCTGGCGTCGAATGCGTGACGTCGTTGCCAAGATGGCGGACCGGCTGGGCGATCCCAAGCATACGTTCCACGACACGCTTGTGAGCAACGTGCGTGAGACCGTAGACTTGCTCACGCATCTGAACGCGACGAACGACGCCACCATCGAGTCAATCAGGCAGCGCATCGAGAAGGACTTATGCAAACACGATCCGAACACCCTGCGCAACGACTTACGAAAAAGACAACTGACCGCGAGTCTTGCAGGAAATATCTTAGAAGATATGGATCGCAAGGCAGGTTCTTTTTCCTAGAAGATTTTTGCTGGCGCTATCCTTACGTCCAATATAATTTGTGGGAGGATTTAAATGGCTGAAAGTCAAGGTACTAACCATCCAATGTTTGTAGGTGTGAAGACGGCACTGCTTCTGCATGTGCCATTCTTCGCGAGTCTGTTGCTCGACATCATGGATGTCCGCATCGGTAAGTTCGAGAAGTTGTTTGGGGGCATGCCGGCCACAATGGCGACCGACGGCAAGACTGTCTATATAGACGAGGACTTCCTGAATACGCTCAAGCTGGAAGAGGCCGTGTTCGGTGTGTGCCACGAGGTAGGCCACGCAATGTGGGAACACATGATGCGCGGCAAGGTGTATGAAGACACCGGGTTCGACGGCAATCCGTTCTCCTCGATGCTGTATAACATCGCGGCCGACTATGTCATCAATGACATGCTGGTCAAGTCCCAGGTCGGGGCGATGAAGCGGTTTGACCACGACGATCCGCAAGGCAAGTACAAGAAGGGTGAGCCCGAGTGGTTGCTGGACCCGAAGTACACGTGCGAGATGAGCGTGGAAGAGGTATATCGGGATCTGTGGAAGAACGCCAAGAAGGTGAAGGGTGGCGGCGTACCGGGGAACGGCAAGGGGAAAGGCCAGGACGTCCATATCTATGACACCGGAAAGGTGTCTAGTGCGGAAATGAAGCGGGCGGTTCAGACGGCCCTGGACACTGCCAAAGCCTGTGGGAAGCTGCCTGCGGCCCTCAAGCGCTATGCCGAGGAGTTCCTGGAGCCCAAGGTCCGGTGGCAGGACATCCTGCGTACAACGGTTGTAACATCGAGCAGCCGGGACACCAGCACGTGGAAGCGGCCGCACCGGCGCAGACTGGCCCAGCAACGAATGTACCTGCCCCGCAGTGCATCATTCGGGTGCAGGCTGATTGTGTGGGTGTGGGATACGTCAGGGAGTATTGGACAGAAGGAGATGAACAGCTTCGGCGGGGAGTGCAAGGACATCATCCGTACCTGTCATCCCGAGCAGACCATCCTATTAGGCTGCGACGCTGACATCGCGTCTGTCCAAGAGTTCAACATCCACGAGGAGATTGACTGGCACAACGTAGAGGTGAAGGGCGGCGGGGGCACGGACTTCCGTCCGCCGTTCGAGTGGGTGAAGGAACAAGGTCTTGTCCCCGACTGTCTGATCTACTTCACAGACATGTGTGGCCCGTTCCCCGATAGAGATCCGGGGTATCCGGTGATCTGGTGCGCGACCACACCGCAGGAGGGGCCATTTGGAAAGACTATACACATCGATGCTTTGTAGGGGTCTGACTGAGTGGGAGTTTTTATGGGGAGGCGCAGGGTTCACGGACCTGGATTTATTTGAGTTCAGCGGACGCGGGCTAGATTTTCTTTTCTCGCCCCATGACACGGATTCTTTGCGTGACTCTAGAGCACAGGGTTTTTTGTTTGGTAGGTAACTAAGGAGAAGATGATGTTGAAGGCATTGGTGTTGTGTTTGGTGGCGACAGTGGCGTTCGGGCGCGGGACTACAACGCATCCGGTGGCTTATCTTGAGGTGAAGGCCCCCGAGGGCTGGACAACTTCATATTGCACGATCAGCGGACCTGCAGGCGCCTACGCTTGGGCGACCCCGTCGACTTCCGAGACGTGCTACTTCGGGTATCTGAATTATGCCGGGACATATACGATCACGGTATACGAAGAGTCTCCCACCCGAGGCCCACTGACGCGCGAGCAGTTGGTGATCGATCCGCTGCAGCCGGGGCAATCGCCCCCAGTGATCATTGTCCAGATGGAAGCTGAGTAAGAGATAGATTGAACTTTGGGCCCGGCCAAGTATCATACTTGGTTCGGGCCCTTTTTATGACTGCGCCGGGGAACCAAATGCCAAGCCTAATCGAGATGTGCCTTACTGGAAATTACAAGACCGACAAGTTCGGACGGTCCCACTCTTACGTTGAGAATTTCTATGAGCAGGCTCTCGCGCCAATGCGCGACCGGGTCAGGCAGGTGCTCGAGATAGGCATCTACGAGGGCGGCTCAATACAGCTGTGGCGGGATTACTTCGCCCAAGCCTACATCACCGGCATGGATGTCGTTGTCCGCACCGTGCCTTCCGAGCGCATCCAACTCATACACCAAGACGCATACACTCATCACGTCGCGAGTTTCTTCCCGGATGGGTACTTCGACTTCATGGTAGACGACGGTCCGCACACCCTGCGCAGCCAGCTTAGCTTTCTGGATCTGTATCTCGGCAAGCTGCGCGAAGGTGGGTTGCTGGTGATCGAGGACATCGCAAGCATGGAGGCGGCGAAGGCACTAGTGAAACATATCTCCAACCAGACGTTCACCAAGGTTGAGATCGTGGATCTCACTTCTATCGATACGGCCAATCCTGTCAAGGACAGCATCCTGCTCACCGTATGGAGATAATCACACTGGACTTTGAGTCGTTCTACGGCCCAGAGTACACCTTATCCAAGATGACCACCGAGGACTACGTCCGCGATCCGCGGTTCGAAGTAATACTGGTGTCGGTCAAGCTACGAGGAATCACCAAATGGTTCTCGGGAACGATGAAGCAGACTGGGACTTGGCTACAGCAATTCGACATTTCCCGCCACGCCCTTTTGGCACACAACATGTCATTCGATGGTCTGATTTTGCAGCACCACTTTGGACTGATTCCTGCCCTATATTTGGACACTCGCCTGATGGCTCAGGCGAAATACAAACCCTTCACGGGGTCTGCGTCGTTGAAGAACTGTATGCAGTACGCTGGCCTGGGATTAGAAAAGGGGGACGAAGTTACGAACATGTTTGGCCGCAGCAGAGCCTCTTTAAGTAGAGAAGAGCTGGTCAAATATGCCGAGTATTGCTGCAACGACACCGACTGTACCAAGGCACTGTTTGACCAGTTAGTACTCGACTACCCGCGCGATGAACTTAAGGTCATAGACCTGACACTACGAATGTACCTGGAGCCGAAGTTCGAATTGGACGTCGCCCTGCTGGCGGAGCATCTCCAAGAGGTGGTCGCCAAGAAAGCTGCGCTCATGGAGCGTGTTACAACCGTTGTATCGAAAGATGTCCTGATGTCTAACCAGCGGTTCGCCGAGGCTCTCAAGTCTTTTGGCGCCGAGCCACCTACGAAAACCAGTCCCGCCACAGGACAACCTACCTATGCGTTCGCCAAAACAGACCAGGCATGGAAAGATTTTGTCGAAGAGTACGAAAGCGACGAGCTCATATCCGCGCTCTGTGCCGCACGAACCGGAGTTAAGTCCACCCTGGAAGAGACGCGCACGACGCGCCTGCTGGAGATGGGACGTACGTCCAGCAGCCTTCGAGTCCCACTTCTTTACTACGCTGCGCATACTGGACGATATGGAGGAACCGAAAAGATCAACCTCCAAAATCTTCCTCAGCCTCATAAGTCCCGTATTCGCTTCGCACTTCGCGCGCCAGCAGGACATGTGGTCTTGGGTGCCGACCTTAGCCAGATCGAAGCACGACTCTGCTGTTGCCTCGCAGACGAGCAAGCTCTCATTAATGCTTTCAGGGATGGCGTGGACGTTTACTCGCAATTTGCGAGCCGACTTTATGGCCGGCCGATTTCGAGGGCTGATACCCGCGAAAGATTCCTCGCTAAAACCGCTGTTCTTGGCCTACAGTACGGTATGGGGGCAATTAAATACATTGGAACCTGCCGAGCTCAAGAGAACATCAAGGTCGACCTAGGCGAGGCCACGAAGGTGGTCGGGATATACCGCGACACCTACTCGAAGATCCCCGAGCTGTGGCGGACGCTGGATACCATGCTAGAGATAATGGCTACCCCCGGCGCCAAGGCAACATTGGGTCCACTGACGTTTCGTCACGAGAGTGTGGAGCTGCCAAATGGCATGTTCCTATACTATCCGAAACTCGAGAACACCTTCGACGGCTACCAGTACCTATTCGGTCGCGAGCTGCGATCGATATGGGGAGGCAAGCTGCTGGAGAACATAATCCAAGCGCTCGCCAATATCGTCATCAAACACTGCATGTTGGAGATCCATCGTAAACTGAAACTGCGGCCGGCTCTTCAAGTTCACGACGAATTGGACTATATTGTACCGGTGGGCCGGGTTGAGGAAGTGGTTCGCGAAGCGCGAGCCATTATGACTGCGCCACTATCCTGGATGCCTAATGCCCCCATCGACGTCGAGATCCATTACGGCGCTAATTTTGGAGAAGTGAAATGAACGGTGTACTAGGAAGTCTTGCTGGCTGGGCGCAAAATTCGTTGAGTGGTGGTTGTAGCTCTCAGGGCGCGTCGGCCATCCAGGGAGGCAATCTAGCAAACCAGGCTATCGGCGGACTACTGGGTCAGGCTCAAAATCTAGCAAACTACGGACTACTGGGTCCGGCTCAAAATCGAGCCTACCAAAATCAAATGGCGCAGAACGGCATGAGCGCTCCGCTTCTTTCACAGTACGAAGAGAATGTGCCGGACGATGAGCTGGAGTTCGAAGGCAAACTTATGCGCTTGACCCAGCAGCTATTTAGCCCTACCGTCCGTACTCATGGCATTCAGTGCTGTCAAAGGATGTTGATGCTATGATTACTGTATATCTCGTAGACGGTCGAATTCTAATTTTTCCGACTGGCAAGTTTGTAGAGCACACTCCGCTTGGGCACAAGATTTACGACAAAAAAGGCGGAGACTGGCTCGGTAGTGTTTCCGTGAATGCCACTATAGTGTCCGGAAACGGACCAGTCGACGAACCAGAACAGAGGGGATTATTTTGAAATTCCGCATCACGACAAGTACTACAGGCGATCGGGTCAGGTACCGTGCGCAGGTAAAAGAATGGTGGTGGCAACCAATCTGGATCAATGCATATTCTTACCGCGAGGTTGGCAGCGGGGAGTGGGTAGATAAACTCGAAACGACGCACCAACAAATCAAGGAAGTCATTGCGCAGCGAGAGAAAGAGCTCACCAAGCGCAGACAAAAGAAAACCCAATCCCATCGGATCGTGAAATACGATCCGCAAGACGGGATGTTTTCATGATTTATATACCGCAACCGCCGCCCACTGACTGGACCCGCGACCAGCAGCAGTACTTACAAAACCTACTAAGTGCTTTATTTGAGTTGCAAATGGAAGTCATGCGGCTCAAGAACGGCCACCAAGAAGCGATAATGCCGTGAAAGAGTTTGCCTGGAGCTTCTCTGTTCTTACCCGCTACGAGAATTGCCCTAAGCAATATTTTCATATCTCCGTAGCCAAGGATTTCAAAGATGAAGATTCCAGCTTTTCTGCGGACGGAAAAGATATCCATCAAGGACTCTATAACCGTATCTGCAAGGGACGCCCGCTGCCTCTTAACTATCGTTACCTGGAAAAAACAGCAGCTAAGTTTGTGGGGCTCCCTGGGGATACTTCAGGCGAACTCAAATTTGCCATGGCAAGAGACTTCTCCCCAGTTCAATACTTCGACTCTTCTGTTTTCGTGCGTGTCGTGGTTGATCTGCTTAACGTGCGAGGAGATACGGCGCTGGTTGTCGATTGGAAGACTGGCAAACCGAAACCTGGATTCACACAGCTGGAACTTAGTGCGGCTGTGCTTAGTACGCATCTGCCTGAAATTGAGACTTTCAAGCTTGCCTATGTGTGGCTTCAGAGTAAGAAGGTTAGCCCCCATACAATCAAAAAGGCGGATCTAGTAGGAGTGTGGAATGACTTGCTCCCCCGTGTTGCAAAGATTGAAAGCGCTCTGCGGACGACGGATTTCCCCGCAAAACCTTCTGGCCTTTGTCGTTACTGCCCGGTCACGAGCTGCGTCCACTGGAAGCCGCGCGAATGACGCCGGAAGGCAAGGTAAAAGTGAAAGTGAAGAACTTGCTGAATGCGTACGGCTGCTACCATTTCTGGCCGGTGCAGACAGGTATGGGTGCGCGAACCCTGGATTGTCTTGGCTGTCACAATGGTCGCTCTTTTGCGATTGAGACCAAGGCACCGGGTAAAAAACTCACCGAGCAGCAGCGGGCAATAGCACAAAGGATCGAGGACTCACGATGCAAGGTATTCGAGATCTCAACTCCAGACGATATTGTTTCCTTGGAACACTGGTTACGGTCAATTCCACAGATAAGTCTGTTCGTATAGTGGGGTTGTTCTGGAGTCACTTCGTGCCTGATGATGAATACGAGATCTTATGGCGTACAATGCAGGATCCCCCCGGCGGAAGCTTAGTCAACGAGTGGCCGCAGGCATGTCTTTTCCTCTGAGCGACTACTTCCCCTTTGGTGAGATGCTGGATTACGAGTACTCCATTGGATCGGATATCTTTGGTTTTTGGCTGTGCCAGCTATGTCTGTTCAAGTAAGCGCCAAGCACAAAGTCTTCGCGGTGCCGTTCGATCCGGCACTGTACAACGTCATTCCCGGCTGCAAAATTCTAGGAGATAAAGTTGTCGTCCCGCACACCATTGAAACCACTCGACTTGGTCGTAATCTGGGTTTTTCTATCCCCAGTCCTATTCGTACTCGCTATGACTGGTGTGGCGATACTCCGTTCGAGGCTCAGGAAGTTACGGCAGCGCTTATGGTGCAGAACCCTCGGGCATTCATCCTCTCCGAAATCGGAACCGGTAAGACCCGAGCAGCGCTCTATGCGCTGGATTTTCTCCTTCAGGAAGGCGTGATCAAACATGCCCTCGTGACA